>ERZ1740065.245-NODE-245-length-27149-cov-9.582860_pt1 | contig 27149 bp, 31 predicted proteins | sample MGYA00581738_ERZ1740065 | MGnify/ENA primary metagenome ERZ1740065 (study PRJEB43018, sample SAMN04849749) | marine metagenome | isolation source: floating plastic debris | place: Pacific Ocean | collected 2008-09-01 | study: EMG produced TPA metagenomics assembly...
AGCAACTGACGCATCAGACGGCGGGCGCGTTGTTGCAGGCGGGCCTGGCGGAGGACGGTTTGCCGCCCGAGCTGGCGGAGCACGTGTTGAGGCAACGGGGCCTGTCGCGTCCGGGTGGTGCTGTGCGTGTGGAAACAGGGCTGGCGGTGCCGGTGGTCGGGTTGGGTGCGTCGGCGGCGACGTATTACCCAGCGGTGGGTAAGGTGCTGCGGGCGCAGATGATCCTGCCCGACGACGGCGGTGTGGCCAATGCCATTGGTGCGGTCGTGGGCCGTGTCACTGTGCGCAAGAGCGGCACGGTCACGTCGCCGGGCGAAGGACAATTCCGCGTGCACCTGCCGGACGGGCTCGAAAGCTTAGCCGATCAGACAGCGGACCATGGCCGATTGGAAGCGGTATTGCAGGACGCGGCACATGTCGATGCGCGTGCCGCAGGGGCCGAAGACATCGAGATACGCGTTCACCGCGATATCCGCACCGCACAGGCCGAAGCCCGTGAGGTGTTTGTCGAAGCCGTGTTGACGGTGGAGGCATCGGGTCGGCCAAGGGTGGCAGAACAGGCGAACCCCCTATAGCGCGGGGTCGCGCTGTGCTACCTAGGCAGTGTTTTTTACCGACTCATTTCAGACAGTTTTACAGAAAGGTGGCGATATGCCCCAGATTACCAAGGCGACGGTGCAGGATTTTGGCGCCGCAAACAGCCGGCTGGAATTCCGGATCGTTGTCGAGTTCAACAATGATGCGACCCAGACCGACACCTACAATTTCAATGTCAGCAACAACAAGCACTGCCTGGCCTCGTACCTGGACGCGAATGCACCGAGTGCGGCGGACAAGAACACGATTGTGGCCATGTCGGAAACCGATTTCAGCGCCGCGTTCAATCTGTACGCCAAGGAGATGGCGGCCAAGCTGGTCGGCAAAAACAGTGACACGTTCAACCCGTCGGCAGATGAAAACCGCCTTGTCGTCAGTCGGATTGCCTTTGTCAGCGATCAACGGCGGCTGGGCGGCGATGTGCATTGTTTTCCGGTGATGATCGGGCCGGTTCTGACGCCCAAATGTGTTGAGCTGACGCGGGTTCAGCTGAATGATTTCAAGTCGGTGACGAGCTTTCTTTTTGGATATTCGGACGCAAAGAACGCCAGCGCCAAAGCGGATGCCAACACAGCATGGGGACGCAGCGGTGCGTTTTTCAAATCACTGGTTGGTGAGCCGAACGAAGTGTTGGAGGCAATTCAGGTCGAAATGATCGAAGCACGTCTGAACAAGAACAAGAGCGTGCTCGACAAGATGAACTCCAAGCAGAGTTACCTTGATCGCGTGGCCAAGGCGGAGCAAGAGGCGCTGGATGCGCGGGTTGGCGGCAGTTCGCAAGCGGGCCCAAGCGGCGCTGGCGCACCGCCGCCATATCGGAGCAATGGCTGAGGGCTACTCCGCCGCGCGTTTCGGCAGGACCCAGCCGGGACGGACGAAGTGGCAGGTGTAGCCGTTGGGAATGCGTTCGAGGTAATCCTGATGTTCAGGCTCAGCCTCCCAGAAATCGCCGACGGGTTCCAGTTCGGTCACCACCTTGCCGGGCCAGAGGCCGGACGCCTCCACATCTGCGATGGTGTCCTCGGCCACCTTCTTTTGCGCCGCGTCCACATAGTAGATCGCAGAGCGGTAGCTGAGGCCGCGGTCATTGCCCTGACGGTTCAGCGTGGTGGGGTCGTGGATCTGAAAGAAGAACTCCAGCAGGTCGCGAAAGGTGATCATGCCGGGGTCGTAGATGATCTCGATCCCTTCGGCGTGGGTGCCGTGGTTGCGATAGGTGGCATTGGGCACGTCGCCGCCGGTGTAGCCCACGCGCGTGGACTTAACCCCGGGCAGCTTGCGCATCAGCTCTTCCATGCCCCAGAAACACCCCCCAGCCAGAACGGCGCGATCTTCGCTCATGCCACATCCTCCACTTGATCCAGATATGCGCCGTAGCCCTCGGCCTCCATGTCGTCACGATGCACAAACCGAAGGGCGGCGGAATTGATGCAATAGCGTAGCCCGCCGCGATCTCTCGGTCCATCAGGAAAGACATGACCGAGATGGCTGTCACCATGTTTTGACCGCACCTCGGTGCGCATCATGCCAAGGGTCGCATCCACATGTTCCGTGACGTGGGTATGCTCAATAGGCTTGGTGAAGCTCGGCCAACCGCAGCCAGACTCAAACTTATCGGCCGATGCAAAGAGCGGCTCACCAGAAACCACATCGACATAGATGCCCGGTTCTTTGTGGCTGTTGTATTCGCCGGTGAAGGGCCGTTCCGTGCCGGCTTGCTGTGTGATGTGATATTGAATGGGCGTGAGACCGGCGATCGCCTCGTCGCTTCGTTGATACGCCATAGCGTGTGTCCTCCCTAAAGTCCTGCACCCCTTAAATGGGAACTCGATGGTACAATTGAAACCTCTCTGCTGGCTACCACGGCGATTTGAACACACCTGCCGCAGAGCGCGCATAGATTTTCAGCACATGTTTCGGCGATTGGCCGTTATCGCCGCATCCAACGATTGGCGGCGCCGAGGATCTTGTGTGCCAGCTCAGAGAGCGGCGGCGTGAACAGATCGGCACCGGTCCATGAGCCTTGCACGAAAACAGATTTGAGATGCGACATGCGGTCAAATCCGTGCTTTCCGTTATAGGCCCCGATACCGCTTTCCCCTACGCCACCGAATGGAAGATTTTCCTGGGCGGCATGCAAAAGCGTATCATTGATTGTGATCCCTCCTGCCATGGTGGACGACTGAACCCGCGCGGCGCGCCCTTTGTTTTCACCAAACCAATAGAGCGCCAGGGGTTTGGGACGCGCCCTCACAAAGTCCAGCGCGTCGTCCAGATGTTTGTAGGGCAAGATCGGAAGGATCGGGCCAAAAATCTCTTCCTGCATAATCTCCATGTCATCGCTGACATTTGTCACCACGCTGAGAGGCAGGCGCCGTTGGATCTCAGAGGGCTCCGCATGGGCAATCACATGGGCCCCTTTGGCCGTGGCATCGGCCAGCAAAGCGCCGAGACGATCGTAATGCGCTTGATTTATGATCGCCGTAAGCTCTCCGTTATTGGCGACTTCGGGGTACATGGCCCTAGCAGTTTCTAGGGTCAGCGCAGGCACATCTCCCAGCATGTCCTCAGGAACAAGCATGTAATCCGGCGCAATGCAGGTCTGACCCGCGTTGAACATTTTCCCCTTCACAACGCGTTTCAGCGCCGTTTCCAGGTTTGCTGTTCGGTCGATGATCACTGGCGACTTGCCGCCCAACTCGAGCGTCACAGGCGTCATGTGTTCCACGGCCGTCGCCGCGACGAGACGACCAACGCGCGTGGATCCAGTGAACACCAAATGATTCAATGGCAGCTTGGTCAGTGCTTGCGCCACGTCTGGGCCACCGCCAATCACAGCCACGTCTTCGATGTCAAACGCCTCCGACATCAGGCGCTCAAACAGAGCGCTGAAAATCGGCGTTCCTTCGCTGGGCTTTACGATCGCGCGGTTGCCGGAAGAGATCGCGGCGATGAGAGGCGCGACGCTCAGAAAGAGAGGGTAGTTCCAGGGCGCGATGATCCCCACCACGCCCAAGGGCTGCGGCACGATGCGGCCTCTGCCGGGCCAGAAGGCAGGGTCTGTCCAGACATGTCTCGGCGCCATCCAGCTTTGCAGGCTGCGCTTGGCCTTTGAGATCAGGTGCAATGTCGGAATAACGTCGGCCAGGCGAGTTTCATGGTTGGCGCGATTTCCGAAATCTGAATGTATCGCAGCGATCAATTCAGATTCATTGTCCTCAATGACCTTTTGCAGACGGGTCAGGTGGTTCAAGCGGACCCCGAGAGGCGATACCGGTCGCGCGGCGTGGGCTGCTGTCTGTAACTTGAAGGCGGCATTTAGCCTGTCGATTGGTGTTTCGATTTTTTCATGTGCAACCATCTGGTTCGCGTCCTTTGCTGGCAGCCACCCTCTCACCATTGCGATATGGGGGCGCTACGGGCATTATCAAATGACAAGAGACAGCGAGGCCCATCATGACCCTGCCAACGGTAGATCTGAAAACCCAACCAGATGTCACGGCTTTCTTTGACGAGGCGTCTAACACAATCAGCTATGTTGTGAAGGATCCCGACAGCACATCCTGTGCCGTGATCGATGCCGTCATGGAGTTTGATCAAGCGGCAGGTCGGCTGACCTATGACGGATCAAAACGCATTGTGGACCACATCCGCGCCCATGACCTAAAGCTTGAGTGGATCATTGAAACTCATGTGCACGCCGATCACCTGTCGGGTGCGCCTTATGTCCAGGACGAGCTTGGCGGCAAGCTGGGCATCGGACTCGGCATTATGTCGGTGCAAGACACGTTCGGCAAAATCTTCAATGAGGGGACAGAGTTTCAGCGCGACGGGTCGCAATTCGATGCGCTTTTCGAGGACGGCGACGAGTACATGGTGGGCGGCATGCGCTGCTTTGCGATCCATACGCCAGGGCATACGCCGGCCTGTATGGTCCACGTCATGGGCAATGCGGGCTTTGTGGGCGACACGCTTTTCATGCCCGATGGCGGCTCAGCGCGCGCCGATTTTCCCGGCGGCGATGCAGGAGAGCTTTTCGATTCCATCCAGCGCGTGCTCGCACTACCCGATGAAACCCGGCTCTTTATCTGCCATGACTATGGCCCGGGCGGGCGGGCGATTTCCTGGGAAACGACCGTTGGTGAACAAAAGGAAAAGAACATCCACGTGGGCGGCGGCAAATCCCGCGAAGAGTTCATTAAGTTCCGCACTGAACGCGACGCGCAGCTTGCCGTGCCCAAACAAATTATCCCGGCGCTGCAGGTCAACATGCGCGCGGGCGAAGTGCCAACCGATGGCGACGGCAATATGGTCCTGAAGTGGCCGGTCAATAAGCTATAGCGAACACCACCGCCCAGAAATAAACGCCCGCCGGGGAAATGGCGGGCGTTTTGGTTTTTGTTGGACGGCTGGCTGTCGGAGGGTTACTCCTGAGCCGCTTCTTCTTCGACTGCTTCTTCGGCCTCCATCTCCATCACGATGGGGAAGCTATCCGGTGTCGGATCAGCAGCCTCCTTCGATTCCGGCGGCAGCAAAAGGCCGACATAATAGATCGCCACGATAAAGAGGACCGGGCCGAAGAATGTGACCATTGCGAGCACAAAGCCCTTGCCCATTTGAGTGATGATCGAACTGCGGGCGTTTGTGACGTCGAAGGCAGATTCGCTGGATTTAAAATTGGCAGACATTTACCTTCTCCTTAATTATCCAGCGGTGCATAGCCGTGTTCCTGCGCCCAGACGTACCAGTTGTCGACAACTGTACCTGTGAGCAGGATGCCGATACCGCCTGTCAGCGTTGTCAGCACAGCAAACCACCACGCCCAGCGGTGAATGCCTTCCATCGTGGCATTGAAGCCCATGGTCCACCGCCAGAAGAGCGCCGCCCGTTCTGTCGCCGTACCGCGGTCGGCGATCTGGTCCAGCTCCCGGTCACCGCCAAAGCGGGAGACCGCGAGGATCGTGGCGCCATGCATCGCAAAGAGCAGCGTGGAACCATAGAGGAACGCAATCGAAAGCGCATGGAACGGATTGTAGAACAGGTTGCCGTAGACAACGGACAGGGTCATCGTCCAATCCAAGTGGCTGAAGATGCCGTAAGGCACGGCCTCGGACCAGCTGCCCATGGCAAGCGGGCGGAAGAAGCCCAGCACCATAAAGAGCCAGATGGCAGATCCAAACGCCCAAAAGACATGCTTGCCCATCTTCAGTTGCTTGGCGAGGTAGAAGGACCGCGCCCACCACAGCATAACCGAGACCATCAGGAAGAAACTGGCAATAAACCAGGCAAGCCCGTCATCCCACGGCGGAATGCCAAGGCCCACTTCGGCTGACGGTGGATCGAGCGAGAACCAGAACAGATCGCGGATGAACACCGCCGGATTGTAGCCGGCTTGATCCCAGTAGCTGAGCCCGACGATCACAAACCAGATCAAGCCAGCACCTAGGGACGCCATTCCCAGACCACCCAGATAGAAGGGGCCAATCTGGGCGTTTCCGAACCATCCGACCAGACGGCTGAACCGCGTGCCTTGGGTTCGTTCGCGCAGATCCACGTCTTCGACCATACCCATTTCAGCGGGGCCATCGACCTGCACTTGCGTGAAGATATTGAAATACTCAGCCATTGACGCCTCCTTCAATGTCTACCCAGAAGGGCATATCCGGGAACCAGTACCACCAGTCGAGCCACGCATCGAACCAGACCGTGCCTGAGATCACGATGCAGACCGCCGACCAGAACCCCGCGTTGAGCGCCAAAAGCAAACCCAACCGGTGAATGCCGAGCGGCCCGATTGAATAGCCGATAAAGTCACGGAAGAACGTGTCTTCATGTTCCGGCGTGCGCATCTCATTGCCCTCTTCAGGGTTGGCCGCCGACAGGATCAGTGAACCATGCAGCGCAAGCGCGAGCGTCGTGGTGAAGAAGAACGTGATCGCCACCATATGCGCCGGGTTGTAGTGGAAGTTGCCATAGGCATAGCCCACATTGTTCACCCAATCGAGGTGGGACCAGATGCCGTACGGGAAGCCATGGCCCCAGGCGCCCATCAGAACCGGGCGGATCACCACCAGGGTGGTGTACGCCAGGATCGCAACGCTAAACGCAAATGGCACGTGGTATCCCATGCCCAGCTTGCGGCAAATCTCCACCTCCCGCAGCGCCCAACTTATGAATGCGCCGTGGGCACAGATCGTGACAACCTGCCAGATGCCCCCTTCATTCAACGGCGCCATGCCAAGACCCACGTCCAGATCCGGTGGCTCGATCGAGATCAGCCAGGGGTTCCAGACGCCATCGATCGATGTGCCGTAGAAGATCATCAATGTGCCGAGCGCCGCGAAAAATACCGTCGTCACCCCGAAGAAGCCGACGTAGTATGGCCCGACCCAGAAATCGAACAGGTCACCGCCCACTAGGGTCCCTCCCGGAACCCTGTACTTTCTTTCAAAAGAAAGCATCGCCATGATTTATTCCTTTCTCGGGAAGCTTTGATCCAAAGGAAACGCTGACTGATGCAAGTCAGCTTTTGCTTTGTTAAGCGGGTATTGCATCAGTCAGCGTGCCCCTTGGACAAAATGCGCCTGGGCTTTCGCCCAGACAGTGAAGTGGCGCGTGACTTGACTTGATCCCGAAAAGGACCCCTCTCTTTGCAAAGCGCTTGGCCCGTCACCAGGCGCCTTTAACGCGGAAGGGTGATCTTGTCCGATCTGCATTGTGAAAGCCTGTCGGCCTCCACGTCGATCTCGGAAAGATCATCAGCCTGTGTAACCACAACGGCGTCCAAATGAGACAGACTCAACAGAGCCGTTGCAATTCATCTGTCAGTTTAAGTTTACAGTATGGGATGTCAATGAATTTGTACGTTTTTTGTGCAGTTTCATTGCACCAGACCGGTACATAAATTCGCGCAGCGCATGCGCCATTGCGCGACACTTTTTCAATCCGAAAAGCTTGTGGATAACCGCCGATTTACTGAACTATCGCGGCAAATTTGGCGATGTTATCGCGTCCAAACGCTTCTAGCTCAATCTCACGGTCTGTGGAGGGATCAAAGACCGAGAGACGGTTTCCTTCGCGCAACCGGACATGCACGACCCCGTCATTGGGCGCACCGTTGCGCAGGCGTTCACGGCGGATAACGCGTTCTATTGTAGAAACGAATCCCCCGTCTCCAGCTGCATATTCCGCGATCACGGCGCCGTCTTCGTCCGAAATCCGGGCTGCACCTGTCACGGTTCCCTGCAGTCGAATGATCTTCTCGGATAGGATATCACCATCAGGCGGCTGCGCGAGCAAAGGCCGATCGGTCAGGCTGGCGTAAAACACAAGGGTCAATACGAATGCGACAAGGACAAGCATGCCGCGTAGCAAAGCCGTAGGTATTTTCTCATCGCGCCGAACAGCCATTTGCGTGGTGTCAGCCATATCTCATGCCTCCGTTAGTGCAGAGACAGAATACCGGACAGCGTGAAGGTGTCAATTTTAACTTACACTTTGACTGTAAGCTTATCTGCGAAATAGGATCTCTCTATTGTACCGACGGGTCAGCAAAAGCCCCAGCGCGCAGGTGATCAAGCTAAAGGACAGCACATAGGTGATATTGATGTAGGTTGGTGAATAGGTCGGATAAATTCCAACGCGCACCAGCCCGGTCAGATGGAATAGCGGGTTCCACCACAAGATATCCTGCGCAAATCTGGGAAGATCCTCATAGATGAAAATGACGCCAGACGCGATGAAGAGCGGCCGGGTCAGAATGCCCCAGACCACGCCCCAAACAGGAAAAAGCCCTATTAAACAGCAATTTAAACATCCAACCCCAAAGGCCACCATAATGCAGAGGGTGAAGGCCTCGATTATCGGCGGCAAATCAAAAACGACACCCACGTCAATCAACGACACAATGGTCGCAAAGAGCAAAACCGCGATCGCAACACCGGTAAGAGAGTTCAGCAACAACCGGGCAAGAATGGCATCAATCCAATTGACGGCCGGATATCTTAGCAAAGGTCGAGAAAAGTCGATCGCCTGAGCACATGGCATGGAAATGCTGTTGTAAAGATGCAGGATCAAATACCCGCTCGCGTAGAACAAAATAAAGCTGGTGCCCAACGAGGGGTTTCGCAACAAGAGCGAAAACCCAAGGCTCAGAAACATAATCCCTGCCACGGGTTCCAGCACCGCCCAAATGTATCCACCAGGTGTCCGCCCGTAACGGGTCGACATTTCGCGCAGCATCAAGGCGAAGATGTTGCGCAATGTCCCAAATCGTTTGAATTGGGCCGCTGTCGGGTTATTGCCGGGAAGTCGCACTGGCTGCTCACGATTGATTGGTTGGACAAAGACTATGGCGATGTTTTAAGCTAATATGCTAAATACAGGCAAAAAACTATAACAGCTTTGAGCACGGACCCTATTCGCATGGACAATGAAGGCTCAGCTTTGCGGCCGGGAGACGCGTTACCCGAAGAGGGTGGTAGCGAGAAGACCCCGGAAGAAAAAGAAACGGATCGCGAGGCCACAAACGCAGCCGTTGCCGTGTTTTCGTTTGCGTCCAGACGCGCCGTGCCGCCCAAGCCTCAGGACACCCTTTCTACACCCGAGCCCAAAGGACAGGGGATGGGTCAAGGCCAACGGAGGGGACAAGGCAAGGGCAGAGGTAAAGGCAAAGGGGGTGGGCATGGAAAAGTTGCTCATCTCAACGCTCAGAACAAAGCGGCCGGACAGCAAGCCGGCAAAGCTTTAAGACGCGATGCAGTTCCGCCAATAAACGCGCCCAATAGAGGGCCTAACCAGAGATCAGCGCAACCTGATGTCGCAATCAAACCCCTTGCGAAACCCGCGAAAATGCGGAGCCGCCATTGGGGCATTATTGCCACGTTCTTGATGCTGGTTATCGTGCCCTTCTTGGCGATTGTCAGCTATCTGTTCTTTGTCGCACAACCTCAGTACCACTCGATCACCGGGTTCACGGTGCGCAGTCAGGAGGAAAGCGGGGCAAATGATCTGCTCGGTGGCCTGGCGCAGTTGACCGGTGGATCCACGGCCTCAGACAACGATATCCTCTATGAGTTCATTCGCAGCCAGGGCATGGTTGAGCGCGTCAATGAGACCATCGATCTGCGCGCACATTATTCCCAGTATTGGCCCAATGACTGGTTCTTCTCCATTTGGGACGATGCCACCAAGGAAGATCTCATCTGGTATTGGAACCGAATTGTGGGCGTATCCTACGATCAGGGCACGGGCCTCATTGAGGTGCAACTCACCGCTTTCGATCCCGACACAGCCGTCGCCCTAACCCAAGCCATCGTTGACGTCAGCCAGGATCAGATCAACCGCCTCAACCTCGCCGCGCGCACTGAGGCGATGCAATACGCAATGACCGATCTTGAAGAATCTCTGGAGCGGTTGAAAGAAGCGCGACAAGCTCTGACAGCTTATCGGACTGCGTCACAGATTGTGGATCCGGAATTGGACATCGGGACGCGCATGGGAGTCATGAACAGCCTGCAACAAGAGCTGGCAAGCGCGCTTGTCGAATACGACCTTCTTCTGGGACAAACCTCTCCAAGCGATCCGCGCCTACGCGACGCGGAGCAGCGCATAGAAGTGATCCGGGATCGGATTTCCATTGAACGGCAGAACATATCATCCTCGAGCACCGAAACGGGCGGTGTAGAAGAGGATTACCCAACTCTTATCGCAGAGTTTGAACGTTTGACGACAGACGTTGAGTTCGCCGAACAAGTTTATTTCGCATCACTTCAAGCGATGGAGATTGCGCGGGACGAGGCCAACAGATCCAGCCGCTATTTGGCCACCTATATCAGCCCGACCCAGCCAGACACCTCTGAATACCCGCGCATTTTTGTGCTGTCGGCGCTTTCCCTGCTGTTCCTGACGCTTGCATGGTCCATTGGCACGCTTATCTACTACTCAATCCGAGACAAATCCTGATTGAGCGATGCTGACATTTGAGAACCTGACAAAAGGGTTTTGGGTGAACGGGCATTACCGCGTGGTGATCGACGATCTGGATATTGCCCTGCCAGACGGAAAGTCCCTGGCGCTGATGGGGCGCAACGGTGCGGGCAAATCCACCCTCATGGAGCTGATCTCGGGCATCATGCGCCCGGATAAGGGTCGGGTCTATTCCGACGGTTCCATATCTTGGCCGATCGGTCTGTCATCGGCGTTTCACCGCGAGATGTCAGGCGCCGAGAATGTGCGCTTCATCGCGCGCATCTACGGCGTGGATACCGAAGAGCTGCTGGAATTTGTCATGGACTTCAGCGAACTGGGTGAGTTTTTCTATATGCCGGTGCGGGCATACTCTTCTGGTATGAGGTCGCGACTGGCGTTTGGCACGTCGATGGGCATCAAGTTTGACTACTACCTCGTGGATGAGGTTACAGCAGTGGGCGACGCGCGCTTCAAGCGCAAAAGCCAAGCCGTATTCGCAGAGCGTATGAAGAGTTCCAGCGCCATTGTGGTCAATCACTCTATGGGCCAGTTGCGCAGCCTTTGCGACGCCGGGCTCGTTTTGGAAGGCGGCAAGGTGACCTATTTTGACGACCTTGAAGAGGCCATTGAGTATCATCAGAATTCCATGGCATAGAAGCGGCGTCTGCCAGTGTTGGCCGAGGTAAAGAGGACACATTCCATGGCCAACCACGTCTATAAAAACGATCTGCCCGACGGTTTGGATCTTGGCCCCGTGGTGGCCATTGACTGTGAGACGATGGGGCTCATTCCGCATCGTGACCGTCTGTGTGTTGTCCAACTCTCGGGCGGAGACGGAAACGCGCATTTGGTCCAGATAGAACAGGGCCAATCAGAGGCCCCTAATCTGGCCGCGCTTCTGGAAAACCCTGAAGTGCTCAAGCTGTTCCACTTCGGGCGTTTTGATATCGCGGTGATGTACAATGCCTTTGGCGCACTCACCGCCCCGGTTTACTGCACCAAGATCGCCAGCAAACTGGTGCGGACCTACACCGATCGTCACGGCCTGAAAAATCTGCTGCAAGAGCTGTTGGGCGTCGATGTATCCAAGCAACAGCAGTCTTCTGATTGGGGCGCGTTACAGCTGACGGACGCGCAAGTTGAGTATGCAGCCTCCGACGTGCTCTATCTCCATCAGCTGCGCGATAAGCTTGCCGGCATGCTGGCGCGTGAAGGGCGCACAGGCCTGGCTCAGGCCGCATTCGATTTTCTACCGACCCGTGCAATGCTGGATCTTCAGGGTTGGCCTGACACAGATATCTTTTCGCACTGATCATGAGCTGGCGGGATCAATTCCACTCCAGCTTCGTGGCGTTCATGAAGATCCTGCTCCCGCTGATCGCGCTGGGCATTCTCTCCACCTTGTTTCTCTTCTCGGATAATTTCGATCCCGGAGAGGCCGTTCCCACGGCCGCGATCGATCTGCAACAACGGGCAGAGGATCAGGGCGCGACCAATGCGACCTTTGCAGGGGTGACAGCATCCGGCGACAAGGTTCTTCTTGTGACCGAAAAATCACGGCCCTCAGCTGATAATCCAGACGTGTTTTTGGCCGATGACGTTTTGGCCGAATACCTCCTGTCATCTGGTACGGCCATTGATATCAGATCGCTCCATGGCGAAATGGATCAAAGAAACAACAGCGCCTCTCTCACCGGCGACGTTTTGGTGAAAACGACAACCGGTTACACAATCTCCACCGACGCGCTGAGCACCCAGTTCGACACGCTTTTTGCAGAGTCTATGGGGCCAATTTCAGGCCAAGCGCCCGCGGGTGATCTGACCGCCGGGCGCATGGTGCTCGAACACAACGACGAAACTGGCACACCGCATTTGCGTTTTACCGATGGGGTCAAGCTGGTATACGAGCGGCACGTCCAAGAGGAATGATGTGTTGTCACCGTGGATCACAAAAGGCTTTGCAGTAGCTGCCATTGCTGCCTGCAGCGTGGCGCCCGGCTTTGTCGTGGCGCAGTCCAACCAAGTGGCTTTTGGCAATTTCCAGGACAACGCCGATCTGCCGATCGAGGTGACAGCCGACAATCTGGATGTGAACCAAAACGATGGCACCGCAATGTTCACCGGCAACGTGATGATCGGGCAAGGCACGATGCGCCTATCCGCACCGGAAGTTCTTGTCGTGTATCAAGACGGCCAAAGCGGAATCGAGCAACTCAAGGCCAAAGGCGGTGTCACTTTGGTCAGTGGTGAAGATGCCGCCGAGGCGGTCAACGCCGATTACAATCTGGAAACGGGGCTGATCAACATGCGTGGGAACGTGCTGTTGCTCCAAGGCGCAAACGCGATCGCGGCAGAGGCGATGACAGTAGACACGCGTTCAGGAACCGCGCAGATGTCGGGCCGGGTGAAAACCGTTTTGCAACAGGGTGAGGAGTGAGGCATGGTTGAGCGTCGCCTTCATCTTGTGCATGAAAACACCGGTCTGGTGGTCAGCTCTATTCGCAAGAGCTACAAGAAGCGTGTGGTCATCCGGGATGTGTCGCTCACCATGCAGCAGGGTGAAGTTGTGGCTTTGCTCGGCCCCAACGGATCCGGCAAAACCACCACCTTTTATGCAATCGCGGGTCTGGTGCAGCCCGAAGGCGGCCGCGTGACCATTGATGGCCGCGATGCCACCCACCTGCCGATGTATCGGCGTGCGAAGCTTGGGATCGGCTACTTGCCGCAAGAGATGTCGATTTTCCGAGGAATGTCTGTCGAAGACAACATTATGTCTATTCTGGATATCGCCGAAAAAAGTCGCTCGCGCCGACGGGAACGGTTGGAAAGCCTGCTGGCTGAGTTTTCCATTGAACATCTGCGACGCGTGCACGCGCTGGCACTTTCCGGCGGGGAACGTCGTCGGGTTGAGATTGCGCGCTGTCTTGCCGCCAATCCCAAGTATCTCTTGCTGGATGAGCCCTTTGCCGGCGTTGATCCCATCTCAGTGGGAGATATTCGTAAGCTTGTGGCGGATCTGAAAACCCGTGGCATCGGTGTTCTGATCACCGATCACAATGTGCGCGAAACCCTTGAGATCGTGGATCGCGCGTACATCCTGCATGACGGTATGGTGCTTATGTCGGGAAAACCAGATGAGGTTGTCAGCAACGAAAATGTCCGGCGTGTCTACCTTGGCGACAACTTTCGCATCACGTAGTTTCGTAGATGTCCAAAATTTTGGACAGATTGCTTCGTTCAAATTTCATTGACAACTGGCAGGGTAAGATCGTCAAATGGGGCATGTTCTGTTGGGTCGCCCAATTTGCATCTTCAGAGGTTTGCACCACTGGCCAAGATCGGCGAGGCAGTTCGTTAATATCGATTAAGATGTAGGCAAAACCGTACGAATGCGTCCGCATTTGTCGCTGTCTCCATCAATCATAGGAGGATCTATGCGTTATCAAGTCACCGGCAAACAGATTGATGTAGGCGATGCTCTGAAGACATATGCGGAACAGGAACTTACTGAAGTTATTGAGAAATTTGCAGGCCGACCGACTGATGCGCATGTTGTTTTCTCGCGGTCAAGCGGCGCTTACAATTGCGAAACAACCATCCATCTGTCCACCGGTTTGACGGCGCAAGCCCGCGCGCAAGACCACGAAATATATTCGGCTTTTGACCAATGTCGCGAGAAAATGGAAAAACAACTGCGGCGATACAAGCGCAGGCTGAAAGACCATCATCGCACGCGCGCTGAACCTGTTGAAATATCTGGCGCCTCTTCGTATATCCTAGCCAGCGAACCCGAGGGAGAGGATTCGGAACCCGATAATCTGCAGCCAATTATCGTGGCCGAAATGGAGGCGAGAATTCCTTCACTTTCGGTTGGTGAGGCAGTGATGCAGATGGAATTGGCGGGCGCACCGGTGCTTGTATTTCGGAACGAAAGCAAAGATGGCGTAAACGTCGTCTACAGACGTGATGATGGAAACATTGGCTGGATTGATCCGTAATCTACACACTCAACTCGTGTAGCGGGTGATCCTTCGGAGCAGACTAAATGGACATGTCCACGATCCTCAAACCAGAGGCCGTTCGCGTTCTTTCTGGTGTGTCGAGTAAGAAGCGTTTGTTTCACGAATTAGGCGGCTTGGTCGACACCGCTTATAGTATAGACTCCACCGACACCATCGATGCATTGTTAGAGCGAGAAAGCCTTGGGCCAACCGGTGTCGGCCATGGCGTGGCACTGCCGCACGCGCGCATGGCTCGCGTTGATCGCGTAATGGGCGCCATGATCCTTTTGGAAAAGCCGGTGGCATTTGATTCGGTGGATCGTCAGCCGGTGGATCTTGTTTTTGGGCTCCTGGCCCCGGAAGATGCCGGTGTCGATCACCTGAAGGCCTTGGCCTTGATCTCACGCACGCTCAAGGAACATTCGATTTGTGCCAAGCTGCGGTCCAACCGGAACCCGAACACATTGCACACAATCATGACTGAGGCGCTACCGGTCAAAGCGGCCTAAGCCTTCCAGGGCTCAAATCCAAACAGCATGTAGTCGCGCTGATAAACCTGAGAGGCCAGGGCTTCGAGCGCGTCATCGTAGATATCGGCCAGCGAAAACGGCGCCGGGATGGGAATGGGCGTGAGCTTGGGTGGTTTTGAATACCCCAAGCTTTTCGCCAAGTTTGGCAGCGCGCGCGGCAACTCTTCTTCTCGCAAAACATGATCTGGCAACGCAAAAGCGGCAAAGCCCTGCAGGACTTCGGTCTGGCTGGCCCAGTGGGAATCGACCCGGATGTTCGTCTGGCCCGCCAGGTTGGCACCCAGAAACTCGAGAAACGCGGAAAACGCCTCGTAATGCGCCTCCTTCGAGTAGTCCTCGCTTGGCCAATCACCCGGTATGGGCAGCTTGTGAAAGTTGCGCAGGGTCTTGCGAATATCTGAGAACGTGCCGTCACCTCGTGGCAGGATGCGCGTGCAAAACACATCATAGGCCCGCGCCAATGGGTGCCGCAGCACCGTAAAGCTGCGATGCGCCTTGTTGCGACGTTTCCAACGACGCAAAGCCCGCTGGTTCATCTGCGTGGGCAGTGTGTCTTGCGCCACATCGTCAAGCGCTGCGATCCACCTGCGCACGGTCTCCTCCGGGCCGGAACGCACGGGCATGTAGAGCAGCGGCGCCTTGGCCCCCGTGACAAAGGCCGGCACACCAGCCCCGCGTCGCGGTTCAAAATTGGGCGTTCTCGTCAGGTTAAAGCGGTCCACACCAGAAAGCGCCTGCTCCATTTCCTTGAAGTTTTCGACCTTGTCAGACAACGGGCTGGGGTTTTGCTTTTTGAGAGAGGCGTCGAGCGCGTCAAGTTGATGCTCAACGCCCAAAAACCGCGCGAGCCCATTCATCACGGCCACATCCTGCAGGTCCTCATAGTCGAGGTAAAAGGCGGTTTGTCCGCTGGTTTGCAAGCGATGTAGCAAAAAGACCTGGAAGGATTGCAGCTCTGACAGATGAGCCTCAAACGCGTCAGGGTCGAAATCGATCTTTCGGCTGTCCTTGCGCCGCTTTACATTGGTCAACTTCCACTGCCCGGTAGACTGCGCGATTTTCAACGAGACGAAGCTTTCCACCGGATTGCGCGTCAAGATAATCTTTGCGCATCGCGGATCATCCAGGCATAGATCGATCACCCGGGGATCATGATCATGGAAGAACCGAAATCCGCCCAACCCTTCGGTTTTCTCACGAATGGCCCAGATCAAACCCGCCGGATTTTCATCCCGCATGGGCCGGGTGATGCCCAGGATCTCCGACTGATTGGGATAGCCGATAAAATGCGGGTTATACGCCTCTCCATGACAGGTGATGCTGTCGAACGCGTTCAGGTTCGATTCCAAAAAATTGGATCCGGTGCGCATCTCTGCAAACACCACGAAGTAATCGAACTTAGTCGCCATAACTACTTGATCAAATAGGGCTTGGGTTTGGGCTCTTGCGTGTCTGGCTTGCCCGGATCAATCGGGAAATCGCCCATGAGATAGGGGTGCATGCCTTGGTTCTTCAGGCTTTGTAGGAATTGCGGAAAGCCTTTTAAATCCGTCATTTTTGGGGCTTCAGCCAGCGTTTTCCGACGCGTGCGCCCGATCTCATCAATAATGGTTTGCAAGGGCTCCATAGGCGCCTCTATGAACTCTGCCATGGTCCAGATCCGGATCCGCGCCTTGGCCCACTCGGAGCGCAAGGCGTTGAGATGCGTGCTTTCGATCTGTTGCAAGCGCGCGGCCTCTTTCCGGATATCGGCAAAGTTCCTGTTGGATTTAAAGAGCCCGATCGCCCACGCTCCGGTTATGACAGATATCTGGGCATTTGGATCCTTCGCGATGTCCCATTCGATATCTTCAATCTCATCCATCGGCCCAAGTTGAAAGCACTGACGTTCCCCCCGCGTGTTCCAGATCAGGCTCGTCAGGAAGGCACGCTTGTTGTAGTCGCGCAACTTGGCACTGTCGCTGAGCGCGCCGTTCATAACGGTCTGCCCGTCCGAGTACTCGACCCGATCAGGGGCAAAAAGATGGCCGTGCACACGGGCGCCGGTGGTCTTCGCCAGCCAAGGCTCAAAGTTCTCGAAAAGATCGCTGAAACCTTCAAAAATCGAATACTGCGCGCAGGTCACACCGTTTTCGCGGCCTTCAGCCGGGTAGCGGCTTTGCATGTAAAGCCCGGGCCGACCACGGGTGCGGCGATCCACGGCTTTGGCAAAAATGCGGTCAATCTTGCCGGGGTTCGGCTCAGTACGTTTCATCGCCCCGTCAGGATCGGTCAGAAACGCCTCATAAAGACGGTTGGCAAAGGGCCAGATCTTGCGCGCGACAAAACAGTCAGAGCGGCGCAAAAGCTGCAAATGATCATCGTAGAACATGTGCGGCTTGCCCTGATAATCGAACTTCGACAGCGTCAGGGACCGGCTTTCGATTTGGCGGGAATAGAGCCGCGATAGAGTCTGAAAATAGCTTTCATCCGGGATCCAGACTTTGCGAAAAAACCTGTCATAGGTCTTGCGTTCGGGATCTTCCAGAATGGCCGAAAGCGTCTGCCGCGTCAGGCACCACCATTGGCTGCCCATGTGCGGGACAACGCCGTTGGGAATTGTGCGTTTGTAACCGACCGCCCGTTGAAAGCGCACGTAGATGTCAAACAGCATCCGTTGGCGACGCCATGAAAACGGAAAGCGCAGCAAAAACCGTTCTCTGTCCAATCCGCCGATCGTCCAGGGCACGTCAGCCGTGGTGGCGGACTCGATGAAATCGGTTTGCGGGCGCTCATCCAGATAATCGAAAAGTTCCTGCAAAGGCCGCAACGGAAGGCATGCGCCCGAGGTGAGATACACGTGACGCACATCGGGAAAGTCATCCAGAAGCGTTTGCGCCGCGGCTTGCGTTGCCGCAACGAGGCCCCACGTACCCCATTCACAGCGATGGCGTTTGACAAAGCGCGTATCAGGCAGGTCCGACATGCTTTTGACAAAGCCATAGTAGGCATCGTCTTTGACATTCTTGTCGACATGAAAAACCACCGGACAGCCCGCCGCCGCCCAATGCCGCGCAACTTCCTCGGCCCGGTCAAAGGCCGTGTGAACCAGCATGATGATGCCAACGCTCATCGCAAAGCTGCCCTTATTACCCTCACGCCCAGTTCCCTTTAGACATCAGTCCCAGGATTTCTAGTTGCCTCCAGTTAATATATTTTTCCGACCAATTGCACCAAAGGTCAGGATCTTTTTGAATTTTTTCAGCATATGCTTTGTATTCGACACTACCTGCATAGTGCTGTTTGCGGGTCAGTTCCTCTTCTGCCTTCTCTCCGAAGGTGCTCAGAAACTTGGTGTGGAGCAATACGCCGCTGGCCTTTTCGCCGCCCCATTGATCATAGGTCAGGTTCAAACCGCGCGGCAAAAGAGTGTGGGTGGAGCTGACATAGGCGTACCGCTTATCCCACTTCACAAGCGGGATCTTATTGAGCGCGGGCGCTTTCTTTGGCAAATCGCGAAAGAACATACGCGACCGTGGTCCACCCTGGATCCACAGGTTCCAATAGGACGGATTGCGATCAATCACGTAGTTGCCAGGATCGAACCAAGCCGCAATCTCAATCGGATCCTGTCCGGCACGATAGGGGACCGCGTCGATCCGACCCTTGGGATACATATCCAAAAGCATGGCCCCGAATGAGCGCACGTGAGAGCTGTCCAGCCAATCGGTCAATGCTCGAATGGGTCGTGTATCGCAGAACGGATAGACGAAAAGCTCATCAGGATCGACGGTGAGGCACCAATGGCCATGACCATACTGGCGCTGCAAGAAGTTTAGCCAGTCCACGCCAAAGCGAGATCTGCGATAGCTCGCCCGCGTTGTCCAAAGCGACACGTCCGGCTGCTGCGCCAGATACGGGCGCCCGCCATCTTCACTGTCGTTATCAACCATCAGAAAATGCGAGACGCCCAGCCTGCGATAATAGTCGAGGAAATAGGGTAGACGTATGTTTTCATTCCGGAATGTTGAAAACAAAAGAATGTCGCCAGAGCGTATCGCAGAGGTGTTATCCGACACTGACCGCATCGAATATTTCTTGCCATAGGCGCGCATCTTCGCGTATTTGCGGCGCCATCTCATGCCATATGACGTCAGAAAACTCACGTAAAACACCCAGTTGTCTTTGCGCCTTCAGAGCAGCACTCTAAACCGGAAACCTTAACACAAAACCACTTCAAATCTTTGAATGGCCCCCAAAATCTGCGCACTGCTCTGCCGCATCCCCAATTTTGGACACGATAACCCATGCACTGCTTTTGGCAAACGTCATAACGCAGGTGACGCAGGCTTCTCATATCCAGTTGCCCCGCGACATCAAACCCATCGCCTCCAGCTGCCTCCAGCCCGTGATGCGCGTGGAATGCTCACACCACAAATCAGGATTATTGAGCAAGGCATCATAGTAATCCTCATAAAGCGCGCTGTTCTGAAAATGCTGCTGCCGCTCCTTTTCTTCCGCAGATTTCTCAACCACCGTGTTGAGGAATTTCGTGTGAAGCAAGATGCCCGACGTCTTCTCGCCGCCCATCTCGTCATAAAGGTGATTGAGCTCTCTTGGCAAAAGCGCATGCGACGAGTTCACATAGACGTAGCGCCAATGCCATTTCACCAATGGCACTTTTCCCATCGTGGGCGCGCGCCTTGGATCTTCCGAAAAGAATGCCCGGGCGCGCACGCCGCCCTGGATCCATAGGTTTTGGTTCGGCGCCTGCTTCTGGATCATGTAATTGCCACCATCAAACCAGCTGAGCGTCTGTGTCGGATCATCTCCCGGCGCATAAGGCTGATCCAGAACCGGTCCTTTCGGATACATATCCAGCATCAGCGCGCCAAACGATTGGCGCCCGGTCCGGTCCAACCACTCAATCAAGGCTGGAAGGGGCCGCGTCTCATAATGAGGGTAAATCAAAAGCTCGTCAGCATCGAGCGTCAGACACCAATGCCCGCTGGCATGCTGCCCCTGAAGCCATGTGAGCCAGTCGAGCCCAAAGCGCGACAAACGATAGCTGTGGGCTGTGGTCCAGAGCGAGACATCAGGCTGCTCTGCCAAATACTCCGAGGTGCCATCCTCGCTGGCATTGTCCACGATCAGAAAGTGATGGACGCCCAAATTGCGGTGATGTTCCAGAAAGTAAGGCAGCCGCACCATTTCGTTGCGCACCGTGGACGCGGCGATGATGTGCTCTTTCTGGATCAACCGCGTCTTGTCAGACACAACCGACAGCTGGCGGCGTTTGCGCAAGGCACGATAAAGCAGCCGACGGCGCTTCCACCGCAGGCGATAGCGCAACCAGGCCGTTGATAGCGTGCTGCTTGCCATACTGCTCTCTCTCGAGACCAGAATCGGTGTTATTTGTCGTAATGTCCAGTTTGATGCCACCGCCAGGCATCAGAAACCATCCGCTCAAGCGTCGACATCTCGGGCGTCCAGCCCAGCTCTGTCTCCGCCCGCGTCGACCCTGACACAAGCTTGGTGCAATCGCCGGGCCGCCGTGGCCCTTCATTGATCGGCACTTCTTTGTTGGTCACGGCAGCAGAGTGATTGACCACTTCGCGCACGGAAAACCCGGTTCCGGTGCCAAGGTTGAACACGCGGCTTTCCTTGCCCTCTTCCAGCCATTTCAGACCTAGAACATGGGCACCCACCAGATCCATCACATGGACATAGTCGCGAATGCAGGTACCATCCGGCGTGTCATAATCGGTGCCAAAGATCGTCAACGCATCCCGCTTGCCAGCGATCGCATCCAACATCAGAGGCACCAGATGGGTCTCGGGCTGATGGAACTCGCCGACGTCTCCTTCAGGATCGGCGCCCGCCACGTTGAAATAGCGGAAAATTACGTGCTTGAGCCCAAAGGCAGCTTCGTAATGGGCCAGCATATCCTCCACAGCGCGCTTGGACGCGCCGTAGGCATTTATGGGATATTGGGCGCAGTTTTCATCGAGCACTACATTGTCTTGATCACCGTAGGTCGCGCAGGTCGAGGAAAAGACGAAATTCTGACAGCCAGCATCGACGGCCGCTTGCATTAGGGATTGCGACCCGCCGACATTGTTGTCCCAGTAAATGCCTGGGTTGTGCATGCTCTCCCCAACTTGGGAAAGAGCGGCAAAGTGCATGACAGCCGCAGGTTCATACTTGCCGAAGACCTCCGCCAAGCGAGCGCCATCACGCAGATCACCTTGCTCAAACGGACCAAATTTCACCGCGTCCTGCCAACCCGTGCAGAGGTTGTCATAGACAACGGGTGTGTAGCCTTTGGATTTTAAAAGCTTGCAGGCGTGCGAGCCGATGTAGCCCGCACCCCCGGTTACCAAAATCTTCGTCACAGGCGTGCCCTCGAAGGATTACTGCGCGGCTTCCTTAGCGTGAACGAGATCGTTGATGAAAGCCCAAAGATCATCGCGCAGATCATCGCGCTGCAAGGCAAAAGACACCGTCGCCTGAAGGAAGCCAGCCTTGGATCCACAGTCAAACCGCTGTCCCTTGAAGCGGTAGCCGTAAACCTCTTCGCCGTCTTCCTCACGGGCGTCAGAAATCGCGTCGGTAAGCTGAATTTCGCCTCCCGCACCGGTTTTCTTCTGGTTGAGCTTTTGCAGAACCGTGGGCGTCAGGATGTAACGGCCAATCACAGCCAAGTTGGAGGGCGCTTCGCCCGGGGCCGGTTTCTCAACCATGCCCTTGGTGGACACGATAGAGCCCATATCCTCTTTCACATCCAAAATACCATAGGCCTCCGCCATGGACTCAGGCACTTCCATCGCAGCCACGATGTTGCTCTGGGTCTCTTCAAAGGCTTCAATCATCTGAGCGAGGCAAGACTTGTCGGCGGATATTACGTCATCTGGCAGAATGACAGCAAACGGCTCATTCGCAATCAATCGCCGCGCGCACCAGACAGCGTGACCAAGGCCCAAGGGTTTGGCTTGCCGCATATAGGCAATCTCGCCGCTGTCCATGTCTGTTTTCTTAAGGATATCAAGTAGTTCCGTCTTGCCTTTTTTGCGCAGCGTTTGCTCAAGCTGGGGCGCGGCATCAAAATAATCTTCCAATGCGCTTTTTCCGCGAGACGTGACAAAGATGAATTCCTTGATCCCGGCTTCTCTTGCTTCGTCAATCGCGTATTGCACAAGCGGACGATCCACGAGGGTCATAATCTCTTTTGGAACCGACTTGGTGGCGGGTAGAAAGCGAGTCCCCATACCGGCCACCGGAAAAATTGCTTTGGTAACTTTTTTTCTCATATTCACTCCTGCGCGATTTTTAAGTGTCCGCCCAAACACGACACTCACTTGAACAAACCGACTGCTACCTCAGTACCATCAATGGGCGTCATTTTTTTAACAGACCAAGCTTTCAGGGCATAGCTTTAAGTCTTTTCTGTGTTCAGATCTGGTTCATTTCCTTCATCATCGCTTCAATCCTTTGCACATCTTCGGGATTGTTCAGCTCCCAGAAACTTCGCCCCTTCGCTTCAACTTCAACGCAAAGGACCTGTCGATGATTCTCCAGAAAGCGTAGCTGTTCTAGACCTTCGAGGCGTTCCAGACTCCCTTCGCCCCAACCCTTATATACATGCAGAGCATCCGGTCGATACGCATAAACACCTACATGGTGGTAAACCGGTGTGGGGGCGTCATCAGGGTAGGTTTGGCCCGTGTAGGGGATCACTTCCTTGGAAAAGTAGAGCGCTGTTTTATCGTTTGCGAAAACGGCGGTGGTGCCGCCGACGCGCCCCGCGGCTCGATCCTCTAAGAAACTGCGATGCGCCCCGCCATCGCACACCAGAACCGGGGTTGCGACATCCGCCCCAGGCGCACCGCGCAACCCGTCGATCAGGTCTTCCACAAACCAATGCGGTGTCAGGGGTGCATCGCCCTGAAGGTTGACGACAATGTCGTACCCGCCACCCAACACCTCCAGCGCCTCGGCACATCGCTCGGTCCCGTTGCAGCAGGTCTCAGAGGTCATGACAACGTCTGCGCCAAAACCCTCCGCCGCCGCCTGAATGCGGGCATCATCCGTGGCGACGACAACACGATCCACGCCCCGCACGGATTTCGCGGCATCCCAACTGCGCTGGATGAGGGTTTTTGCGATGCCCGACACCCCGGTCAGCTCAACCAACGGCTTGCCAGGATACCGAGAAGAGGCATAGCGCGCCGGAATGACCAGTAGGACACTCATGATGCAGGCTTTAGATCGACCCCGGGCGCATAGGCAATAAAGAACGGATTGGCAAAGTCATCTTTGCCATAGGCGAGCGGCGTGTGATCATCAAAACGCACAACCTGTCCGCCCGCGCCCAGCAGAACGGCATGGCCAGCGGCGGTGTCCCATTCCATCGTGCGACCAACGCGCGGATAGAGATCGGCCTCGCCCGTGGCAATCAGGCAGAATTTGAGAGAGGAGCCCGCACTCTTCATATCCTTCACGCCGTATTTGTTGATGTAGTCGTCGGTCGCCTGATCGCGATGTGATTTGCTGGCCACAACCATCAACGCGGCATTGTCCGGGTCTGACACGCTGATCGGTGTCGTGTCACCGGGTTGATCGGCGTCGAAATCGCCCATTTCCTCGACCGCACCGCCATCCGCCAATGTGTAGAACATGCGCCCTTTGGCCGGGGCATAGACAACGCCCAGAACCGGCGTTCCATTTTCCACGTAGGCGATGTTGACGGTGAAATCGCCACGACGGTTGATGAACTCTTTGGTCCCATCAAGCGGATCGACGATCAGAAACGTATTGGCGGTCTCGGAATGCGACGCGGATTGCTCTTCGGTCACGAGGGCCACATCGGGAAATGCCGCTCTCAACCCCTCTGCAATGATCGCATCCGCGGCTTCGTCGGCCTCTGTCACAGGGCTTTCGTCCGATTTCACTTTCACATCGAATGTGTCTGAATTGTAGATTTCCATGATTTTGTCGCCTGCGGCGATCGCCAAGCGGCGGGCCTGCGACACAAACTCTGCACTGTCCAAAAAATCTCTCCAGTCTGAGCGGGCGTGGTCACGCCCAAGTTGCTAGATCGCATCTCACGCCTTATGCTACGATTGTAACGGGTCAGCAAGAAATCCGTGCGACTTTAGAGCGGGTTATCGATCAAGCGGCGATATGTTTCAAAAAGCGACGTCAAATTCCAGTTTCGGGTCCGCTTTCAGCATTTGGGCGGTCATCTACCACACCACAGTGCGCAGCGTCCGCATGGGCCATTCCAGCGCGATCGTCGCTCTGCTGATGAACATCCTGCAGTCCTGCATGCTGGTGGCTGCATTTTACATGATGTTTTCACTTCTCGGCCTCAAAGGGGCCAAGCTGCGCGGGGATTTCATCCTCTACATCATGTCAGGCATTTTCATGTATATGACGCATGTTAAGGCCGTCAGTGCCGTGATGAGCGCAGAGGGCGCGACGTCAAAAATGATGCAGCACGCGCCGATGAACACGGCGATCTCGATCATCTCCGCCGCCCTGTCGGCACTCTACACGCAGACTTTGTCCTTATTGGTTATCCTGTTTGCCTACCACACCCTCTTGAACCCAGTTTACATAGCCGATCCAGTGTCGGCTCTCGGTCTTTTTGTCTTGTCGTGGGCCACGGGATGTGCCGTGGGCTTGGTTCTGTTTGCCTTGTCGCCGTGGTTTCCCACGTTCACCTCGCTTTTTGCCACGCTCTACAGACGGGTTCAAATGCTGGCATCGGGGAAAATGTTCGTCGCCAACACTTTGCCGCCTGTGGTTTTGGCCATGTTCGATTGGAACCCGCTTTTTCACATCATCGATCAGGTCCGCGGATACATGTTCAACAATTACTTCCCGCGAAATTCCGATCTGGAATACCCCATCTATGTGGGCATTGCTCTTGTGATGATCGGTCTGATGGGCGAATTCTACACCCGCCAACACGTGTCCAGCAGTTGGTCTGCGCGGCGGTGATGCGGTGGCTTTGCTTTCTCCTGCTGATGATCCCTGCCGTGGCCAGCGCGCAAAACCTGCCAGCACTTTATGACGTGGATGGCGTGGCGCAAAGCGATACGCTCAACGTGCGCGCCGGGCCATCGACCGAATTCGATGTGATCGACACGCTTTCGGCGAACGCGGAGGATGTTGAGGTTGTGGATGTCAATGCGTCCGGCGAATGGGCTTTGATCATCGTAGAAGAACAGGCCGGTTGGGTCGCCTTGCGCTTTCTCAAGCGACAACCACGGCAATCAGACGCGGGCCTGCCGCAAGCCTTTACCTGTTATGGAACGGAACCGTTCTGGTCTTTCAACGTTGCGCAAGATCAATCCGCAACCTTCTCCGAACCAGATCAGGACACGGAGATTGACGCGCTTGTCGTTGTTCCCTCGCGCAATCGCACAGATCGCTATGCGCTTTTCGGTGATGGTGGCGAAAAGATCTTCACCACTGTCGTGGCGAAGAACCAATGCAATGACGGCATGTCTGACAGGGTTTTCGGCCTGTCGATTGACTTGCTGGTGACAGGCGAAGCAGGCGTGAGCGTGTATTCGGGCTGCTGTTCTGTCAGCAGGTGATCACGACGCCATCCTCAATCCACAACGCGCAAGGTCAGGTTGATCCGTCCGCCCTTGGGCAGCAACGTGGAGGATCCGGCCCGGATCCGATCAATGCCGTGATAGGTGAGCCGCGCATCACCCCCCATAACAACAACATCCCCTGACCGGATCCAGAGGCTTTCGGTCTTGCCGCCCCGGCTGGTGTTACCAATGCGAAAAAGCCCCTCATCGCCCAGCGATAGAGACAGCACCGGCCAGTCAAAATCCGCCTCATCACGGTCTTGGTGCATGCCCATTTTCGCGCTGTCATCATAGAAGTTCACCAAACAGCAGTCTGGCTGCCGATCCTGAGACACAAGGGCACGCCAAATCGCCAAGATGCGCTCTGGAATTGCGGGCCAACCTGAGCCTGACGGATGGTGCGGCATATAACGATACCCAGATCTGTCCGAGTACCACCCGTATCTTCCAGCAGACGTCATGCGCACGCGCATTGGCTTTCCATAGGGCGTCATGGGTGAAAAGAGCGGTGCTGCGCGGACAACCTCACGGATGTCATCCACCAAAGCGGCCTGCTCCTCAGGCCCAAGAAGCCCGGCATAGATCTCAAAACCGCGCAGAAACTGGGTGGGTTCTGGTCGATCGCCGGGTCGTGTCGCGTGTGCCATCTGTTGACCTTTTGCAATTGTACCAAAAACGCTGCCTAAGACGCGTAACCAAAGGTTGCAGGGGGCAGGTGCCCTAACTATATAGCCTCTGGATGAGCGGAACAGTTCTTGATTGTACCGGTAAGTCTTGGGGGTCCGACGCCATAATGGGTCCGGCCGCCGTTCTAATCGCCTTAAGAAGAAGGGATCGAAAAACATGGCCAAAGTGATTGGTATTGACCTCGGCACAACGAACAGCTGCGTCGCTATCATGGATGGTAGCCAGGCGCGTGTGATCGAAAATTCTGAGGGTGCACGCACAACCCCGTCGATCGTTGCGTTTACAGATGATGAGCGCCTCGTCGGCCAGCCCGCCAAACGGCAGGCCGTCACCAACCCCGAAAACACAGTCTTTGGTGTCAAGCGCCTGATCGGTCGTCGCGCAGATGATCAACATCTGGCGAAAGACAAAAAGAACATGCCGTTCAACGTCATCGATGGCGGCAATGGCGATGCGTGGGTTGAAGCCAAGGGCGAAAAATACAGCCCCTCCCAGATTTCCGCCTTCATCCTCGGCAAGATGAAGGAAACCGCTGAAAGCTATCTCGGCGAAGACGTGACCCAAGCGGTCATCACCGTCCCCGCCTATTTCAACGACGCCCAGCGTCAGGCCACCAAAGACGCCGGTAAAATCGCCGGTCTCGAAGTGCTGCGGATTATCAACGAACCGACAGCGGCTGCTCTGGCCTATGGTCTCGACAAGGAAGACACGCACACCATCGCGGTCTACGACCTCGGCGGCGGTACATTCGACGTGACCATCCTAGAGATCGACGA
>ERZ1740065.246-NODE-246-length-27140-cov-4.693114_pt1 | contig 27140 bp, 22 predicted proteins | sample MGYA00581738_ERZ1740065 | MGnify/ENA primary metagenome ERZ1740065 (study PRJEB43018, sample SAMN04849749) | marine metagenome | isolation source: floating plastic debris | place: Pacific Ocean | collected 2008-09-01 | study: EMG produced TPA metagenomics assembly...
GCCTCCCGCCTCCCCCCCGCCCGGGGGCCGGCTCCGCGGGCGTCTTTTTCCACTGCTTCGCCCTGTGGGCGACGCCAAAGCGGGGCTGCTCGTCGGTGATGGCCAGGCCCAAATTTTTGAACACCACGGGGGGCTCGATCAGGGCGTGGGTACCGATGAGGATGTGAATGTGGCCGGCGGCCAGTTCGGCGAGGATGGTTTGGCGTTTTTTCCCCTTGACGCTACCGGAGAGGAAGGCCACCCGAATGTCCAGTCCGACGGCGTATTCCGAGATGGACTGGTAATGCTGTTGGGCCAATATCTCGGTGGGGGCCATCAGACAGGCCTGGTAACCATTATCGAGAGCGATGAGCATACACATGAGGCCCACGATGGTCTTGCCACTGCCGACATCGCCCTGGAGGAGCCGGTTCATCTGGACGCCGGTGGAGAGGTCGCGGCGGATTTCTTTGATGACGCGTTTTTGGGCACCGGTGAGCTCGAAGGGCAGTTTTTCCTTAAAAAAACGGTGAAAATAATCCCCAATCTGGCCAAAGACGTAGCCCTTGATCGCACTTTTTCGGCGGCGGCGAATTTGGAGGAGGCGGATTTGGAGGAAAAAGAGCTCCTCGAATTTGAGGCGTTTGCGGGCCGCTTCGAGGCTTTGCTGATCCGTGGGAAAGTGGATGCTGCGCAGGGCATCGAAGTGGCTGGGGAAGTGGAACTTGGAGCGCAGGTACTCCGGTAGGTTTTCTCGCAGGTGCTCCGCCCGGAGCTTGCTGAACAATACGCTGATGATCTTGCGCCGGCCCTTGGCATCCAGCCCCTTGTTGTTGAGCTTTTCCGTACTCGCGTACACCGGGGCAAAGGTCGAGGCCTGCTGGGCTTTGATCGGATCGTAGCGCTCCATTTCGGGATGGGGAATGCTGATCTTGCCCCGAAAATTGTTCACCTTGCCGTAGAGGATGTACTCGCCCCCCACGGCCAGGGTCTTTTTGAGGAAGTGAACGCCCTTGAACCACACCAATTCGATCATCCCACTTTCGTCGCGAAAGACACCGACCAGGCGTCGGCCCCGTCCCTGTCCGGTCTCGTTGAGGCTGCGGAGGATGCCCCGAAGTTGGACGGCGTCGCTCTGGCCGTCGATGTCGCGGATGCGGTGAAACTGCGTCTTGTCGACGTAGCGGTAGGGGAAGTGCATCAGCAGATCACCAAAGGTGTAGATGCCCAATTCGGATTGGAGCAACTGGCCCTTGACGGGACCTACGCCCTTGAGGTATTCAATCGGATTGTCGAGGTAATTGCGTACGGTGGACAAGTGAAACGTTTTTGTTTACAAAAGTAAAAAACGTTGGCAAAAAGGGAATTTTTTGAGCAAACTTTGAGTTGTTGCTCCCGTGACGAGCGTGCCCCTTTAGCCGCTCCTACATAAAGAACAGGAGCAGTAGAAAGGTTGCGGCACCTACGGCGGTGGTAAAGATGCCCGTACGTCGGGAGTGGGTCCAGCCCGCCAGCGCGATGATGGCGGTCAGGGTGGCCAGTCCGGTGACGAAGGTCAGTAGTCCAATGATGCGCGGTACGAGCAGCGAACCGGCTTCTTCCAAGAATTCGGTGGGGTATCCCGGGGTGGTGAGCATCAGGAGTTTGGTCATGGCAAAGACGGTGACCAGAAAACAGCCCGCGGAAAGGGTGGCCACTTTGAGAATGGCAACGGCGAGCCGGTCCCGGGCGGAGCGAACCAGCAAATTCGCGACAACGGTGATGGAAAAGCCCGCCAGCAAGGAACTGATCAAAATAATTTGCTGGGCAAATTTGTTCATATACTCCGGTGATACTTCAGTGATCTCCATTTATCGAAGGGCCCTCTAAGTCGGCCCGATTTTTTATAAACTAGGAATAAAGTTAGTGGTTTTCGACAATTTAGGCATTATTGAAATCATTTCGATACCTTTGTGTCGGACACTGAATAGTTTTCCACCTTTAAAATCCTCACACCATGGAAACTAAGCGACAGCGGCAAGTTGCGGAGCAAGTTAAGCGTCATTTTGGAATGATGTTGCAGCAGGAAGGAAGCCTGATCTACGGCTCCCAGGTGCTGGTGACGGTCACCAACGTGGTGATGTCGCCCGATTTGCGTCTCGCCAAAGTATACCTCAGCGTTTACAATACGGATAACAAGCAAGCCATCATTTTGATGCTCCAGGAGGAACACCAGCAGCTACGGGGCGCCCTGTACCACCGGCTGCGTAGGCACGTCCGCTTTTTCCCCGAATTTGACCTCTACCTCGACGATACGCTCGACGAGATGTACCGGCTCAACCAAATTTTTAATTCCCTGGAAGAAGAGCCCCCCGATGCTGCGGATCGGGAAGAAGTGGAAGGCGAGTAAATCCCCCTAATTTGCGGTTTCTACGTTGACCTGCCGGGCCAATTCGGTCGGCAGCTCGATCAAGCGGTCGGCCAGGAGCAACTCCACCGAATCATTTGCCAATTTTTGCATGACGAAGGGCGTCCCCGGGAGCAGACTCAGTTCCCACAGGCGGGTGCTGATCCGATCGTTGACCTGCTTCTGCGCAATTCGTGCCTGTTGGTTCTTTTGCAGCAGATTCAGGGGATGGTCGGGACGGCCCCCCTTCATCGGAATGGGGGAACCGTGGGGATCGAGGGGGGGAAAACCCAGCGTGCGATCCACTTCGTCCAAAAGTTCATCCGACAGCAGGTGTTCGTATTTTTCCGCCTCCTCGTGGATTTGTTCCTCCGTAAGCCCCATTTTCTCCACCAGATAGGTCTCCCACAAGCGGTGTGCCCTCACCAGCCGGCTCGCTTCTTCCTTGCCGGTCTCGCTCAAGACCAATTGCTCACCCCGTCGTTGTAGGAGTTTTTTCTGACCCAAACTCTGTAGGTGGGACCGCAGTACCGCCGGCCGCAAGGACAAGCGCTGGCCCAACTTGTGTAAGGTCAATTCTCCCCGCTCCGACAGTCGCAGTGCCTGTTTGAGGGTATCTTCCAATTGAATCCGGCGCCGCAGTTGTCGTTTTTGAAAAAAGCGGAAAACCAAGCCCTTTTGGGGGGCAAAAAAGACCGCCACCAAATAGAGCAGGGTCGCCACCACCGCCATCATGGGGCCCGGCGTGGTGGAAAACACGATGGCCAGTAGGAGCCCCGCCACCGCCGATAGCAAGCCAAGCCCCGCCGCGATAAAAATGACCCAACGCAAGCGATTGGACAACAAGAGCGCCGTCGAAGCTGGGGTGATCAGCATCGCCACGACCTGGATGACCCCCACCGTTTGTAGCGAAGCCACCACCGCAAAAGACAGGAGTAACATCAAGAAGTAGTGTACCGCGTTGACCGAAATCCCCATCGTCTCCGCGATGATGGGTTGAAAGGTCGATACAAATAGGTAGCGATAAAATACCGCCACGCTGAGGAGGACGTAGCCACAGATGGTCGCCGTCAAGATCAAATCCTCATCGTACACCCCCAGCGTATTGCCAAACAGGAAATCCTTAAGGTCGAGGTGAACCCCTTCGTTGTGACTGATCCAGGAAATGCCAATCACTCCAATGGAGAACATGGCGGTAAAAACGATGCCGATGGCCGCGTCATTTTTGGTCTTGACGTTTTGCTGAATCCAGGTAATGCCGATGGCCGTGGCCAAGCCGGCGAGCACCGCTCCGGTGAAGAATCCCAAGGCGCTGTAGCCCACCACGACAAAGGCCAGCACGACGCCCGGCAAAATGGCGTGCGCCAGGGCATCACCCACCAGGGCCATATTGCGCAAGACGATAAAACAGCCCAGGGCACCACACATGATGCCTACCATCGAGGAGGCGAGTAAGGCCCGGATGGCCCACTCTTGCTGAAAGGCTTCTAAGAGTTCCTGCATGATGATTTCGCTTTTGACACCATTCCCTTGCGGCTGACCACAACAGGTAGATTATCAAAATTAAACTTAATTTTTTGTTTCTGCAAACTTTATTATTAGGCTTGCCTAAAATTGGGGTCGATCATCTCGTGGAGCATGCCTTCCTTCATGGCGTAGGCGGAGATGCGGATGGATTGGATGTTGGCGAGGCGAACGATGTAGTCGATCAGTACGATGGCCACTACGATCATGTCGGAACGGTCGAGGGGAAGCTGGGGCATTTGGCGGCGCTGGGACAGGGAGCTTTGGCGCAGTTGCCGAGCGAAATGGTGGTATGGGTCGATTGCCACTTCGCTGCTGACGGCACCGGGTGGGGGAGGCGCCAGTTGTTGTTCGAGCACGTCAAAGGTACCCGAGGCGCCCACGAGTATCCGGGGTTGGTGGCGGGCGATTTGTGCGTGAAGGGGGACCAGCGTTTGGTCGAGGAAGGCATTGATGCGGGTCACGTTTTCGGCGCTGATGGGATCGCTGTGTTGCCACTCGCGGTAGAGTACCGCCACGCCGATGGGAAAGCTTTGGGCCCAAAAGACCCGTTCGGCATTGGCCAGGATAAATTCGACGCTCCCGCCACCGATGTCCATGATGAGGGCGGGGCGCGCGTCGAGGGAAACGGCCTGTACGACGCCTTGGTGGATCAATCGAGCCTCTTCGGAGCCCGGGATCAGTTGGATGTCAAGGTTGGTGTGGTTGCGGACGCGGTCGATTAAATCCGCTCCGTTTTGGGCAGTGCGTAGGGCTGCCGTTCCGAAGGCGCGGATCCGTTGCACCTGTTGTTGTTGGATGATTTGGGCAAAGTCGACCAGGGCATCCAGGCCGCGCTGGAAGGGGGCGGGACCGATACGCTGGATGCCGTCTTCGGCCAGCTTGACGAAACGCCGTTCGCGGTAGAGCTCGCGGAAACCGCCCTCCGCCTTGACTTCGACGATCAAGAGGTGGAAGGTATTGGTCCCCAGGTCGATGACGGCCAGCCGCGGGATCATTGGGGGGATTGGTTTTGAGCGCTGTCGAGCAGGCGTTGGAAGAAAACGATGCCATCGGGCGTCATCTGGTTGGCCTTGACGGGTTTTTGGTTTTCGTAAAAGACGTAGTACTTGCAGGTCTCCGTAAAGAAGAAATCCGCTTCCCCCAGGTTTTGGCCATTGTTTTGGAAGAAGACGCGGCCCATGGGTTTGCAGGCGACTATGATCAGCCCCGGGCGGGGGTCGACCTGGCGCAGGACGTTTTCGATGGCGGGGCGTTCCGTCATGCTCATGCTCAGGGGCAGTTTGTAAAAGAGGTAATCCACGGCGGTGGTACTGTCCCAGAGTATTTTCATTTCCGCTTCGGTGATGGGAGGATACTTGGCGGTTCCCGGAGCGGGTGCGGCGGGGCTGGTCGTCGGGGGCTTGGGTTTGGAGGAATCGTTACAGGCCCAAACTCCGAGGAGCAGCAGACCGATCAGGCAAAGGTTTTGGAAGTACATGTTGGGTGGACGTTGGTTCAAAATTGGTATTCGACACGCATGGTTAGGAAATGACTCAGCAGGGAGTTGGCATTGAGCCCGGCCTGTCGGTTGTTGTCGAAGAGCAGGGTCAAAGAGCGGTTGTAGCGAAAGGCCACGGCAATTTTACGGTTGATGTTGTAGGCGACGCCGAGGAGAAAATTTAGGTCATTGTCCGAAAACAGGTCGGTACTGGCATCGTAGGGGGAATCGCGGGCAACGGCATTGAAGAGGCGGCCGTAGGCCAGTCCGCCCCGGAGGTGGATGCGGTAGTAGGTTTCGTCGGCGGAGAGCCAGTCGCTGATGCTGACCACGACGGGGACGTCGATGTAGCTGGTGGTGATGTTGAGGGGGAACCCGGGGTTGGGGTTGTTGATGCCGGTGGGGTAGCGGCTGCCGCGTTGGGCAAAGATGATCTCCATGGCCAGGGTCCAGCGTTCGCTCAGCTCGATGGTACCGCGCAGGCCAGCGGTGAGGCCAACCTTGTTGTAGCCGGCACTCAGATCGCCGTCGAGTTGGGCGGCGGTTACCCCGGCTACTACGGTGGCGCCAAAGGTCAATTCCTGGGCCGTGGTGGTTACGGACCAGCCGCTCAGGAGGAAGAGCAGTAAGGGGAATTTCAAAAAATTAGTCAACATCCGAGAACTCATAAGCAGCATTTTTGTTTTTTGCTAAATCAGTTTTGTAAAAAACCGAGGGGCTCCTTTTGATATTGCGAATATACACTGCTTTTTGCGATATTTGTACCTTTAGCTACCGTGCATCACAAAAGCCTGCGCATGAAATTTACGAAACACACCCTAAAGAAAGTAGAAGACCTTTTCGACGAATTGGATTACGAAATCATCTACGGTAAGGGGAACTTTCAGTCTGGCTATTGTATCGTGGAAAACAAAAACAAGGTGGTGATCAACCGCTACTTCGAGGTCGAGGCGCGCATCAATTGCTTGATCGATATCCTGAGTGGATTTGAGATCAAAGCGGGACAACTCGGTGACAAATCGGCTGCCCTACTCCAAAAGCTACTCCGCACCCGGGAGGAGCGGAGCGCGGAGGAAGCGGCCGTGGCGGAAGAAAAAACAGCCTAAATTGAAAGTTACATTCCTCGGTACCGGCACTTCCCAAGGCGTCCCCGTCATCGGTTGCGATTGTGAAGTGTGTCAGTCTCCCGACCCCCACGACAAACGGCTGCGCCCCTCCATCCTCCTCCAACACCACGATCTCAACCTCGTCATCGACACCGGCCCCGATTTTCGCCAGCAAATGCTCCGCGCCGGCGTCCAAAAAATCGAAGCCGTCCTCCTGACTCACGAACACAACGATCACATCATCGGTATCGACGACGTCCGCCCCTTCAACTTCCGCTACCGCCTCGATATGCCCGTTTATGCCGACCCGCGCGTTCAGGCCCAACTCCGCGAACGCTTTGCCTACATCTTCGCCGTCGACGGCTACCCGGGGATTCCCCGCTTGGAATTGCGCAACATCGAAAAATCCAAGCGTTTCGAAGTCAATGGCCTGTCCGTCCTGCCCATCGAAGTGATCCACGGCCGCCTGCACGTCCTCGGTTATCGCTTCGGCGATTTTACCTACATCACCGATGCCAAGTACATCAGCGAAGCCAGTCAGGACCTCATCAAAGGATCCAAAATCCTGGTCCTCAACGCCCTGCACCACCAGATGCACTACTCGCACTTCAACCTGGAAGAGGCACTCGAAATGATTGACATCCTCCAGCCCGAAAGGGCCTATCTGACCCACATCAGCCACTACATGGGCCTCCACCGCGAGGTCAACGCCCAGCTGCCCGCAGGCGTACAACTGGCCCACGATGGCCTCGAACTTGAGATTGACCTGGCCTAGAACGCGCCACCCAATATTCGTAGCACCTTTGCTCATTTGCACCAAAATACTCGTACCAAATTCCCCCTATGAATCAACTTCACCAAGAAACGAGCCCCTACCTCCTCCAACACGCCCACAATCCGGTCCACTGGTACGCCTGGAAGGAAGAAGCCTTCGAGCGCGCGCGCCGCGAGGACAAACCCATCCTGGTCAGTATCGGTTATTCGACCTGCCACTGGTGCCACGTCATGGAGCGCGAATCTTTCGAAAACGAGGAGATCGCCGCCTTTATGAACGAGCACTTCGTCAACATCAAAGTCGACCGCGAAGAACGCCCCGATGTCGACCAGATTTACATGGAGGCCTGTCAGGCGATCAGTGGTTCGGGGGGCTGGCCGCTCAATTGTTTTTTGACGCCCGATAAGCAGCCTTTTTACGCGGGTACTTATTTTCCCCCACGTCCTGCTCACCAGCGTCCCTCCTGGATGCAGATGCTGCAAAATATTCACCGGGCCTATACCCAACAGCGGGCGGAGGTCGAGGATCAGGCCAAACGCCTGACGGAGGCCATCAACCGCTCGGGTAGCTTTCACATCGACAACGACCTGATCGCCACGGACCGCGAGCAACTGTTTCACCGGGTGCTGGTCGACAATATCTTTTTTGCGATGGAGAAGAACTTTGACCGCGAGGAGGGGGGCTTTGGCAGTGCGCCCAAATTTCCCGGTACGATGACCATCCGCTGGCTGCTGCGCTACGCGCACCATACGGGGCAAGCGGCGGCGCGGGAGCAGGCCCTGCTGTCGCTCGACAAGATGTGCCGCGGTGGCATCTACGATCAAATTGGGGGCGGTTTTGCGCGTTACGCCACCGATCGCGCCTGGCTGATCCCCCACTTCGAGAAAATGCTGTACGACAATGCCCTGCTCGTCGGTGCCTTGTCGGACGCTTATCAGCTCACCCAGAAATCGCTGTACCGGGAAACGATCGAGGAAACCCTAGATTACCTTGGCCGTGAAATGAGCCATCCCGACGGTGGTTTTTACTCGGCGCTGGATGCCGATTCGGAAGGGGTGGAAGGCAAATTCTACGTTTGGTCGCGGGCGGAGGTGGTCGAAGTATTGGGGACGGCGGCGGCGGTGTTTTGCGACTTTTACGACATTACCGAAACGGGTAACTGGGAGGGGCACAACATCTTGCAACGCCAACGGAGCTTTGCGGAATTTGCCACGGCCCACGATCTGGAGGAGGAAGCCCTGCGGGACTTGCTGCGCGAGGGGCGGGAAAAATTGCTCGCTCGGCGGGCGGAGCGGGTACGTCCGGGTTTGGACGACAAACAGCTCCTGAGCTGGAACGCCTTGATGGTCACGGCCTACGCCCAGGCATACCGAGCGCTGGGGCGCGAGGCGGACCGACAGACCAGTCGCCAGAGCTTGGACTGGATCTTGCGGACTTTCCGAGGGGAGGGCGACCAGGACTACTACCACACCTACAAGGAAGGACGGGCGCAGTACGAGGCCTTTCTGGCGGATTACGCGTTTTTGATCGAAGCGCTGCTGGAGGTGCACCGAATCAGCTACGATAATCGCTATTTGGAAAAAGCCAGACAGATTTGCGACGCCGTTATCGCTAACTTCACCGAGGCGGACGAGCCGCTGTTTTACTACACCGCAGCGCGGCAGCAGGACATTCCCGTACGGCGGACGGAGGTGTACGATTCGGCCCTACCCTCGGCCAACTCCACGATGGTCAGCAATCTGCGGCGTTTGGCCCTGTTGTTGGACCGCAGTGATTATGGCGATCGGGCCGAACGGATGTTGAAGGGGATGAAAAATTCCATTGAGCGTTATCCCACTTCTTTTGCGCGTTGGGGCTGGTCGGTACTGGACGTGGTTTTCCCGCCGGCGGAGGTGGCGGTATTGGGGACGGAGGCCATCCGTTTTGCCGATGCGATTCAACGGCGGTACCTGCCCGGGGCGGTGGTAATGGGGAGTGAAAAAGAAAATGAACAATTTCCGCTCCTGCGAGGCAAACCAATTGGCGAACTTACGTATATCTATTTGTGCCGACAGTATGCGTGTCAGCAACCGGTCAATAGCCCGGAAGCATTTGAACAATTAATCGCGGAAGAAGGTAGTTAAATATAAAAATACCCTTACATGATCCGACTATTTACAACGCTGGGTATCCTGTTGGTAGCGACTTGGAGCTTGGCTCAGCAGGCCCCTCAGTACACCATGTACATGCTCAACCCTTACGGATTCAACCCGGGCTACGCGGGTTTGGACAATTCGTTGAGCATCACGGGGGTGTACCGCAACCAGTGGGTAAATCTGGTGGGATCGCCGGAGACCCAACAAATCAATGCCCATCTGCCCTTCTATTTCCTGGGGGGCGGGCTTGGCATAAAAGTTGAGAATGATATGGCCGGTGCGAGTCGAAATACTTCGGCTTCGCTAGCGTATAGTTATTGGTTACCAGTGAATAAGAAGAGCATATTATCGGTGGGTTTGGAAGCCGGCATCGTACAGCGGTCACTCGACGGGCAGCGACTTCGCACCCCGGAAGGTACTTTCGTGGAGGGCAATTACCTCGGCCACAACGATAATTTCCTGCCTTTTGGGACGGTTAGTGCCTTGGCACCAACGGTAAATGTGGGCGCTTATTACCAAAATGAGCGAATCGACGCCGGAATTTCCGTCACGAATTTGATCGAACCGCAAATCACCTTGGAATTTGACAACCAGAGTACCAATATCCAATTGATCCGGAATTATTTTCTTACTTTTGGACTCAACTTGGACTTGGGGACAAATTGGACGGTACGCCCTTCCACGCTAATCCGCTCCGACCTGGCACAAACCGAAATACATTTTTCATCAATTGTTCAGTACAACGACAATATCTTTGGAGGGGCATCGTTTAGAGGATATAACTCAAATACCGTGGACGCCATAGCCATTTTGGCGGGATTGAAACTGAATGAGAGACTTACTCTTGCTTATTCCTACGACTTGACCTTATCGAATCTAAATGCCGTGAGTTCCGGTTCACACGAGGTGATGTTAAACTATAACCTCAACCAACCGATCGGAAAAGGCTTGCCACCGCAGATCATCTACAATACGCGGTACCGCTAGGTAAGTAGTAGTTTTAAATAATTAGGTAATAATACTATATTCAAAAATTAAATCGTTCCATCTTTGCTTTTAGACGTCACAATAATGGCGCTTCACAAAAAAGAAAAAATTAATTTTTGATATAATTTTCAAACAGGCTATATTTACGTTCGCTTTTTTCAAGCGGCTCAACTAAACTGAAGGAAAACTCGGGTGTTAAAATGAAAAAATTACTTCAAACTTTATCCGTTCTCTCTGTTTTGACGGTGATCCTCTCCTCCTGTGGTACGCGTCAAAACGGTCAACTGATCGGGGTACTCGATCGCCCCACCTGGAGAGGTATTAACCCCTACGGAATGGTTTACATTCCCTCCGGTACGCTGCACATCGGTCCCAGTGACCAGGACGTCACCAGTACTTTTATCCAAAGACCCAAGACCATCTCCATCCAGGGTTTTTACATGGATGATACCGAAATCACGAATAACGAGTACCGCCAGTTTGTTTACTGGGTGCGCGATTCGATCGCCCACGTCCTGATGGATGACATCGAAGAAGATGAAGACGGCAACGAACGCATCATCTGGGATTACGAACTCGACTGGTCCGCTGAGGAGCTGGAAGATCTCTTCTACCAAGATGATGAAAAGTTTGCGGGTAAAAAAGAACTGGACGTCAGCAAGCTTGGCTACGAGTACGAATGGTACGATTGGCAAGCGGCGGCGCACAACCCCACCGCCAGCCGGACCTCCCACATCAAGCGCGGTGACGTACTGGTCTACCCCGACACCCTGGTCTGGGTCCGCGATTTTGCCTATTCCTACAACGAGCCCATGACACGGAATTATTTCTGGCACCCCGCCTTTGATGATTATCCGGTAGTGGGAGTCGACTGGAAGATGGCCAATGCCTTCGTATACTGGCGGACGAGCCTGTGGAACGAATACCAGTCGGCCCGGGGCGATGGCAGCAATACGGAAGATTTCCGCCTCCCTACCGAGCACGATTGGGAATACGCCGCCCGCGGTGGCCACGAATTGGCGCCCTTCCCTTGGGGTGGTTACTACCTAAGAAATACCAAAGGCTGTTTGTTGGCCAACTTTAAGCCCGGCCGTGGAAACTATCCCGAAGATGGTGGTTTGTACACGGTAAAAGCGGATGCTTACTTCCCCAACGACTACGGCCTGTACAACATGGCGGGTAACGTAGCCGAATGGACCTCGACCGCCTTCCACGAGAATTCTTACTCCTTCCTCCACGACCTGAACCCCGATCTGCGCTACGACGCTCGGGAAGATGACTCGGACGCCGAGAAGCGCAAAGTCATCCGGGGGGGCTCCTGGAAAGACATCGGATTCTTCCTTCAAACGGGTACGCGCCACTGGGAATTCCAGGATACCACCAAGTCCTACATCGGGTTCCGCTGCGCACTTACCTTCCTCGGACGCTCGCTCAATGATTTCAACTAAGCTCATTGCTTGCGCCAACCGCACGGAGAATTGCCTCTCCGTGCGGTTTTTTAGCCTTCCACGTCAATACATGCCAAATCCAAAATATTTATCTTTTTTACGGTTGATGGTGTAACTTTTTCGCGCTTCACCGTTATGCCTTATGTGTATTACAGGCACCGAATTGTAATAACCCACTTACTAATAAATTTAACTAACCTACTAAAAGAACGAAGAAATGGCATTCTACAAATCATCTTGGTTTAAGTATTTGAAGAATTTTATCATTGGAGTTGGAGCCTCTATCGTAATGGTTGGGGCACTGTTCAAAATCCAAAGTTGGGAAGGTGGTGGAGAGATGTTGACCGCCGGTCTGCTGACGGAAGCTTTCCTCTTCTTGCTCCTTGGTGTATTGCCCCCCGAAAAAGACTACTACTGGGAAAAGCTGTATCCCGGTCTGGAAAATTATAATTCCACCATCGCTCCCCTGACCGCCGGTGAGGGCAGTGCCGTACCCGCACTGAACGGTGAAATCGTCGAGCAACAGCTGGGTGGAATGTTGAACGAAATGCAGTCCATGTCCAAGAGCCTGGGTTCCCTCAAGGCACTGCAAGAGGTGGACTTCTCCGGTACGAGCGAGCAGCTCAAGACCATGTCCAATTTCTACACGCGAATGAATGATGCCATGGAGAATCTGAACGATTCCCTGGAGGATACGAAAGCCTACAAAGACCAGTTGAGCGCCCTCAATCAAAACTTGGGTCAGCTGAACAACGTCTACGGTAACGTACTCTCGGCCATGTCTAACATCGGCAAGAACTAATTCGACGCTTCGCGAGCGAATTGCATCTTTTCATTCCCTCAACAAAAAAAGATCTAGGATATGTCAATACCTAAGGAGCCGCGGCAGTTGATGATCAACATCATGTACCTCGTACTGACAGCGATGTTGGCCCTCAACGTATCTGCGGAAATTTTTAACGCATTCAAACTGGTGGATAAGGGCCTGTCTAAGTCCAACGCGGTACTGGACGCTGCCAATGCCCCCATCCCCGATATTGTGGCCAAGCTGGCCAAGAAAAAACCCGAACTGGCTACCTACGCCGAGCGTACCAGCCCGGTTCGTGAATTGTCCAAAGAATTCTGTACCTACGTCGATGAACTCTGGGAGGAACTCGTTGAAAAAGGTGGCGGTCGCTACCCCGCCGACGATCCCAAGTACGGCGGTCAGATCAAGGGCAAGAAAAATAAGGACGTCACCACCCGTATTCTCGTCGATGACGCACGGGGCAAAGAGTTGCACGACCGGATTATCGAGACCCGCGACAAGTTTCTCACTTACGTCGACGAAGCCGATCGCGCGGCCTTTATGTCGAGTGTAACGATGGAAGTTGATGATGAAGCCTGGCAAAAGTCGAAGGATAAAAATAGCTGGGAGGCCTACAACTTCAAGCAGATGCCCCTCGGTGCTATCATGCCGATGTTCACCAAGTTTAAGAACGACGCGAAGAGCACCGAATCCGCGATCCTCAACTACCTGATGGGTAAAGTGGGGGGGGAAGACATCGTACTGGATAAATTCCAGGTTGTCTCTTCTCCCAAGCGGACCTACATCATCAAAGGGGAGAAATTCGAAACCGATATCTTTCTGAGTGCCTCCGCTTCCGCTTCCTCGAATACCGGGGTATCCATCAGCGTCAATGGCAAAGGCCTGCCCGTAAAGGACGGAGTTGCCAAATTTTCGCAGACGGGCAACCAGACCGGGGTGAGAAAGTACGAAGCCGCCATCACGGTAACTAACCCGGTGACGAACGAAAAAAATACCTACAAAAGCACCTTTGAATACGAAGTCGGACTGCGTTCCGTCACGGTTTCGGCCGATAAGATGAATGTATTCTACATTGGTGTGGAGAACCCCATTACCGTATCGGCGGCCGGGGTATCCAGTAACGACTTGAAGGTCAACCCCACCGGGGTCAAGCTCAAGTCCGCCGGCCGCGGTAAGTTTATCGCTACGGCCGATCGCCCGGGGCAATCCAAAATCACCGTTTCAGGTGGTGGCCTGGAGCCCACGACCTTTGACTTCCGCGTCAAGCGGATTCCCGATCCCGTTGCCCGCTTGTCCAAGAGCTCGGGTGGTTCGATGGGTAACGGAGAGTTCAAGGCCCAGGGTGGGGTAGGTGCTTTCCTCGACAACTTTGACTTTGACGCCATCTGTAAGATCGCTGGCTATAATTTGACCTACGTCGCTAAGCGTCAGGACCCCGTCGAATCGGTTAATGCGGGGGCTCGATACAATGCGAAGTCAAAACGCCTCGTTAATCAGGCAAAGCCCGGTGACATCTACTACTTTGATAACATCAAAGCCAGATGTCCAGGTGACAAAGCTGGACGGAAGATCAACTCGATGGTGTTCAAAATCCAATAGTCATCCTATAATCCATAAAGTAATTCAGACATGAAGATCGTTTTGAAGTTTCTATTTCTAGTCCTGTTCGGAGTGGTATTTTTCGCCAACTCGGCTGCGGCTCAGGTTCCCGAAACCACCCCGGCTACCGAAGCTAGTGAACCCGATGAAGATAAGCCCCTAGATGATATTGTCGAAAAGCGAATCATCAACGAGCGCAAAATCCTTCCCTATCAGCCGCTGCGCGAGGCGGACATCTTTTGGGAGAAGCGCGTCTGGCGCATCATCGACATCCGGGAAAAGATGAACCTGCCCTTTGCCTATCCCGAAGAGCGCTTCTTTAGCATCCTGATGGATGCCGCGGTCAATGGAGACATCACCGTTTACAGTACGGAAAACGATAAGTTTACCGATAAGCTGGAACCCAATGAGGTCGCCACCATGGGGGCTACCGTCGATACGGTCATCACCTTCGACCCCGAGACTTATGAAGAACAGATGCAAATCGTTCGCAATGAGCTCAACCCCGAGGACGTCAAGCGTTTTCGGATCAAGGAGGTGTGGTTTTTTGACGAAGAAACCTCGATGCTCCAGGTACGTATCCTGGGAATTGCTCCGCTCATCGACGTGAAGGATGAAAATGGAAACTTCCGCTACGAAAAGCCGATGTTCTGGTCCTACTACCCAGATTGTCGCGAATTGTTGGCGCGCCATAAGGTGTACATGCAGGGCAACGATGCGAGTCCCATCACCTGGGAAGACCTGCTCGAAATGCGTTTCTTTTCGAGCTACATCTACAAAGAGTCCAACGTGTACGACCGCCGTTTGAAAGAGTACCTGACGGGAGTCGACCTGCTCCTGGAAGCCGACAAAATCAAACAGGAGATTTTCAACTTCGAACACGATCTTTGGTCCTATTAATTGATAGAATCCATTTCAAGATATCCGAGTCCAGATTCGTCCGCGAATCTGGACGTTTTTTTGCAGGTGATACCGGTAGAAATCCTCCTCGGACGCGTGGGGGATGCACAAATTCCTATTTAATGTTATATTTACCTGAGGGTAGGCTTGGAAATGCGCCGTTGGCGTCTCCCGGATTTCACGACTAATCCGTCACGACCGCGCGGCAATACCGTTTTCAAAGCCCCCAAAGAAGACTACACCGTTTAGAACGACCGGAACGTATGATAAAACGCTTCCCCCATTATCACCAGTTGGATCATATGGACTGCGGGCCCACCTGCCTGCGGATGATTGCCAAGCATTACGGCCGCGACTACGCCCTGACCTACTTGCGCGATCACAGCTATATCGACCGCGAGGGCGTCTCCATCCGGGGGATCAGCGAAGCGGCCGAACACATCGGAATGCGTACCCTCGCCGTCAAAATCCCCTTTCAGACCGATAGCGATGAGGAAGCGGACCTGCTCTCCGTTCCCCTCCCCGGGATCGTACACTGGCAGCAAAAGCACTTCGTCGTCGTCTACCGCGTCAACAAGAAGTACGTTTGGATTGCGGATCCGGCCAAAAGCAAAATGCGCCTCAGCCGCAAAGAATTCGAGCGCCACTGGATCAGCGATCAAAATATGGGCGTGGCCCTGCTGATGGAGCCCAGCCCCGATTTCTACGCCCGCGAAGGCGAGCAGCCGATCAAAAAAACGGGTTTTGGCTTCCTGTTCCGCTACCTGACCCCCTACCGCCGCCTGGTAGCCCAATTGGGGCTCGGATTGCTGCTGGCCAGTATTTTCCAACTGATTTTCCCCTTCCTCACCCAGGCCATCGTCGACGTCGGGATCGAAAATCAGAACATCGAATTCATCTACCTCATCCTGCTGGCCCAGCTCATGCTCTTTTTGAGCCAAACCGCCGTGAGCACCATCCAAAGCTGGATCCTGCTCCACATCGGTACCCGCGTCAACGTCAACCTGCTCTCCGACTTCCTGATCAAGTTGATGAAGCTTCCCATTGGCTTTTTCGACTCCAAAATGATTGGTGACTTGCTCCAACGCATCAACGATCACCGCCGCATCGAGGAATTCCTGACCAATTCTACCCTGATCACGCTCTTTTCCTTCTTCAACCTGCTGATCTTTAGCATTGTCCTGCTGATCTACAACGCCCTGATCTTTGGCATCTTTATCGTCGCCAGCGTGCTCTACCTCTCCTGGATTACCATCTTTCTCCGCAAACGCCGCGAGATCGACTACTTGAATTTTGAGCAGCTTTCCGAAAATCGGAACATGCTGATCGAATTGATCCAGGGGATGCAGGAGATCAAATTGCAAAACAGCGAAAAGAAACGGCGCTGGCAGTGGGCCAATATCCAGGCCCGCCTCTTCCGGGTGAGCATCAAAGCCCTCACCATTTCTCAGTACCAGGATATTGGCGCCGGATTCATCACCCAACTCAAAGACATTCTCATCTCCTTCGTCGCCGCCAAAGCGGTGATCGATGGGCAAATGACCCTCGGGATGATGTTGGCCGTACAGTATATCATCGGGCAGCTCAACGGACCCCTCCAGCAGATGATCCTCTTTATCCGCAGCGGCCAGGATGCCCAAATCAGTCTGGAACGCCTCGGCGAAATCCACACCATGGAGGAGGAAGATCTGGTGGGCGAACAAAAAATCAACCTGCTGCCCGAATCGGGGGACCTGCGGATTGAAGGCCTCAATATTCAGTACAACAAACTGTCCGATCCCGTACTGCGCGATATTGAGCTCTCCATTCCCAAGGGCAAAGTCACCGCCATCGTGGGAACGAGTGGGAGCGGGAAAACCACCCTGGTGAAGTTGCTACTGGGTTTTTACCAACCCACGACGGGCCGGATCAGCGTCGGTGGGGTACTGCTCGAAAACATCAACCAGCGCTTGTGGCGGGATCGCTGCGGTGCCGTGATGCAGGATGGCTACATCTTTTCCGATACCATCGCCAATAACATTGCCGAGAGCGCCGAGCGGGTAGAACGGCCCCAGTTGTTGAAGGCGGTAAAGATGGCCAACATTCAACCCTTCATCGAAAAACTTCCCCTGGGCTACAACACCATGATTGGGCCCCGGGGCAACGGCATTAGCCAGGGACAACGCCAGCGGCTGCTGATCGCCCGGGCGGTGTACAAAGACCCCGATTACCTGTTTTTTGACGAGGCCACCAATGCGCTTGATGCCAAAAACGAAAAGGTGATTATGGAAAACATGGACCAGTTTTTCAAAGGGCGCAAAGTAGTGGTAGAGGCCAACCGTTTGAGTACGGTCAAGAATGCCGATCAGATCATCGTACTCGAAAGGGGGCGCCTGATCGAGCGGGGTACCCACCAGGACCTGGTGGCGCGGCGGGGGGCTTACTTTAATCTCGTACAGAACCAACTGGAACTGGGAAATTAAGCAAATTGCCATGAGTGAAGAAGACATCAAACTGATCGAGGACCCGCAGGACATCCACCTCAATGAATCGCGGGACATCCAGCAGATCCTCGGCGATCCGCCGGGTTGGATTTTGCGTTGGGGCATCTCCTTGGTCTTCGTGGCCGTGGCGGTCCTGATGTTGCTCAGCTACCTCATCAAATACCCCGACGTAGTGACGGCTCCGGTAAGTCTCACCACCCAGAATCCACCGATCCGAGTGTTTACCCGGACCAGTGGTAAGATCAGCCAATTGCTCGTCGAGCCCAAGCAGGCCGTCAAGGCAGGACAGTTGCTCGCCATCATGGAGAATCCGGCCGATCCGGAGGATGTCCAACGACTCGAAAGCTTTATGGAGCGTGAAGGGGAAGAGCTGACCCTCCGCCAGCTGCGCAAGATGGAACTGCCCGAAGCCCTGGAATTGGGCGCTTTGCAAAATACTTTTTCCCAGTTGTCGCAAGACCTCGAAGAACTGCGCTACCTCTCGCGCAGCAGCCCCGTGAACAAGACGACCACCGCCCTGGAAGACCAAATCGAGGAACTGCGGGCCCTCAATACCTCGCTGGCCTCGCAGAAGCAAACCCTACGTCAGGTGACGGACCTCGCCAAACAACGCTTTGAACGCCAAAAAAAGCTCTACCTCCAAAAGTTGGTCAGCGCCCAGGAGGTCGAGACTTCGGAGGCGGAGTACCTCCAAAACAAACAGCAAATCGAGACCAAGGAAACCGAAATCATCAACAACAAAGTGCGGATGCAGCAGTTGTCGCTCGAAATCATCCAGACCGTTGAGGGCCGCCGCGATCAGCGCTTTCCCAAGCTTTATCAGGTACAGGAAGATTGGCAACAACTGCGGAGCGAGTTAAAGAACTGGCAGCAGATTTACCTGATCGAGGCGCCGATTGAGGGGACGGTAGAGATGAACCGGGTGTGGAGTGCCAATCAATTCCTCAATACGGCCGAAGAGTTGCTGACCATCGTACCCGCTGACGCCAGCAACGTCATCCAGTGTAAGGGCTTTCTGCCCTTCGTGGGCTCGGGCAAGGTGGCCGAGGGCATGACGGCCAACCTGCGTTTCGCGGCCTTCCCCTTTCAGGAATTTGGGGCGGTGCGCTCCCGAGTCAGATCCATTGCCGACGTTCCCCAGAACGAGGGCTACCTGATCGAATTGGAACTGCCCCAGCCCCTAGTCACCACCTACGATAAGGCCATTCCCTTTCGCCAGGAGATGCAGGGCGTCGCCATGATCGTGACGGAGGATCGACGGATCTCGGACCGCATTTTCGACAAGATTCTCAGTGCCCTGAAGAACCGCAATTCGGAATAGGCCATGCCCCGCTCGCCGGGCTTGCGAAACTTTCTCGCCCCGGGCTTTGTTGGGCTATGCGTATGGCGCAAGCAAAGAACGAACAACAATCCTGGCGTGATCAATTTTTCGCCCTCAAAAATTTACTCCCCTTTTTTCGCCTAATCTGGCAGGCCAGCCCCCGTATGACGCTGGCCAACATCCTGCTACGCATCATCAAGGCGGGGGTTCCCTTGGCCACCCTCTACATCGGTAAGGAAATCATCGATACGGTCATCGCCCTGATGCAGGGGGAGCCCGGAGCGGATCAAAACTACCTCTGGCTACTGGTGGGCTTGGAGCTGGGGATCGCGGTGCTGTCGGACCTCATCAGCCGGGGCATCACCCTGATGGATAGCCTACTCGGCGACTTGTTTTCCAATCGAATCTCGGAGGACCTCATCCGCCACGCCGCCCACCTCGATCTGTACCAATTCGAGGATCCCGTTTTTTACGATAAGCTCGAACGGGCCCGCCGACAGACGACGGGGCGCACCATTCTGATGTCGCAGGTACTACAGCAATGTCAGGACGTGATCAGCCTGGTCTTTTTGGGTGGCGGCCTGGTCTTTTTCAGTCCCTGGCTCATTCTACTGCTCATCGTGGCGGTTATTCCTTCCTTCCTGGGGGAAACCCACTTCAATCACCGCACTTATAGCCTCACCCGCAGTTGGACGCCGGAGCGCCGCGAGTTGGACTACTTGCGGTTTATTGGGGCGAGTGACGAGACCGCCAAGGAGGTCAAAATCTTTGGGCTGGCCGACTTTGTGACGGAACGCTTCCGCGAGCTGTCGGATAGCTACTACCGGGCCAATCGTCAAATTGCGGTCCGGCGGGCGCTGGTGGGCTCGCTCCTGTCGTCCATCGGCACCCTGTCTTATTACGGCGCTTACGTCTACATCATCTTCCAGACGGTGGGAGGACTGCTGACGGTGGGAACGCTTACTTTTTTGGCTGGTTCGTTTCGCCGAATGCGGGGCATGCTCCAGGGCATTATGCGTCGTTTTTCGAGCATTGCCAAGGAGGCGCTTTACCTCCAGGACCTCTTTGACTTTTTTGCCCTCCACCCCACCATCAAAAGTGCGCCGCAGGCCCTAGCGGTCCCCCAGCCGATTCGCCGGGGTTTTACCTTCGAAAACGTAAGCTTTAAATACCTCAACAGCGAACGCTGGGCGATTCGCCACCTGTCTTTTCATCTGGAAGCGGGAGAAAAACTAGCGCTGGTGGGGGAAAATGGAGCGGGCAAAACTACCCTGGTCAAATTGCTAGCGCGTCTGTACGAACCCACCGAAGGCCGCATCCTACTCGACGGTGTTGACCTCCGCGACTACGATCTGACGGACTTGCGTCAGCAAATCGGCATCATTTTCCAAGACTATATTCGCTTCCAGATGACGGCCGCGGACAACATTGCGATCGGCGACATCGGGCGGCGAGAAAACCTGCCGGATATCCAATCGGCGGCGCGCAAGAGCTTGGCGGATGCGGTGATTGAGGATTTGCCCGATCGGTACGAGCAGGTACTGGGCAAGCGATTTGCCAACGGGGTGGAGCTATCGGGGGGGCAGTGGCAAAAGGTGGCCCTCGGGCGCGCCTACCTGCGCAATGCACAGCTGCTGATCCTCGACGAACCCACTTCGGCGCTGGATGCCCGGGCGGAACACGAGGTGTTTCAACGCTTTGCCGAGCTGATCCAGGGCAAATCGGCCGTTTTGATTTCGCACCGCTTCTCGACGGTACGCATGGCGGATCGCATTCTATTTTTGGAAAATGGTCGCTTGCTGGAGCTGGGCAGTCACGAGGAATTACTCGCTCGGGACGGGAAATACGCCGAGCTTTTCCACCTTCAGGCCCAGGGTTATTTGCAGTAAAGCAGCTCCTAAATTTTCCCCCAAACTCAAGAACGGTTCCGACCCAACCGCTTTGCGGCGTCCAACCCCCGCCACTCCGCGAGGAGTAAAATGCCCACCAAACCGTACTCCAAGGCTACCAGCCCCAATACTTCCGAATACTCGGCTCCCCAGTAATTGGCGTAGGTCAGACCGATCAGTGCGGACCACAGGATGGGAAAGCGGTAGGGGGTAAACAGGCAAAGCACCACCGGTAGGATGGTGTACCAGGGGTGGACGGTCGTGGTGCAAAAAAGGTACAGAACGATGGCGAACAGCATGGCCTGGGGCAGGTTTTTCCAATTGGGTAGCCGTTCCAGTAGGGTGTAAGTGAGCACGCCCAGTAGCACCACTCCCGCTAAGGAGGGGCCCAGGTAAGCGATCAGATTGTAACCCGAAAGCTGGTAACCCACCCAGCGTAGGAGGTAGTACAAGCTGGCGTTGAACTCAAAGCGCCGGAAATACAGGTCCAAGCTGTCACCAAAATTGGCGAGGAAGACCCCACTCATCAGCGGTGCGAAGAGCAGCAGTACCGCCAGCCCCACGACGAGGTAGTAACGCAGACTGCGCCACCAGCCGAGACGCCGCAAGAGGAGGGGTAAAAAAATCAGGGGGAGGAGCTTGGCGGCGATGGATAGGGCCAGGGCCAGGGCGGAGCGCCACCAGTGTTCTTGTAGCAGATACCAAATGGCCAGTAGCAAAAAGAAAACCATGGCCCCTTCAAAGTGTAGGTTGCCACTCACTTCGATGATGACTAGGGGGTTGAGGGCGTAAAGCAAGGCATTTTTGAGGGGCAATTGGAAGTGGCGCAGCAGCAGGGGAAGGAGGTAAAGGCTGCCACATTCAAAGGCCAGTAGAAACGCTTTCATCACCACGGTACTGCCCCAGATGCTGCCGGGAAAGAGCCAACAGGCAATGGCAAAGATGCCCTGGGCGACGGGGGGATAGATGGTAAAATACTCCGGTGAGTTCAGCTCGTCAAAAAGGGCGCGGTCGATTCCGGGGATGCCTCGATCGAGGTAGTGGATGGGCAGTTGGTCGAAGGGATTGTAACCCGCCACGAGCAGGCGACCGTCCCAGATAAAGCGGTAGAGATCGTCGGAGAGGAGGGGTAGGGCAGGGAGTAAGCTGAGGCGGAGCAAGGCCGCCAGGCCGAGAAAAAAGTAGACGTCCGTCTCGGTATGGCTGCGGCGGTAGGCCCAGTACGCCAGGCCCCAAAAGGGCAGATAGCCAGCCAGGATTCTGAAAAAGTCCGATTGGCTGGGCCCGTAGCCCAGCAAGAGGGTGTTGATCAGCAGCAGTGCCGCTAAGGGGTAGGGAGATTGGAAACCGAAACGCCCCATCTATTTATAGCTCCAGTGACGGATGGAGTAGTAGCAAATCGTTCCGTAGCCAAAGACGAGGAGCGTGTGAAAGATAAGAAAGGTGAAGTTTTGGAGGTACAGCCCCATCATGACCCCTATCAAGAAGTAGATCGCTAAAAAGCCCTCCATGATGGTCGTCCAGGGCAGCTTTTTGGCTAAGTAGTTTTGCTTTTGAAAGCTGTCCTTGATGCCTCGGATGTTGAACTTAGGCGTTCGGATAAAGGCCGATTTCTTACCCCAGTACCCTTGTAATACTGCGATCGAATTGTGGAGCGAAAGCCCCATCGACAGGGCGAGAAAGATGGGAAACAGCACGACGAACTTGAGCAGCATTTTGCCGTAGCTCTCCTTCTTCAATTCCGCCTGTACGTTGGCCACGTAGTAGACCGCAATGATCGAAACCCAGCCGATTAGGAAAAAGGTAAAGTACTGCATCTCCCAACCGATTTCGGTCAGCGTGAGCAGCAGCGGGACGCTAAAGACCCCGGCGATAAATACGAAGAGAAAGACCCCACTGGCCATCAGGTGTCCGGTGGCGTGGATTTTCTGACTCAGCTTTAGATCCGAGCGCCACACGGCCGGGAGCAGCTTTTTGGCATTCTCGGCGCCCCCCTTCATCCAGCGAAACTGTTGGGACTTTAGGCCGTTCATCTCGGCCGGCAATTCGGCGGGGGAGCCAAATTTTTCCAGGTACATGATGCGCCAGCCCTTGAGTTGGGCGCGGTAGCTCAGGTCGAGGTCCTCGGTGAGGGTGTCGGCTTCCCAGCCCCCGGCATCTTCGATGGTGGCGCGGCGCCATACGCCGGCGGTACCGTTGAACTGGAGCATGTAATTGCCCGCCCGGCGGCCCATCTGTTCGACCGTAAAGTGGACGTTGAGTTGCATGGCTTGTAGGCGGGTGAGCATGGAGTAATCTTCGTTGATGTGTTCCCAGCGCGTTTGGACGATACCGACTTCGGGATTGTCGAAGTAGGGGATGGTGGTGAGGAGGAACTCGGCGCGGGGGAGAAAATCGGCATCGAAAATGGCGATAAAGTCGCCCTTGGCGTAGGGCATGGCCGCTTTGAGGGCACCGGCTTTGTAGCCCTTGCGGTCGACGCGGTGGAAGAGCTTGATTTGATAACCCTTGGCCTGGTATTCGGCTACTTTGCGTTTGGAAATTTCCACCGTTTCGTCGGTCGAATCATCGAGGACTTGGATCTCGTAGCGGTCCTTGGGATAGTCCAGTTGGACGATGTGGTCCAGGAGTCGCTCCACGACGTACAGCTCGTTGAAGATGGGGAGTTGGATGGTGACGAAGGGCAGGTCCGGCGAGCTGGCCGGGGCCTTGAGGTAGGCTTGGTCCCCAAATTCACGGTTGTACTTTTTGTAGTAGTACAGGAGGTGAAACTGGAGCAAGCAGTAAAAGGTAATGTACACCAGTGCAACCGAGTAAAGACACAGGATAAAGTAGGCCAAGATGGTCATAGCGAGCTTCGTTTTACAACAATTTGAATATGGTCCAGAGGATTTTATGTCCGGCGAGGATGGTGCCCCGGATGGTTCCCGATACTTTGGAGACTCCAATCCGCTTGCGGTAGCGTACGGGCACTTCCCGGCATTGGAGTCGGTATTTGGCCGCTTTGACCTGCATTTCGACCGTCCAGCCAAAATCGCGATCTTGCATGTCGATGGCGATCAACTGATCGTAGCGGATGGCGCGAAAGGGACCGAGATCGGTAAACTCGTAGCGGTAAAAAAGGCGAATGAGATTGGTCGCCAGCCAGTTGCCAAATATTTGCTGCGGCATCATGGCGCCGCGTTCCATATTCCCCAGGGCGCGCGATCCGATCACCAAATCCATGCCTTCTTCTACGATGGGGCGCAGGAGTTGGGGGGCTTCTTCGGGGTAGTCCGAATAATCGCCATCGACGAAGAGGACGATGGTGGGTTGTGCTTCCTGGGGTTTGGCGCGCAGGTATTCGATGCCCTTGAGGCAGGCCGCTCCGTAACCCGGCTGGGGCTCGTCGAGCACCGTTGCCCCGGCTTCCCGAGCTACCGCCGCCGTGCGGTCCGTACTGGCATTATTGCAGACAATGACCTCGCGCACCCAATCCCGGGGCAGATCGTTGACCACCTTCGCGATGGACGCTTCCTCGTTGTAGGCAGGGATAATAACATCTACGGTAGTTTTCGCCATACTTCTGGGTAATCTGTTCTCGCTGCGTCCCAATCGCAATGGTTTTTAACGGACACCTTACAAAAGTAGCACATTTATCAAGAATACTTATGTCTTTTCGGTAACAATTCGGATTGGTCCGGCGGCGAGCAAACTGTAAAAAAAGCCTACTTTTGTAGCGAAATTTATCCCTCTTCCGGGCGTTAAATACATCAGATCATCCTGACAATCACGCAAAGTCCTGTTCATGAAGCTCCTTTACTGCTTTACTGCCGTTGCCCTCTTACTCGCCCTACTCGCCCTGCTGGCCTGTAATGGCGAAGACGACTTGATTACCGATAGCTCCGCGCAGTTGGAATTTTCGCGCGATACCCTCACCTTCGATACCGTCTTTACCCAACTGGGCTCGGCCACGCGCATCCTCAAAGTCTACAATCCCCACTCCCAACCCATTCGCATCGATCGCATCTACGTGGCCAGTGGGAGTCAGTCCAAATTCCGCTTCAACGTCGACGGCGAATCTTCCAACGACGTACGGGATATCGAAATTCGAGCCCAGGATAGCCTCTACATCTTTGGTGAGGTGACCGTCGATCCCGATCAGGACGTCTCCATCAGCCCCTTCGTGATCAACGATGCGCTCCAGTTCGAGACCAATGGCAACGAGCAAACGATCGTGCTGGAGGCCTGGGGGCAAAACGCCAATTATTTTCCCAGCCGCTTCAGCAACGACAGCATCACGGCCTTTAGCTGTGGAGGTGCCCAGCTGGTCTGGGACGATCCCAAGCCCTACGTCATCTACGGCATCGTGTTCTTCGACGAGTGCGAGCTGGTGATTCCGGCGGGGGCGGAGATTTACGTCCACGGCGGCTTGGGCTCCTTTTTTGACGAGGACGGCAACCGCCTGCTCTACAACGATGGCCGGATCGTCATCGGACCCAATGCGAGTATCCGGATTGAGGGGACGGTCGATAACCCAGTGACGATTCAGGGGGATCGCCTCGAAGAATTTTTTGACGAAGTGCCCGGCCAGTGGTACGGGCTGATCCTATCACCGGAGAGTAGGAACAATGTCATCGAACACGCCGTGATCAAAAACGCGGTGGTCGGCGTCGTGGTCGATTCCCTGGCGCGGCTCGACATTCGCAATACCCAGATTTACAATACCACCGCCAATGCCCTCTTCGGACGGCACGCCTCCATCCAGGCCACCAATTGCCTGTTTCGCGACAACAGCGCCAACAGCGTCCGCGTCTCCCAGGGCGGCGATTACAATTTTGACTACTGTACCCTCGCCACCTTTGGTACCGATGCCTCCGCCCTTTCCCTCAGCAACGTTCGCTGCCTGGATCCCTTTTGTCAGGAATTTTTCGACAACGACCTCAACGCCCGCTTTCGCAACTGCATCATCACGGGCTCCCAAAGCGACCAGATCACCCTGGCCGATCTGAGCGATGCGGTGGCCTTCAACTACACCTTCGAGCACTGTATCGTCCGGGTCGAGGAGTTGCTTGAGGACGATGCCTACCCCAATTTCCTCACCGACGACTGCAATACCTGCATCAACAATACCAATCGCGAATCTTCCCTCTTTTTGGACATCGACGAAGGGGACTACCACCTCGATACCCTCTCCATTGCCGAAGGGCAGGCCATCCCCCTTCCCGGGATCACCACCGATCTCGATTTGGTGGACCGCGACGAACAAGTACCCGATATCGGCTGTTACGAGTACGTTTACGAATAACAAGCATCCTTCATGAAGACGATCGCTATTTTGGGTTGTGGCTGGTTGGGTTTGTCCCTGGGCGAATACCTGGTTGGACAAGGCTACCGAGTCAAAGGTTCTACCACGCGGGTGGAAAAGCTGGCGCAATTGATGGCTGTGGGCATCGAAGCCCACCACCTGACGATTGGCGATACGATCGTCGGGACCGATACGGATGACTTTTTCCGTTGTGACGTTTTGGTGCTCAATATCCCTCCGGGGCGGCGACAGCCGGATGTGGAGACGCGTTATCCCCAACAGGTTCGCCTGGTGGCGGAGGCGGCGCGGGCGGCGGGCTGTCGGCACCTCTTGTTTGTGAGTTCGACTGGGGTTTATCCGGCGGAGCGGCAGATCCAGGTACGGACCTTTCCCACCGGGCCGACGACGGCTTCGGGGCGGGCCCTGGTCGAAAGTGAAAACTACCTGCGCGGCTCGTCCGACTGGTCGACTACCGTCTTACGTTTGGCGGGTTTGATCGGTGGGCAACGACAACCGGGGCGCTGGTTTGCCGGGCGGCAGGACCTACCGGGCGCTCGCGTTCCCGTCAATTTGGTGCACCGGGAGGATTGTATCCAGGCTATCGTGGCGATTGTGGAGCAGGAAAAATGGGGAGAGGAGTACCACCTCTGCGCGACGGAGCATCCGCTCAAGTCGGACTACTACCCCGAGATGGCCCGCAAATTGGGCTTGGAGCCACCAAGCTACGCGGAAGGGCTGGAGATGCCCCCCTACAAGGTGATCGATAACTCCCAAATCCTGGCTGATTTGGGGCTGGTGCTGCGTTTTCCCGATCCCCGACTCATTTGATGAGGTAGCGCCGGAAAATCTTTTCTACCGCTTCTTTTTTGATTTCTTTACCGATGAATACAATCTTACTTTCCTTGGGTGCTTCCACTGGCCAGGGCAAGCCGTCGGACAGGCGGAAGGTATTGCGTACCGACTGTAGTACGACCTGTACTGGATATTTGTCTGCGTTGATTCTTATTTGTTTGACCTTTAGAGTATCGACCTT
>ERZ1740065.250-NODE-250-length-26988-cov-6.194186_pt1 | contig 26988 bp, 22 predicted proteins | sample MGYA00581738_ERZ1740065 | MGnify/ENA primary metagenome ERZ1740065 (study PRJEB43018, sample SAMN04849749) | marine metagenome | isolation source: floating plastic debris | place: Pacific Ocean | collected 2008-09-01 | study: EMG produced TPA metagenomics assembly...
GCGCCCTGTAGGACTCGAACCTACTACCTCAAGATTAGAAGTCTCGCGCTCTATCCAGATGAGCTAAGGGCGCGCGCCGAAAGGGCCCTTAGCGCGCTTTGACGCGAAAAGGAATCGCGCTAGGGCGCTGCGTGCATGGAAAACACGCCGCTCCCGCCCGAATTTGACACCGATCCCACCGATAACATTGTCGCGACCGCCACCGCGCCGGTGACTTTCCGGTTCTACGAGTTTGTGATGGCGGCCTTTGTCGCAATCCTGTTGCTCTCCAACATTATCGGCGCGGCCAAACTCACTTTTGTCGAGGTGAGCTGGTGGCCCAGCGGCATGTGGCCCGCACCCGAAGGTGTCTTCATCTATGGTGCGGGGATCCTGTTCTTCCCGCTCGGCTATGTCATTGGCGATGTCTTGACCGAGATATACGGCTTTGCCCGCGCGCGACGGGTGATCTGGACCGGCTTTGCCGCGATGATCTTCCTTGCGTTTATGAGCTATGTCGTCGTCAGCCTGCCCGCATTTGATGGCTGGGCGTGCGCGGCGAGCGGGTTTGACGGCACTGGCCCGCTGACATCGACAACCGATCCGAAGGGCCCAACCGGAGCGATCTGCCAGCAGACTTATGAGAGCGTGTTCGGCAGCACCTGGCGCATCGTGGTTGCCTCGATCGTGGCCTTTTGGGCGGGTGAATTCGTGAACTCCTATGTCATGGCCAAGATGAAAGTGTGGACCAAGGGGCGCGCCTTGTGGACCCGCACGATCGGCTCGACCGTGGTGGGCCAGGGCGTGGACAGCATCATCTTTTATCCCATCGCGTTTCTGGGTATCTGGACAACCGAAACCGTGATCACCGTGATGATCACCAATTGGGCGCTGAAAATCATATGGGAAGCGGCGCTGACCCCGGTGACTTACGCGGTGGTCGGCTGGCTCAAGAAAGCCGAGGGTGTCGACCTGTTCGACACCGAAACCGACTTTTCGCCGTTCTCCGGCAAGGAAAAGCGCGCCTAGTCCTTGGCCATCCGCAAGGCCTCGTCGGCGACAATGTCGACTCTCGGAATAAGACCAAGCTGGGCGGAGAGAAGCTTCATGTCCTTCTCCACCGGTCCGCAATAAAGGGCCGCATGGCTCGTCGCGAGGCGCAAGACGAGCGCCTGATCTTCAATTACCAGCCGGCTCATATCAAGCGAGCGGCGCGAAAGAGCGCCCAGCCGCCGGGCAAGCCGGGTCGCCAAACCCCATTTGATCGCTTCCTCCAGCGCCGCATCACTCGCCAAAGCCCGCATGCGCTCGTCCAGGTCGAGTTGGTTGCCGTTCGCCGAAATCGCGGCCGCCAACATGGCCCGCTCGGCTCCCTCAATGGCCAGCCAACGCTTCTGCAAAGCCCAATTGATCGCTTGTGGGAGACGGATGTTGGGCTCGATCTGCATCGAAGCGAGCGAGAGCATGGTCGCGGCCAACCGCAAGCGCTCGCTGCCGAACTTTCGAGCGGGAGCCGCATCCAAAGTCCAGCTTGCAATTCGTGCGGCGAGCGTCGGAGGCGCGCCGCGCTGACTGGCGAAAGTTGAAACACCAGCAAGCAGTGGATCTTGCGCCTGACCTTGCGAGGCGAGCCGATCAAACAGCAAGCCTTCGCGCAATCCCCATGACGAGAACACAATCCTCGAGGGCTTCAACACGCCAAGCATCGCCTGGAGCAAGACCGCCGCGTCTGGGAGCTTTTCGGAACGCATGGCAGAGATACGCTTGCGGGTCTTGAGATCCTCTGGACTTTCGCTCGCGAGCGCCTTGCTCAGCGCCTTGGCCGACTTGGCATCAAGCTCAAAGCCGTGAGGGTCGCTTAGAGGGTGCCCTGCGCTTTGCATGGCAAAAACCGCCATAGACCGCCAGGTGCCTCCAACAAGGTAGAGCGTCGCCTCCGCCGCGCGCGCGCCAACGCCCTTATTGAGCGCCTTCTCCAGCGCTGTGCGCATCGCTGCGTCGCTGCCGTCGCCCTTCGCGCGGTAGTCCGGCAAGCGCAGCGCTCCTATTGGCAAGGTCACCGGATCGCTTACGTCGCTCTTGTCGAGGTTCACAAGCTCAAGGCTGCCGCCGCCAAGGTCCGCGACAAGGCCTTGCGCACCGGGAAAGGCGCCGGCGACACCGTGGGCGCTCAAAACAGCCTCTTCCTCGCCGCTCAGGACGCGCGGGGTCAGGCCCAGCCGCTCAAGACTAGCGACAAAGGCCGGCCCATTGCTAGCATCGCGCGTCGCCGCAGTCGCAACCGTTTCGATGTCAGTAACATCAAGATCTTCGAGCAGCAGGACAAACCGTTCAAGCCCGCGCATGGCGAGCGCGACGGCGTCGTCACCCATTCTTCCCGTGCTTGCGACATCGCGGCCAAGCTTGGCGGTGACCTTCTCATTGAGCAGCACGGTCGGTGCCCTCATCGTGCCACCGTAAATGACCAGCCGCACGGTGTTCGATCCGATATCGATTATCGCGCGGCTTGCTGTGTTCCCCGAGAACGCGCCGTCGCGATCCCCTCGCCGTTTCTTGAAACTCATGCGCCCGTCCGCTGTCCCCGTCAGGCCCAGTTGCCAGGGCTCTGTTTATCCGTCTGCACGACCCTTGCGCAGCGACAATTTTGGCACCGCCCCTGCCTCCAAAGCACCTCCGCGCCCGGAAAGCGAGGGGTTGGTCATGAAATAGCGGTGACAGTTGAACGACTTTTCGCTCGTATCGACGCGCGAATACGTACCATCGGCGTTGAGCCACCAGCTCTGCTGAGTGTCGAGCATATTGGCGAGCAGCACTTGCTGGAGCACCTGATCGTGCACGGTCCGGTTAAGGAGCGGGATCAGGCTTTCGACCCGGCGATCAAGGTTGCGTCCCATCAAATCCGCCGAAGAGATAAAGACGGCAGCGTCTGGGCTGGGCATCGGATGGCCGTTGGCAAAGGCGTAGATGCGGCTGTGTTCGAGGAACCGGCCGATGATCGATTTGACCCGGATGTTCTCAGACAGGTCAGGCACTCCGGGCTTGAGGCAGCAAATGCCCCGGCACGCGATATCGGCCGGGACGCCCGCATCGCTGGCGGCGTAGAGGCGGTCGATCATGCCCTTGTCGGTCACCTGGTTGCATTTGAGCCAGATCCCTGAAGGCAGACCCTTGCCTGCATTGGCGATCTCAGCATCGATGCGGTGGTAGAGCTCTTCGCGCAGGTCCAGCGGGGCGACTTTGATGAGCTCCATATCCTTGGGCTCAACATAGCCGGTGACAAAATTCATCATCCGCGCCGCATCGCGCCCCAGCCGCGGGTCGGCGGTGAAGAAGCTCATATCGGTGTAAATCTTAGCGGTGATCGGATGATAGTTTCCGGTGCCAAAGTGGCAATAGGTGCGAAAGCCATCGCCTTCGCGCCGCACGACCATCGCGGTCTTGGCGTGGGTCTTCCAGTCGGTGAAGCCGTAGATCACCTGGACCCCGGCGCGCTCCAGTTTGGTCGCCCATTTAAGGTTCTGCTCTTCATCGAACCGGGCCTTCAATTCGACCACAGCCGTCACCGAAACGCCGTTCTCGGCCGCCTCGATCAGCGCGTTGATCACCGCCGATTGCGAGCCCGCGCGGTAAAGCGTTTGTTTGATCGCAACAACATCCGGATCGTTAGCGGCCTGCCGGATGAAATCGACCACCACTTCGAAACTCTCATAAGGGTGGTGGATGACAATGTCTTTCTCGCGGATAGCAGAGAAGACATCGCCATCATGTTCGCGCACACGCTCGGGATAGCGCGGCGAATAGGCGTCGAATTTGAGATCGGGACGATCTTCTGAGACGATTTCAGACAGGCCGTCGATCCCGATCATCCCATCGGTCTTGATAACCGCCGCTTCGTTAACACCGAGCTGTTCGAGAAGCGTCGCCTCGGCCTGTGGGTCAAAGTCGTCCTCCAGCTCGAGCTGGATCACCTGCCCGCGTCGCCGACGCTGGATCGCGCTGCGGAAAGTTCGCACAAGGTCTTCGGCCTCTTCCTCGATCTCGATATCGCTGTCGCGCAGCACCCGGAACAGGCCATCGCCTTCGATTGTGAAACCGGGGAAGAGCTTTTTGGCGTAGCGCTGGATAAGGCTCGCGATCGAGATGTACATCGCCTCGCCCGTCCCCGCGACATCGCCCGGCACCCGAACAAAACGCGGCAGCGCGGTGGGGATCAGGATCATCTCGATGATCTGCTCTTTATCCGCATCGCGCGTCAGAGTGAAAAGCAGCCCCATGCCTTCGTTCTGGACGAAGGGAAACGGGTGCGCGGGGTCAAGCGCTTGCGGGGTGATGACAGGAAGGATCTCGTTCAGGAAGAAATTGGCGAGCCAATCATGCGCTTCAGGTTTGATGCGCTGTTCATCGGCGATGTGGATGTCGCTTTGCGCCAGAGCTTCTCGCAAGGTCTGCCAAATGCCCTGCTGCCGGTCTGATAACTCCGCAAGCTTGGCGCGGATAGCGGCGAGTTGCTGTGTGGGCGTGCGTCCATCGATGGCGACTTTGTCGATCCCGCGCTGCGCCTGGCCGACCAGTCCGGCGACGCGGATCATCATGAACTCATCGAGATTGCTGCCTGAGATGGACAGGAACCGAAGCCGCTCGAGCAGCGGGTATTGTGGATTCTCGGCCTCAGCGAGGACACGTTCATTAAAGCCCAGCCATGACAATTCGCGGTTGAAGTAATTGTCGCCGTTTGAATCCCCACGCACATCGGGCAGGTCGTGAATGATTGGAGCGCTGCTCATCGCTTCGCGGTTCCTTTACCGGCTCGGTGTCGTCGTGTGATCGGTCGCACGGGCTTTGGTGGACCGAACGGATCGAGTAAATTACGACGTGGGTCTTGTCACACGAAAGTCAAATTCTCATGAGCCTAAACGAGTGAGCGGGCTTCTGCGATCTGAGTGATCCCGCGCTTCCCATCGGCGTCGCGACCCAGCTGAACGATCACATCGATGACGCTCGCCGCATAGGCAATGGTGTCGGAACGGGACAGGCCAATGCCGGTTTGCATCACCATCAGCGACAATTGCTCCAACGCCCCGCGCAAAGAGTTGGCATGAACCGTTGAAAAGCTACCAGGGTGGCCAGTGTTGATCGCGCGCAGAAATGAGACACTCTCCGCTCCGCGCAATTCGCCCAGCACAATGCGGTCGGGACGCAAGCGCAAGGCGGCCTGAAGCAGCTCGTTGGCGGTGACCTTGGCCTCGCCAAGCTCGCCCTTAACCGCGACAAGACCAACGCAGTTTTCGCCGGGGAATTTCAGCTCGGGCGTATCCTCGACCAACACCACGCGTTCCTCGGAGGGAATCTCGCCCAGCATGGCGTTGAGGAAAGTCGTCTTACCGGTGCTGGTGCCGCCTGAAATCAGGATCGTCTTGCGGTGGCGGATCGCCTCGCGCAGAAAAGCGATCGGCTGGAATTGCGCGTCGGGAAGCTCCAACTGCGCTTCGCCCGCCAGCGGCCCACTATCATAGGCATCAAGCGGCAGGTCGAGGCGCCGGTGGCGACGGATCGCCATAATCCAATGCTTGCGGCTTGCCGGCGGTCCGCAAAATTGGATGCGCGCGCCATCGGGAAGCGTCGCGCCAAGCAGCGGGTGTTCCCGGTTAATCCCCTGGTGGCTGACCCGCGCAACCTGCTCGGCCAGGCGCTGCACCAGCTGGTCATCAATCTCAGGCGTTTCGATCCGTCGAAAACCCGCTCCAACCGAGGCGTCCTCAATCCACACTTCGCCGGGGCGATTGACCATGATCTCGGTCACAGTGTCGCGGTCAAGCCAGCGCTTAAAAGGCTCAAGATAGGCGTCGAGATAGACGCTGCGTTCGGCCAACCGATCAAGGCTGCTGGACTCTTGCCCTGGCCCAGGGTCAGCGGGATGGCCATCTTGGGCCGGGTTTAAAGGATGGATATCAGCGCTCATCGATGGTCTCAAAAAGACTCAGTTCGCAACCGTGCTGAAGTCGAGATTGCGCGAGGCAAAAACCCGCACCGGCTCGCCCATTCCCACACGTATTGTCGGGCTTATATCGGCGTCGGGAATCGCGGTTTGTGCGCCGCCCAGGATAACCGAAGTTCCACCCGAAAGCGAAGCGCCAAGACCGCCTATGACGGACAGCAGCATGGCGGAGCCAAAGCGTTTGAAAAAGTGGCTGTTGACCTTGCCTTCAAGGCCTGTGGTCCCATCAAACTCAACCGCTGGCGAGCCAATACGCACCACCACACCTTCAGGCGTGATCACCTCTTCCCAGATGACATAGGCGCGTTTCTGACCTTGCTGGACACCCGACTGGTACTGGCCGATCAAGCGCGAGGAGCGCGGGATCAAGACCTTTGTCCCATCAAAGCTGCGCACATCCTGGCTGACAACCGCGCGGACATAGCCGGGTACATCGGTGTTGATCGCGGTCTCCAAAATGGCCGGGATCAGCGTCCCCTTGGTCACCGTGGTGGATGGGTTGGTCAACCGGGTGGCTTGCGCAGGCGCTCCGCCGACACCGCCCACCGACGCGGCAAAGGCGGCAGCGGAACCGGACACCGCCGCACCCTTGGGACCGTTCCCTGGCCCTGCAAGCGGCGCTGGCGGCTCCGCCGCGCTGGCACGGTTGGCCGGAACGCTGGCATCATAGGTTAGGGTTGGGCTGGCATAGGGGTTGGCTGACGTGGCGGCTCCCGAATCGGGAGTTCGCGAAAGGATTGGCGCGGGCGCGGGATCTGGACGCCGGGGCAGGGGCGCGGGCTGGACAGGCTCAACAACTGGGGGAGCCGGAGCGGGAAGGTTGGACGCCGGCGGAGCCAAATCGGGGTTTCCGACGGGATCGAGCTCCCCAACTTGCGCGGCGTTCATGCTCCACAAGGTCACCGCGCCAAGGCCGAAGACAAGGGCGACACCAGCCGCGAGGCCCAGACCGTCCGACTTAGACTTGCGGTCCGTAACCGCCGGAAAGGCGTTGCGGCTGGCCAGATCAATGACTTCAGCGGTTTCAAAATCACGCGGATCCGACGCGTCCGAAGCGCTGGTTTTGCCCTTCTTGGGCGGGAGACGCATAGCTAAACGCATTACTTCACCTCCAAAAGCTCATTCATCGACACGCCGCGTGCACATTCGGCGCAATTTCCATCCCCGCAGCTCATCAGCGCAACGCCTGACGGGCGCCTGGAACCATCGGGCCCGTGTTGGTCAGCGTCGCCCTCTCTCCGCCCGAACGCAAGATGACTTGCAGCGGAACCCGATCGAGAACGATCGTATCGCCGCGTACGGTGAAGTTCACCGGGCCCTCATCGCCATCCTCATTCGTGATCAGGATCGCCGGAATGGCGGTGCCCTCGGGCCACGTGAGAAACAGAGCCTCACCATCGTCATAGGCGCGCGCGGGGAGAAGGTCGCTCTGCCCGGCCCCCGCCCAAGCAAAATTAAGTCGGGCTGGATCAGCCACCGCATAAGGGTCCTTCGCCGCCGCCATCTCTAACGCGTTGGCTTGCTCCTCCTTAGCCGCCTCAATCGCTGCAAGGCGGGCCTCCTCCTTGGCTTTTTCGAGCTCAGGATGGCGGAACTGGAGAACGTAAAGCGGCGAGTTCTTGGGCGAGGCGATCAGATCAAAAAGATAAGTTCGTTTGGAGGTCACAACGGTGAGGTTGGTGACAGCGCTCGGCGCAAGCGGTTTGACGAACAGCAGCGACTGCGCCTTATTGGGCTGAACCTGCCAGGCCTTGCTGTCTCCGATTGCAACATTTTCGATCCGCTCGTCTTCGGCGAATTTGATCGTGGTCTGCACCTTGACCTTGCCGCGAATGGTGAAGACCGAAGCGTCGTCATAGACTTGCGTTACGATCCGCTTGTCCGGCGCGACGATGCGGGCCGGCGGCCCCTCACCCGTGCCGGAGCCTTTTGATGTCTCCTGCGCATAAAGGGGACTTGCAGCCAGAACGGCGGCCAGCGGCGCGGATCGAAGGAGCAGCAAAGAGGCTGCGCGGGTCATCGTGATGTCTCCGTGTTCGGCTTTGTATCGTGATGGACGCGGCTGGACGACACGCTCCGGAAGCGATTCCCTATTCCGCGCGTGCGCGACGTGGCCGCGCCCGTCGACTGCGCCTGACTGGCTTGCGAAGACGAAGCGTAGACCACGGTTTGCCGCGTTGCCGAATTGGCAGGCGCCGTGTCGTTCGCGGCTATGGTCGCGGGTGGAGCCACCTCCGCTCGGCGCTGAGTGGCGGGCGCAACGGCCGCCGGTGCGACCTGGGCGGCGCGCGCGTTGGTTGGTGCAGACGGCGCAGGCGGGACAAGGCGCTGCGTCTCCGCGTGCAGTTCAGCGTCGCGCGCGCCCTGGACAAAGCCAAAGACCTGCCATTTCGACACCATCATAGAAGAGACGATGAGCGCCATAAGCATCAGCATACAGTGCACAAAGCCCACCACAAAGAACGCCATGGCCGCTTGCTGGTTGATCTCTCCGGGTGTGACGACAAGGTTGGCCAGGATAGGCACCGCCATCTCGAGCATGATCGAACCGCCCACCACCGCAAACAGCGGAGCGAGGGCAAGCATCACCATGCCCTTAAGCCAGCCCACAAACAGTCCGCGCGTCTGATTGAACAGCGCCATCACCACAAAGATCGGCCCGACCGCCAACAGCAGCGCCAGACCAATTCGGGCGGTAACCAGCAGTCCGACCGTCCCAAGCAGCAGCAGCAGCGCTCCGAGCCACATCATGCCAGGAGGCGAAAACACATTGATGTCGGTTTGCCCGGTTGAGGCTTGCTGCACAGCGATGAAGACAACGTCGAGCTTTTGCGCAAAGGTAACGGTCGCCGAGCCTTCGCTGCCGGTAAGAGCGCCGGCTAGCCAATCCGGAAAATCGATGAAGAAGGTGTAGAAAATCCCCGAAAAGGCCGCAAAGCTGGTCGCAAAGGTCACCACCAGACCGACGGTCATGATGCGCGGCACCAGCGCTCGGACGGACAGGTTGGAGCGTCCCAACATCAAGCTGATCCCGAGAAACGCGACATAGAAGGTCAACAGGATGATCAACACCGGCGCCATTTCGCCTTCGGATCCAAACAGTCGGCCAAACGCCTGCTCGCTGACCTGGCTGGCAATGCAGTCAACCGCCGTCAGCGCCGCCGCAACGCCTGACCCAACCTCTTGCGCGGCGATATCGCAGGGCGTCGCCATTATTCAGCCGCCTGCCAAACAGGGTGCCCGTCCGGATCCACCTCGGCGTTTGCACCATCAGGCCACGCTGTGTTCGTCAAAGCAGGGTACCAGGCGCTGGGCTCATCGCCCACAGCCTCCCGCAGCAAGTCCAGTCGACGCACCGAAGCCTCGCGGCCAGACAGGATGGTAAGCACTTCGGGCGCACCCGACAGATCGAGCCGCACCACCACACTCGCGTCGGGTTGGCGCACGAGGAAACAACGGCTGTGCGCGGGCAGAGTGCGGATAAGCGCAAGCTCATGCTCCGTCAGGCCAAAGCCGTCGCAATAGTCTTCTGGCCGGGCGCGACTGTTGGGCATGAACACCATCGTCGCGGTTTGCTCCACGAGCGCCGTGGAAATGCGGCTTTCAAGAGCGTCGCGCGCGGATTGCGTTGCAAAGCCCACCAGCGCGTTGCGTTTGCGCAGAGTCTTGAGCCAATCGCGAATGCGCGCGGCGAAGATCTCGTCGTCCAGCGCCTTCCAGCCCTCATCGATCAGGATCATGGTCGGCTTGCCGTCCAGCCGCTCATCAATGCGATGGAAAAGATACATCATTGTGGGTGTACGCAGGCGTGGGTTTTCCAGAAGCTGTGTCATGTCGAAGCCCAGCACGCGCGCCTCAAGATCGAGCGCGTCCGCCTCGTTATCGAACAGCCAGGCGTGCTCCCCGTCTTCGCCCGTCGGCGAACCGATCCACGCAGACAGACGATCCGCAAGGTCCCCCGGCTCGGGCCGCTTGGCTCCCGCAAGCAATTCCTTGAAGTGGCGCAAGCGCCGGAGCGATGCGTCGTTTGCATAGGTCGCGTCGACCGCCGCGCTGATGGTTGCGTATTCCTCGGGACCCGCGGCGTCGAGCAACACACCAAGCCAGTCGCGCAGAAACGCCTTGTTGGCTGGCGTGTCTGGCAAGGACAAAGGATTGAAACCGGTTGGTTGGCCGGGATTGATACGATCATATCGACCGCCAATGCCACGAATGAACAACTCCGCGCCGCGATCCTTGTCGAACAAGATCGTGCGGGGGCTGACCTTTTGCGCTTGCGCAGCGAGGAAGTTCATAACCACGGTCTTGCCCGACCCTGATGGGCCAATGACCGAAAAGTTACCCAGATCACCATGGTGGAAATTGAAGAAGAACGGTGTGGCCGAAGTCGTCTCCAAGAGAGTGATCGCGTCGCCCCAATGGTTGCCGCTGGCTCGGCCCAGCGCGAAGCCATGAAAGCTGCCAAAACCCGCCATATTGGCGCTTGAGATCAGCGCACGGCGCACGATGTATTCTTCGTTGCCGGGGAATTGCGCCCAGAAGGCAGGCTCCAGATTGGTGTCTTCGCGCACGGCAATCGCGCCGGTATCCGCCAACGCTGCCGCGCACGCCGCGGTCGCATCATCAAGCCGGCTCAGCGTCCGCTCGCGGACCAAAACCGTCAGATGGTGATCCCCAAATCCAACACCGCCATTCCCCAAAGCGTCGCGCGCGGCCATCATGTCGGCCCGTTCAGCCGCGGCTTCTTCATCGACCGAGCGTGAGCGGCGCAGCGAAAGATCGATCCGTTCGCGCGCGGTTGTGCGCTCATTGGGAGCGTAGCTTTCGGTCACAATCATCTCGAAAGGCAGGCGCAACAGACCGTCAAGCAGCCCAGGTGAGGTCGCCTCGGGATAATCCTTAAGCCCTAATATAGCCGCAAAATCGGGCTCGCCCGATCCTTTAAGCTCCATTGCATCCAGGCCAAAGCTGGCGCGGCGATAGGGGATCATGTGACCAATGTCAGTCTCAGGCGACGGGCGTCGCACGGGGCGCATCTCGCCGTTGTACAAGGCTGACAGCAGCTCGAGCATTTCGGAATTGGTGCCACCGTTCGAACCCGGTGTGTCGTAGTCGCCCAGCACCTCCGCGCCATAGGCCGAAAGCGAAGCGGTGAGGCCTGTCACCGCCCCCTTTAGAACACGAATGTCCTTGGGATCCGCTTCGAGTTCAACCTTGCCCTGACGCGAGAAAAACTTGGAGATCCGCTCGGGCAGGCCCGTCTTGCCGCGCGCGGGGCGGCGGATCAGTGTGATGAACTGATCGTTGATGAAGAGCGAGCCGCCTGCAAGACGTTCTTTCCAACGCGCATCAATCTGGCGGCTCAGCGGATCAGGAAACTCGGCGTCCAGTTCCACTTCGACCCGCCGGCGGATCACATGGTGATAAAGAACAAATCGCGCATCAAGGGTGGAGCGCAACATAACTTCGCGCGTCGCTGCATGCGCGTTGAGAGCATCGGAATCCTCAGTTTCAAACAAAAGCCCCGGCACCTGGATCGCGCTCATAACCGATCCGTCGCGCAACAAGACGGTGCTTTCGTCGATCAATCGTTCATACGGCAAACGATCACCAACGAGCGTCTCCTTGGCGCTCCAGCTGGCGGGTCCGATCCAATTGGCCATCGTCAAAGCCCCCTAGGTGCCAGAGTTCCAGAGCGGGTCAGGGCGCATAACTGTTGCCACCCCAGCGCTTGAAGTTGGGCACGCGCGGGCACTTCGAAACCTTGGTGATCCACAGGTCAAACGTGCGTGGCTCGCGCAGGCAGGCAAAATAGCCAACCAAGTGCATGATCGCCGGCACCGCCAGAAACCAGAAGCTGTCGAGCACCAGAAACGCGATGGTCGAAACTGTCATGTTGATGATGAAATAATTCATCGTCACGCCCGCAAACATCTGGGGGCGGGTGAGGCTGCGATAGATCGGATTGCGGGTAAGCTCAGACATGGGCGTCAGAATGCCGCAATAGAGTTAACAAGACGCGGTGCACCGAAAATAATGAACACGCCTACGATAACCGTACCACCATAGCGCCAGTTCATCCGTCCGGTCAGCATCATGAAACCCACGCCGGCCACTGCCATCACGGCGAGGCTCGTCGCGATCGGACCGAGCAGAATACCTTGAATCCACAAGAGCGCATCGACAAGCGGATTACCACCGGGATCCCCAACGGTCTGCGCCACCGCGAGGCCGGGCGAAGTCAGCAAAATCAACGCGGTCAGCAGGCTGCCCGACAGTCGGAAAAGCGAGGTCATTTATGTGTCCATACTCATTGTTACGAAGTCAAAGTCCCAAACCCGCGCCTCAAGGAGCAATTTCGGTGCGCGAATGATCGGCGAGACGACCCATGATCGCGGCGACGTAGAGCTTGGTCTCGCGAATGTTGGGAACGCCCCCTGCCCGGATCACCCGGGCCGGGCCAGCGTTGTAGGCGGCCAGCGCTTTCTCAAGATCGCCGTCAAACCGGTCGAGTTGTTCGCGCAGATAGCGCGCCCCGCCTTCAAGATTTTCCATCGGATCCTCAGGATCAACGCCCAAGTATCGCGCGGTGCCCGGCATCAACTGCGCCAAGCCCCGCGCACCGGCGTGGCTGACGGCGCCAGCGCGCCAGCGGCTCTCTTGCCAGACAAGCGCTTCCAACAGACTGGGGCTGAGGTCGAACCGGCGGCTCAATTCCGCGATCTTGGCGGCGTAGGATGGTGGAACACCGGCCGCGCTGGTCGCAACATTGGCAACAATAGCGTCGGGAACGAGTGCGGCGTCCAATTCGATGATGTCTGGGCTGTTTGCCTCAGCGTCAACCTGTGCATCGGCCAACTCACCCGCCACCCAGCGGGCGCCTTCTGGACCAACTTCCATCACGTCGGCTCGGGCGGCAGACGCGGTCGCTGACACGGCCGCCATGCCCAAAACAGCTATGGAAAAGCGCAATGCGTGCCCAGGAATCATGATGGACCCTCCGAAAGCTTATCCCTTGTCTAGCCTAAATGACAGGGAGGTGACAGTCCCGCATTGTCACGGTGTGCTGGGGCTCTTTTCGATGGCCAAATCAGCCTGTGGGATACGAGAACGGCGGACCGCACGCAGCGATCCGCCGTTTTCCCAACCGACAGCGCCTTTGCAAAGGCCGCGTTGACCGTTTGGCTGGGTGTTACCGATTTTGTCGGCGTGTTGCCCGCGTCAATCGCGCCGTGTCAGCTTGGCTGTAAATTCACCTCGCTCAAGCATCCGCATGGCTTTGCGCGCTAGGCGCCGCGAATCGATTACACCGCCATCGGCCGTCTCAAGCTCGATCGGATCCGGACTAACAAGAGCCCGTTCAAACATGGTGCGGGCAAGGTCAGGCTCCCCGGATTGCGCATGCGCGATACCCAGATTGATTAGCAGGGCCGGGTCGTCCGGCGCGGCTGCAAGCTGTTCTTCGAGGGCGGCAATCGCCGATTCGAGACGGCCGTTCGCCAGCTTTTCCGAAGAAAGAGCCGCGGATTCGATCGGCGCTTCACTTGGCAATGAAGCGGATGTCTGCGCGCTCGCAAACAGCAGTGTGGTTAGAGCGAGAGCTGTAACGGACATGGCTTTCTCCTCGATGAGTCAGCTGGATATTGCCTTGGCTCGACGAGGATTGCAACAAAAACGTCATATTGTCATTTTTTAGTCGCTTTTAGCTCCCGCCGCTCTGTTTTTCATAGGTTTTTTGACTGTAACAATTTGCCAGAAAGGCGAAATCTTATTCCAAAAAATGTCATATTTGTCATAGTTTAGACTTACTTTCGAAAATGTCTTGTGTCCGTAACCGTGTCTAAATTCTGTCATGGGGCCAGCCTAGCGGAACCCTCGCGCACAAAACTAACGCGCTTTCTCATTCTCGGTTTTTGAGGGGACCGCACGCTGTGAAAAAGATTCAACGCACTCTCGTTCTGGGTTGCAGCCTTGTTGCTCTGGCTGGCTGCGGCGCTGACGAAATCGTCTCGCCCGGCACTTCGGGCGACATCATCATCAACAACCCCACGCCAACGCCAACACCGACGCCAACACCGACGCCCACTCAGGCTCTGGTGACCCCGGCGGCTGGCTGCCCGACCATTTCGTCGACGGGTGGCCTCACCGATGACGGCACTCTGGACGGTCCCACCGGTGAATATCGTGTCTGCACGCTTCCGACGACCTTCGATGTCGATGACAACCTGCCGTTCGTCGAAGGTCTGGTCTATCAGATACAGGGCCGCGTGAATGTTGGCACGGACCAAGGTTTCTCGAGCTCCAACTCCGACGTTAACCTCTCGATTGAGCCGGGTGCCATTCTCTTCGCTCAAGCCGAATCCTTCTTTGTCGTGAACCGCGGCAACACGATCGAAGCGGACGGAACCGCGACCAACCCGATCATTTGGACCAGCCGCGACAACATTCTTGGCCTCGCCAACGATGGCAGTCAGGCCCAATGGGGGGGTGTCGTTCTGCTCGGCCGCGCTCGTGTGGCTGACTGCCAGGACCTGGTGTTCAACACCACGCCGGGTGACTTCACGACCAACGCTCAGTGCGAAATGCAGCTCGAAGGCACGGTTGTCCCAACCCCGTTCGGCGGAGCCGACGATGGAGACAGCTCGGGTTCGTTCACCTTTAACCAGATCCGTTTCTCGGGCTTTGAGCTTCAGCAAGCGAACGAACTCCAGTCGCTCACAACCGGCGGCATTGGCAGCGGCACCACGATCAGCAACGTCTTGTCGTTCAACAGCTCTGACGATGGCCTTGAGTTCTTCGGTGGCACCTTCAACGCCCGCAACATTGCGGTCGTGGGCGCTTCGGACGACTCGCTTGACGTCGACTCGGGCGCTCGGGTGGACCTCGAAACCGTGGTTGTGGCGCAGCGCGACAACACCGGCGACAGCCTGATTGAACTCGACTCGCCAGGCGGCGAGCAGCCGACGCCAGGCGACGCCCAGCCGGGCACAGTGTTCCAGGTGAACAACTTCACCTTCGTGCAGCGTTCTTCATCGTCCTCGCAGATTGTCCGCGCTCGCGGCACCGCGTCGCTGGGTCTTGCGAACGGTGTTCTGGACGCCGACGACAACGGCTCGGGCCTCTGCTTCCGCGTCGACGAAGCCGGAACACAGGCCAACATCATCGCTTTGAATTCGCTCGTTGGTGACTGCGACGCAACCCGCCCGGTTCGCGGCTCGGGCAACGACGCCGCGACCGATGCAGCTCTGCTGGCTATGTTCGACGCCAACAGCGACCTCGCCTTCACGCTCTCGCTCACCGACACCTTCGTGAACGGTGCCAACGAGAACGGTGTGCCCGCGTTCGATGCGACCGCCTTGTCGAGCTTCTTCTCCGCTTCGACCTTTGTCGGTGCCGAGGACGACAACCTTGCGGACAACTTCGGTGACTGGACCTGCAACTCATCCATCGTCGACTTCGGCAGCGCCAGCGGCGCCTGCACGTCGCTCCCGACGCCCTAAACGCGCCACAGGACAGGGGGCGTTCGGCGTTCAGCCACCGCCCCCTGATCTTTTCTACATAGAGCCACCGTTTGGCTCGCTATGTTCCAAGGCCTATAAAACGAGGGGGTCTAGCATTATGTCGACCGGCACGCGCCTGGCAGGGCTGCTGCTTCTCACAACGTCGCTCACCTTTCCCACGGTTCTTTACGCGCAGTCGACCACCGAAGACGCGGACCCGCTGGCAGAGCAGGTCGAGGGTGTTGAAGACGAAGAATTCGAACAACCGGAAGTCTCTGTTCCTGGCGGCGGCAATATCATTGTGACCGGTCGCCGCTCACGCAACCCAGAGCGCAATTCGACACAGGTGCTCAGCGTTCTGTCCGAAGAGCAGATTGCCCGCACCGGAGAAGGCGATATTGCCGGCGCGCTTGGACGCGTGACCGGCCTTTCCCTGGTCGGCGATGGCCGTGTGTTCGTCCGCGGCCTTGGCGATCGGTACTCGCTTGCCTTGCTCAACGGCCTCCCTCTGCCGAGCCCGGAACCGCTAAGCCGTGTTGTGCCGCTCGACATCTTTCCGACCAGCGTCGTGGCATCCTCGCTGGTGCAAAAGACCTATTCGGCGAACTTCCCCGGCGAATTTGGCGGCGGTGTGATCAACCTCACCACCAAAGCGGTCCCGGTGGAAGATTACCTCAAGATCAGCATCAGCGGCAGCGGCGACACCGAAACGACCTTCGAAAACGGTTTGACCTATTTCGGTTCCGAATGGGATTCGCTGGGTTTCGACAATGGCAACCGTGACATTCCATCCAATCTGCAAACCCTGTTCGACAGCGGTCTGCGGGTGAGCGATGCGAGCCCTGAACTGCAGGAGGCGATCGCCGGCCAGCTCTTCCCGCTAAACTTGGTAACGTTACAGCGCAACGATACGCTGCCGGCAAACTATTCGGCGTCGCTGACCGGTGGATTGTCGTTTGACTTGGGCGGCGATACCTATCTGGGCATCATCGCCACGGCTGGGATCAAAAACCAGTGGCGCAATCGCTCAGTCCTGACGCAACAAGGCAACTTGGACCTCAGCGAGGTGCTGCAACAACAAGAGACCTTCATCACGGATGAAACGACGCTGGTGAACGGCCTCTTGAGTTTTGGACTGGATATCGGCGATCACACGATCCGCTGGACCAATCTCTACATTCGCGACACTTTGAAGACCGCTCGTCTTGAAGAGGGGTTTGACGTCTTTCCGGGCCTTACTGGCTTTGACTTCATCAACCAGCAAACCGCGTGGTTCGAACGTCAGCTGATCGACACGCAGTTGGTTGCAGAGTTTGATTTCGATCGCCTCGATGTTGATCTGCGAGGGGGCTACGCCCGTACCGATCGCGAAGCGCCGTTCAACACAACCTTCAGCTACACTCGCACGAACATCCCCGCGCAAGGCGTTCTGGGCGAAAACTTCGTCGCTTACTTTGACCAGACTTCGGACGCGGGCATTTCGACCGTGTCGTTCGACGATCTGCAAGAAGAGCTGCTGTTTGGCGGCATCGATCTGTCTTACGAAGTGACCGATCGGCTAAGCGCTTCGGTAGGCTATGCCTATTCGGATACGGACCGCACCTCGCTCAGCCGCGAATTTCGCCCCTTCATCGCGCCTGATACGACCAATCCGGATCTTGCCTCGCTCGACGAAATTGCCGTTCGCGCGCTTGGTCTGCGCCGCCCGGGTAACATCATAAACGGTGCCACCCTGGCTGGCTTTAACGTCACGCTGACCGAAGCCGCGCCGATCCCGGTTGTTGACGCAGCGCTGGAAATTCATGGCGCGTATGGCCTTGTTCGCTGGGTCGCGACCGATTCGCTCACGATCGAGGCCGGGGTCCGCTATGAGGACGCAACGCAAACCGCGACCCCGGATCCAACCATAGGTGTCGCAGCGGGCACGGTGCTCAACGAGACCAACCTTGCGAACGACTATTTCCTGCCGTCGAGCACGATCACCTGGCAGGCTACCGATCGCCTGCAAGTGCGCCTGTCTGCGTCCCAGACAATCGCCAGGCCACAATTTCGCGAATTGGTGGAACAGACCTATTTCGATCCGGAGGGCAACCGCCGCTATCAAGGCAACCCGTTCCTGACTGACAGCGAACTGATCAACATCGAAGCGCGGGCCGAATTCTACCTCAACAATATCGACCGCGTAAGCCTCGCGGGCTTTTACAAAGAGATCGACAACCCGATCGAGAACTTCCTCATCAACGCTTCGGGCCAGCTTCGCACGAGCTTTGCCAACGCCCCTTCGGCCGAGCTTTATGGTTTTGAGCTTGATGCGGTTTATGGCCTCGATCTTTACGGCCTTGGTGGAAGTTTCTTTGAGACCAAGCAGTTCCTCGTCCAGGCGAACTACACGTACACGCAGTCGGAGATATCGGTGTCCGATGGGGATATTGCCGCCGTTCCCGGCAACCCCACACAAGACGCCACCAACCTGTTTGACGATGGCGCTCCGCTGGTTGGTCAATCAGACCACATTGCGAATGTCTCCTTCGGTATCGAAGACACAGAGAAGACCCAGCAAGTGTCGGTCCTTCTCAATTACGCGAGCGAGCGCGTAACGCTTCGGGGCGGCAACTTCCCCGATGTGGTCGAGGATCCGGGACTAACGGTCGACTTCGTCGCGCGGTCAGATGTTCAGCTGTTTGGTTCGCCACTTGAACTCAACTTCCAAGTCCGCAACATCTTTGGCCGCGACAATTTCGAGTTCCAAGAGAATGAGACCAACCGGCTTGAGATCAACACCTTCCAGGTGGGTACGACATTCTCCTTCGGTGTCTCAGCGGAATTCTGACACCGGCTCCGCCGCGCTAAGATGAAAGGCCGTCCCATAAACGGGGCGGCCTTTTTCTTGCGGCAAGCTGCCGTATTCAAGCTCACGCTTGGTGCTCACAGGCGCCCCTTCGCCCGTAAACGCAGAGGCTCTCAACGGCCTCAGTAGAGGTCGAAGACATACCCCATCGACCGCACCGTTCGCAGCGGATTGCCTCCGCCGGCTGCCTTGATTGCGCGGCGCAGGCGACCGATCCAAACATCGACTGTGCGTTCATCGATCGGCGGCTCACGCTTGCCCAGACCGTTTATGAGATCCTGGCGGCTAAGGACACGATTGGGATTTTCGGCCAGAAAGCGCAGCAACCGAAATTCGTTGGGACGAAGCGCAATCGGCGTGTCCGCCCAACGCGCCTGCAACGCCGCCATATCAATGGTCAGCGGTCCAAGCTCCAACCGACGCGTGGCGTGCAAGTCGCTGGTCCGAGATTGCAGCGCCAAGACCCGGTCCAGCACCGCGTTGCGTGTCAGGGGACCCACGAGATAGTCATCCGCGCCGGCCCGCAAAGCCCGGCGGCGAGCTTCCGCATCGTCTCCCTCCAGAACGATCGTGATATGCGCTCCATTCGTGCGGCGATCGGCGCGCAAGCGGCGGCACATCTCAAGACCAGCCAGATCGTCCATCACCCAATCGACAAAGACCCACATCTGGCCTTCCACAAGCCGCCGCGGCCCCTCACCCGACAGCCGATCAAAGACGAACCGGCGCTGACCATGGACAAAGTCGTCAAGCGTCTCGCCCAGCTCATTGGTCAGAAAGATCGTGATGACATCCATGAGCGCCCCGCTCTGTTGCACGCGGGGACTGACGCACCGTTATGACGCATTCATGACGTATCTTTGACCATCCCTACGCGCGTGTCACATTCGCCCGGGATTGAGCGAAACTCGATCCATTCCAGGCATCGCCATGCCCAGGCCCGTGGGCGCTTTGGGCCGATAGGGCGCTTCGAGAGCCGCGATGTCCTCCCCGCTGAGCTCGACGTCAAGCGCCGCCACGGCCGCCTCAATATGGTGTGGTTTGGTCGCTCCGATAATCGGCGCGACCACCGGCGATTTGGTGAAATGCCAGGCCAGCGCCAGCGTCGCCATCGGAAGATCGCGCTGAGACGCCAGCGCCGCCAGCGCGGTGATGATCGCTGCGTCAGCCTCGTCACCGTCCTGATAGAGCGACTGACCCACGCCATCGGTTTCGCTGCGCACTGTCCCCTCGCCCAAAGGCCGCGCCAGCCGCCCGCGCGCGAGCGGGCTCCACGGGATCACGCCCACGCCTTCATCCTCGCACAGGGGCAGCATCTCACGCTCCTCCTCGCGGTACAGCAGATTGAGCTGATTTTGCATCGATATGAAGGGCGTCCAGCGGTTTGCGCGCGCCGCCTCCTGCGCTTTGGCGAACTGCCAGGCGTACATCGAGGAGGCGCCGACATAGCGCGCCTTGCCCGCCTTCACGATGTCGTGCAGCGCCTCCATCGTCTCTTCAATCGGCGTGTCGGGGTCCCAGCGGTGGATCTGGAACAGATCGACATAGTCCATCCCCAAGCGCGTCAGGCTGTCGTCGATCGCCTGCATCAGGCTCTTCCTCGACAGCCCGCCTGTGTTGGGCGCGTTGCGCCATGGGATGAACGCCTTGGTCGCCACCACAATCTCATCCCGGCGCGCCATCTCCTTGAGCAGTTTACCCGTGATCTCCTCCGACGTGCCACCCGAATAGCCGTTGGCGGTGTCGTAGAAGTTGATCCCCGCTTCCAGCGCCGCGCGGAAGAACGGGCGGCTCTCCTCTTCGCCCAGCAGCCAGTCGCCGTGCCAGCCCTTGGTCGTGTCGCCATACGACATGCAGCCCAGGCACAGGCGCGAGACCGAAAGACCGCTTGAGCCAAGACGGGTGAATTTCATGAGCGTTTCCTCTCCAACACGCACATCAAGCGTTTACAGACACTTAGTTGAGACATGGACCACATGTTACACGGTCCTAGAGCAAAAAATTCCCCCCAGCCCAACCAGCGCCATTTCGGGCCAGTTGATACAGAAGATGGAGCGGTTGCGAGCATGCTGCCATGTGACACCAATCCCCTCGTGTAGGAAAGGGTAAAGGCTCCAAAGGGGCCCCCTAAGAAAGCGTCAGCCCGCCATCCACCACCAGCGTCTGCCCGGTCATATAGGCCGATAGCGGCGAGGCGAGGAACAGCGCGGCCCCCGCCATATCCTCCGGCGTGCCCATCCGGCGCATCGGGATCGCTTTGAGCGTCGCTTCGAGCCGTTCGGGATGCTGGGTGGTCACCGCGGTGATCTTGGTGGGCACAAGGCCCGGCGCGATGCCGTTGACGCGGATCTTATCGCGCGCCCACGCCTCGCCCAGCGTCTTCACCAGGCTCGCCGCGCCTGCTTTCGAAGCGCCATAGGCCGGATTGCCCAGCGTCGACTTGAACGCCGCGACCGAGCTGACCACGATCATCGCCCCGCCCCTTTCCGCCAGCCCCGCGTGAAAGGCGCGCGCGATATCCATCACCGAGTTCAAGTTGACATCGATCACATCGTCCCACCCGTCTCGCGCGAATTCCTGCCGGCCATAGCGCACGATCCCCTGCGACTGGATCAGCGTATCAACCGGGCCCAGTTCGTCCGCCAGAGCCGCCGCCGCCACGCGATCGGTCACATCCAGTTGGCGATAGGTGAGCCCTGTAAAGTCAGCATCCTCAGCCTCCAGATAATCGCCTTCATCGGGCCGTGTGCCGGTCACAACCACATCGGCCCCGCGCGCCGCAAAGCCGTGCGCGATACCGTTGCCGATCCCGCTGGAGCCGCCGGTCCCAAGGCCACGCTTGTCGGTGAAGTCGAGGGGGTTTGTCATTCTGAGCTCGGCTTCAACAAGAAGATCACTTCTTTTTTGGCGTCCAGAATGACACTCGTATGCGAAAGAGCCGGATAACCAAGTGTTGCGAGTGAGGATACACCGGAGCTTGGTGTAAGGATTACCCGCCCTCTCAAGCTCAGTGGACCGAACGAGAACCGAATATCGCTAAGGCCGACTCTCTCGCGCTTTCCAATTAATGTCGTCGAAGATCCGAGAGGTTCAGGCTCTTTGTCAGGGAAGAAATCGTCAAAGTGGGTATCGCGGACCCTCAATTCAGAGGATGAACCCGTATCAATTTGTAAAAGAGTGGGCTTGCCTTCGATAGACCCCGGTACAAAGCCACCTCGCCAGTCAATACTTACCCACTTTTCTCCAGTCTGCATCACGCTGCCGCTCGGCAAGAGCACCATAAGGTTTCGCTTGGCATCCAACAAAACTGCCATCTCCCCGAGAAAATCCATACCCAGAACAAAGCCCAGCGCTTTTCCATCTGGACAATCGTAGTCCGGCAAATCAGCCCCGATCATATCGCGTTCAAAGGCAAATTGAGCAGGAATCTCAATCGGTACTGCCGAGATAAGATAGCTTGAAGCAGCCCCCCTAATGCCCGTCAGGATGTCTTTATCATTTACGGAAACCTTCAATCCGGCTTCACGGGCAAGACCTGTGTCGACGATTGACGCTTCTGCTCCCGTATCGAGCAAAGCGCAGACCTCCCGACCCGCAATCAGTGCGTTGAACAGAGGAACGCCACGCTGGATGTCAATCTCGGTTGTTCCGATCTTTCCCTTCTTGTGTTTGAAAAGGATCGAGATCGTTTTCTCTTCGACCTGTGACCCAGGCTCCTGGGCGGCGCCCGGCCCCGCCAACAGGAAAAGCCCGCCAAGAACGTACGCGGCCAACCGATTGCATGAGGCAATCATCGCCTCAAATCTCCCGGCTGACCACTTCCTTCATGATCTCGGAAGTCCCGCCGTAAATCCGCTGCACGCGGGCGTCGCGCCACAGCCGGGCGATGGCGTATTCGTTCATATAGCCCGCCCCGCCATGCAATTGCAGCGCAGCGTCGACCATCTCCCACTGCATCTCGGTGTGCCACAGCTTGGCCGCAGACGCTTCGCCTGTGGTGAGCTCGCCCGCCAGATGCCGCTTGATCGCCCAGTCCAAGTGCGCCCAGCCCACTTGCAGCTTGGCAGACAAGTCAGCGAGCGTGAATTTGGTGTTCTGAAACTCGAACACGGTCTTGCCAAACGCCTTGCGATCCTTGGTGAAGGTGACCGCTTCGTCAAACGCGCGCTGAGCGCCGCTTTGCGCGCCCACAGCGATCGACAGGCGCTCTTGCGGAAGCTCTTCCATCAAATGGATGAAGCCGCGATTTTCGCCGCCAAGGATATTCGTCTTGGGCACGCGCACGTCGGCAAAGAACAGCTCGGACGTGTCGGCCGAATGCTGGCCGATCTTGTCGAGATTGCGGCCCTTTTCAAAGCCCGGAGTGTCCGCATCGACCAGCACCAGCGACGTGCCCTTGGCGCCCGCCGCCGGATCGGTTTTGGCAACGACGATCACAACGTCGGCGTTCTGGCCATTGGTGATGTAGGTCTTTGACCCGTTGATGACGAGGTGGTTGCCATCCTCGATCGCGGTGGTGCGGATGCCTTGCAGGTCGGAGCCTGCGCCCGGCTCCGTCATCGCGATGGCGGTGATGATGTCGCCCGAGATCATGCCGGGCAGATATTTGGCCTTTTGCTCGTCGCTGCCGAGCCGCTCAAAATAATTGACGGTGATGTCGTTCTGCAGCGTGAAGCCCGCGCTGGTGCCGAGATAGGCGACCTCTTCGTTGAGGATGCAGTTGAAGCCGAAATCGAGGCCGAGACCGCCATTCTCCTCAGCCACCGTGGGGCACAGCATGCCCGCTTCGCCCAGCGCCTTCCACGCTTTGCGCGGGACGATGCCCTCTTCCTCATGCTGGTCGAGATAGGGCTCCATATGCTCGGCGAGCACTTTGCGCACCGTGTCGCGGAAGGCCTCGTGGTCTTCGTTATAGGCAAAGCGGTTGGCGGTATCGAGCATCGGTGTCCTCTCTTCCAAAGAACGGTTTGTTGTGATGCGGATTGAAGCGGTGCGCGCCGCGCCGGTCAAGCGCGAAAGGCGCAAGGGCCGACTTGCGCACCGAGTCGCGGGACGGGCGGGCGGCTTTAACCCTTTGTCCCGGCCCCGCTGGCCCTGCCGGAGCCGAGCTAAACTGCGGGGTTGCGTCTTGCGTGTTGACAAAATGTACGATTTTCCAGCAGCATAGCGTTCAGATCCCGCCGGATCGGAGGGCGGGATCGGAAGGGACGCAATCATGACGAAACCTATTCTCGCCTGCATTTCGGCCGGAGCGATGCTGGCCGCCTCTTCGCCAGTTAGCGCTCAGGCGGTTGGGCCGTTTGGCGCGGTCGGCGACATCGAGACCCGGGCCATGGTCGGTGTGACCATCCCCTTCGGGCCGCGCAGCAAAGACGCCGAGACCAAGCCGCGGCTCGATCTCAGGATCGAAGGCGCGCGATGGCAGCAGGACGCGACCGACGCGCCGCGCCTCTCTTTCGTGCCGCAACGCCGCAACGCGCGCCAGCTTGAGCTGTCCTTTACCTTCGAAGAGAAGCCGCGCTTTCTTTTGAATGGCTTCGCGATGCAGACTTATTACGGCTTTGGCGCGGACCAGGACGCTGAGGACAGCGCCGAAGAGGGCGAAGAAGGGGAAAAGGAAGGGCGCACCACCGGGCAAAAGATCTTGCGCGGAGCGGCCTTCACCGGCGGCGCCGTCGCGCTCTTGGTCGGGGGCAGCCTGGCCGCTCTCCTGATCGCGTGCAGCAGCGACGATGAAGGCTGCGGCGAATAGCGCGCGACCCCCACACCGCGCGTCTTGAAGCCCTATGTGCCTCAATGCGCGATAAGCGTCCGCCAGAATTCCTGCACAGCTCGCGATTTGGCGACCGGGTCCAGCAGGTAATACGCGCCATTGGCCGCCACGGCGAGCCAGGTTGCCGGGTGCTTGAGCTTGCCGAACCGCCACGCAAACGCAGCGGTCATCGCAATCAGGATCGGCTGGGTGAGAAAGTGCCCGACATAAAGCGCGCTCACATTCTCAGGCGCAAAGCCGTAAACGCCGATCCACACATTCTGTATGCCCCGGCCCAACGCCGGCATCAGCAGGATGAAAGCGGTTGAGGCCATCCACCAGCCATGGTCACCGGGCGACTTGCGTTTCAGGATGGCCATAATGATCGCCCAGGCAAACGCGCTGATCAGCACCATCTCAACCATCATGACGTGAAAGAAGAACCACGGTTCAAACGGCCCCATGCCGCCCGGATTGTCGCGCGCGAAGTTCGCATAGACGATGTCGCGGTTGAGCTGCCCAACCGAAAGCAGCACCATCGCGCCCGCCAGCAGCAAACCGACGAGCCCCCAAGTGCGGTGGCTTTCAATCTTGCCCTTGGTCACCAACCAGGGTTGAGAAATCAGGAAGGCGTACCAGGCGGTCGCGTTCCAGTAATGGATATGCACCGCCCACGGATTGCGTGTGAAATCGCCCCAATAATCCATAAAGATGCCGGCCTGCATGATAACCATGACACCGATCATCCAAGCCCACAGGCTCTTATACCGCTCCATAAAAATCCCCCTAAGCGCCTGCGACTATGCCTATTCAACCGGCGAGGCACCAGAACAAATCCGACATCGAGCCCGATATTGGTTTGGCCAAGTTCGCGGTGGGTGCTACCTCTGGTTTTGAGAGGAAAGCGAGAGCTCGATGCGAGCGGCTTGCTGACGCACTGACAGACTTGGAGAGGTCACCTTTTGACCGAAAGCACCGATGAGGCCCTGCCAAAACGCGGGCCCGCCCTCGCCACAAAGCTAGCCTATGGCTTTGGAGCGGTTGCCTAAGGGGTCAAAGCTACCGGGCTCAACTACTAACTTTTGGTCTTCTACGCGCAGGTCGTCGGCGTGGATTCACGGCTTGTCAGTGTGGCGATCCTGATTGCGCTGATGTGCGATGCGATCAGCGATCCGATCGTCGGCTATTGGTCCGACAATCTGCGCTCGCGATGGGGCCGCCGCCACCCCTTCATGTACGCCGCCGCGATCCCGATTTCGGTAAGCTTCTACGCGATCTGGAACCCGCCTGAAGGCTGGAGCGATGGGGCGCTGTTCTGGTATATACTGGCCCTTGCGATCCTGATCCGCACCTTCATCACATTCTACGAAACGCCCAGCACCGCGCTCGTGCCCGAGCTGTCAGACGATTACGACGAACGCTCGAGCATTTTGAGCTTCCGCTACTTCTTCGGCTGGTTTGGCGGCAACGCCATGACGGTCGCCGCCTTTTTGCTGATTTTCCCGGCGTTCGTGTCCGCAAGCTATTCGAACGGCCAGTTCAATCCCGAAGCTTACAAGACATACGGCTTGGCAGGGTCGGTTGTCATGTTCGCTGCGATCCTGATCTCAGCGCTGGGCACGCATAATTATATTCCCAAGCTGCGCACACCCCCGCCCAAGCGCAAAGTGGGTCTCGGCGCGATTTTCCGCGAGATTTACGAAACGATCGCCAGCAAGTCTTTCTACGCCTTGTTCGCCGCGTCGCTGCTGGCCTTCACCGCCAGTGGCCTCACCGCGGGGCTGATCTTCTTCTTCACAGCCTATTTCTATGAATTCTCGTCGGAGCAGATCGGTTTCATCACCTTCGGCGTGTTTGTTTCGTCCTTTATCGGAGGCGGTCTCGCGCCGGTCATATCCCGCAAACTCGGCAAGAAAAGAGGCGCGCTCACCATTGGCATGATCGCCTTTATCGGCGCGCCGATGCCGGTGTTGCTGAGGCTGCTGGACCTGCTCCCGCAAAACGGCGATCCAGCGCTGTTCTGGATCGTTTTGGTGGTGCAGACAATCGATGTTGGGCTGATCATCTGCTACCAGATCCTGGCGGCGTCCATGATCGCTGACCTGGTTGAGCAAAGCGAGCTCAACAGCGGCAATCGGGCGGAGGGAATGTTCTTCGCCGCAGCCACCTTCATGCGCAAATTTGGCGAAGGGTTCGGGGTTGTGATTGCGGGATTTGTCCTGTCCGGCGTGGGGCTGGCGGCGGGCGCGCAGCAAGGCGAAGTGCCCGAAGAAACTCTGTGGAATCTGGGCGCGGCCTATGTCCCGCTGATTTGGACTTTGTTTGCCTGCGTCATCGCGATCATCCGGCTTTACGACATAGACCGGGCCAAGCATGAAGAGACATTGCGAAAGCTAGCCGAGCGAGGCGCGGCTGGCGGATCGTGAGGTAGCGGGGCAACCGCGAAAGCCGCCATTCGGCTTTCGACCCTAACCTCGGTCATGAGCGCTAAGCACCGTGTTCGCCAAAAGCGGAGGCGATTTGGGCAGGCTCTTTATGTCGCAAACTGGGGGTGGAAGCTGACGTTGCCGAAGACAGCGCGAACAAGTACTTTGCGGTGATGCTTTGGAATGTGATTGACAGACGAACTCGGCCTTATCGCTGGCGAGAAGTAAACGCGATTGTCGAGGCTGCCGAACATGACAACTCATGCAAGGATGCCGATCAAGCACCCGAAAGTAATGTGATGACTATTGTCGATTATGCATCGCTCGAAGCAGTATCAGTTGAAGAGGCAATCAAGTGGGCAGATGGCCAACCCTGCCCAGTAACTCTCTACTTGTATGACTTGGGGGGAGGCTTCGAAGATGAAGAGCATTTTTCCAACCAAGGTGTTCGGTTTGAAGACGACTGAAATTGGGGTGGGGAAGCTGAC
>ERZ1740065.251-NODE-251-length-26975-cov-4.731798_pt1 | contig 26975 bp, 35 predicted proteins | sample MGYA00581738_ERZ1740065 | MGnify/ENA primary metagenome ERZ1740065 (study PRJEB43018, sample SAMN04849749) | marine metagenome | isolation source: floating plastic debris | place: Pacific Ocean | collected 2008-09-01 | study: EMG produced TPA metagenomics assembly...
GCGGCGCAGCATTGATACAGCGGAACAGATGTTTGGCCGCGTTGACCTAACAGAGCCGCTATTCAGGGAGGCAGAGCTGCCGGACTTGCCCGAAATGCCCCTAAAGCTACGCTCATCACATTGGTTTGTTGTAGCGCGCCTATACTGGTTGCTTGGAGCGGATCGAAACTGTGAAAGCCAACGACTTTTCCGGTCGCGTGTTACAAAAGCGGCCCGCCGATTGGATGATCTGGCAAGGGAGCATGGCAGCGTTGCGTTGATCGGGCACGGGATACTCAACCAGTACGTCGCGCGTGAGCTTTTGAAGCTTGGGTACGATGGCCCCCGAAGGCCGCACTTGCGCTATGGGGAATCCCGCAATTTCACGCTGGCGAAGACCTAGGCCGTGCTGGGACGCCTTTTTCATCGCTGACGTGTTCAGCGCAGCAAGGATAAGCTGATAGCTTGGCGGGAACAACATGAACGCCTTAATGACCCAGGCAAGTCCGAAAAGGTTAGGAAAAGCTGCCATTATTCATGCAGTGAATCGCCGCTGCGCCACCATTTGTTTGGGTTGGTGTCTCGACCGCTGACGCAGGCACGGGTGGCATAGGCTTCGTCCACGTAGACCACCGGTTCTTCGTAGGAATGGAGCCGATGGATGATGTCCAGCGTGCTCTTCAACGTCTCTTCGTTTCTGGGAATAGAGAACGTCAATGAGCGGACAGGTCGTGTGGTCGCGCGCTCCATCGCACCGTTGGCTGTTCCCTGATGGCCTCGGAAAAACTGCGTCCCCACAGCTGTTTCGAATGACACGTGGTCGTAGTTTCCGTAGTTCAGGCCAATATTTTCTGACAGCGCCAATCGGACTCTATCGTCATCTTCGGGGCCAAGCTCGACCCTGACGGTGAAGACCGGCTCCAGTTCGAAGCGGGGCGACGATAGGGTGCTCAGGTCATTTTTTGACACAGTGTTTCTCCCTTTCAGGCCAGAAACCGGTCCTCAAAGACCGTCTATCCAGTATGGGGCGCACTTCTGTTAAGGCTTATGAAGATGCGCCTGCCGGATAGTTTATCGGGGTCGACCAGGCTGGATGGCGGTGCATGTCCCAGTAAAGAGATTTGATTTTCAGGGTCAGTGGTCCGGGATTGCCGGTGCCGAAGACAACACCATCAACCGAGCTAACCGGCATGATACCGCCTGCAGTAGAGGTGATAAAAACCTCATCTGCCGCCTTCAGAAAGGTCGGCGTTACGTCTCCGACTAAGACCTCAATGTTCAACTGTTCGCATAGATCAAACACGGTCCGCCGGGTTATGCCAGGCAGCACGCCGAACTCGGGCGTATGCAGCACACCATCTTTGACAGCGAACACATTGAACCCTGGCCCCTCAGCGACATTGTCGTTTGAGTCTATGACCAATGCTGTTTCTGCTCCCTTATCGAAGGCATCATACAGACCTCGCACAAGGTCCAGCCAGTGATAGTTCTTAATGGAAGGGTCCACTGACTTGGGCGGAATGCGCACAACTTCACTAATCGCCATACGAAGGCCGCGTTCCATCTGCTCCGGGTTTGCAACAGACCCATAGGGCACCGCAAACGACATGAAACGGTTGGTCGCCTCACGTGGGTCTCGACTGAAACTTGATGATCCCCCGCGCGTACAGATCATTTCGACATACGCATGTTTCAATCCGGATAGTGCAACGCAATTGGACAGGATTTCGGTTACCTCATCCCGATCAAACGGGATCGCCATGTGCAGCTTTTCCATGCCTTTGAAGAACCGGTCGAGATGTAGATCAAGTCGGAAGAACGCTCCGTCCCAGACATGCACTGTATCATAGGTGGCGTCGGAATGCAGAAACCCCCAATCCAGAACCGACACTTTAGCGTCTTTCATGTGCATGTACTGGCCATCCTGAAATGCGATGCCTTTGGGATAGTCATAGGGGTCTGCGTAAGAAGGCGATATCGTTGGGAACGTCATTTGCGGCCATTTGGTTGGTGAGTTTCCGCAGTACTCTATCAGCGCAGGAATGGCATTTTGCCTAAAATTGGGATATATAGTTGGTAAGTTGCCAAGAATTGAGCAATATAGAGGGCAAGAGACCAAATGCTAGATGATACAGACCGGGCAATCCTGAGAGAACTACAACAGAACGCACGGCTTTCCTCGGAGGAACTTGGCGAGAAGATCGCCATCTCGCGATCCTCGGCGCAACGGCGCGTACAGCTTCTGCGCGAAAGCGGCGCGATTGAGAAAGAAGTTGCCGTGGTAAGCACTCGGCATGTCGATACAACGATGACTTTCATCGTTGAGGTGGAACTGGAACGAGAACGCATCGACCTGCTGGATGAATTCCGTCGATCAATTCTGAAGCTAGAAGAAGTACAGCAGTGCTATTACGTCACGGGCCATACAGATTTTGTCCTCATCGTTCTGGCGAAAGACATGGCGAGTTATGAGCTGTTCACCCGTCAGGTGTTTACAGAGAATCCCAATATTCGGCGCTTTCACACGAACGTTGTCGTTGACCAGGTTAAGGTCGGTCTGTCAGTTCCAATGTGAACAGCAAGATGACGCTCGTTCAAGTGGCCGCCTAAGGGCGCCATCTATGCAGCGCATCGAGCACTTGATCCAGTAGAACATCCACCAGCGTGTCCGTCGTGTCTACCACAAGGTCGTAGGGCATCTCGTCATGGACGATACCCGCCTCGCGTCGCCCGCTTCCAATCGGGCGGGCACCGCGCTCGCGCTCCCGTCGGTCCAACTCATCCGGATTGCAGGTTACGCCAATGCGGAACGTGTCGAAGCCTTTGACCGCCGTATCGAAACCAATGCGATGCGCTGGACGCAGAAGGGCTGTGTCCACGATTACCCTGCATCCCGACTCAAGGACCGCTCGGATCGCAGCATGGTGTGCCTCAACCAGCAGGTCATAGGTGTATCCTTCGCGATTAATAGGCCGCCCGGCCTTCATCGCCGCGAGGTCGGCAGGCGGCAGCGCATACAGGATGCTATCGATCCCGAAACCCAAGAACATCGTTCGAAACCGGTTCTGAAGCGCACCCACGAGTGTCGACTTCCCTGCACTCGACGGGCCATTCAAAAGAATGGCGAGTGGCAGGTCTCTGGTGGGAACGGTTGAGGGCGAGTGCGGCATCGCCGCTACTCTGCCATCCAGAACCTCGGATTGCTACAGCGATCCTGCCAGCTTTGGCGTGCCGCACCGCCGCATGTCGGTTGTGAGCCCAAAGCGCCAAAAAGTGCGCCGCAAACGAATGTCTGTAGTCAGGCTTGCTCAGCGTCAATTCGCCGGAGTGTTGCTTCTGCGAGTATCGTCGCGACCTCTGGCGCGTAATGTAGGTGTAGGTCCGGATCGCAAAGCTCTAGCTCAGTGCAGATGAACCTGTCCTCGCGCATGACACCGTCCACACGGGCACAAAGAGGCGCTCCCACAAATGCCATGATTTTTTCCGCCGCTGATCGAGCAGCAGCAGGTGGCTCTGCGGCTGCAATGGTTGGACCGAAGCGCGAATTGATACGAAATTCTCCAGTCATTGGCTTCGCCTGCACTGTGAGTTCGACCTTGCCGTCGATACACGTCATTTTCCACTCGCCGTCATCAATTTCAGGCAAAAACTCTTGCACCAAAATTGGGCGTCCCGGCACGTCTTGCTCTATCTTTGTACGTGTCGCTTCAATCTCAGAGAGACACGTTTGTTCTACGCCTACACCGTCGCCGCCAAACGCGGGCTTTAGCACAAGTTTTTCCGTCGAGCCCCGATCACCTTGGCTTGCAACGGCGTCTTCTACCGACCGGTAAGTTTCCGGAATTTCCACTCCAGCACCTTTTATTTCGATCAGCGTGCGCTTGTCGTTGTTCCATATGGCCAGGTCGGGACGCGCTTCGATTTGACCTCCCATTGCATTGAGCCTGATCAACCAGGCTGCAAAGCCGCCAGGGTCGTTCTGGTAATCCCAAGTCTGTCTGAGCAATGTAAGATCACACGACAGGAAATCCGCAGCAGAGTGTTCATTCCAGTTCAAAACTGAGACACGCGCACCACAAGCTTCCAAAGCTGATTTCAGGGTTTTGTTTGACGAAGAAAGCTGTGGGTTTGTCCTGCAGGCAGCAATGGCAATGTGCATAAGGTTCCTGTCGGTAAGGTGGATTTAGTCACTGTTCGCTGTACGCGCTCCACGTAATGAGTTTGTGTCAACCAATTGAACGCCCTTCTCAAAGCGGACCTCGGTCACATTAAACTGAAGGTAAGCTTCGTCCCACACCTTACCAGTTCGTGCCCGCGCAGCGAACGGTGGCTAAACCTAATGTTCCGCTATTGTTCTTCAAGACGCCCAAATATGCACGTTTGGTCCAGTTGGTCCTGTTTGGGTCTTCACTGACCATGTAGGCGTTGGCACCTGCGCAGTCTTCGGATAGAGCCTCACGCTCGGCTCTATTTTGTGCCTCCGACGCTGTGGAATATTCAAGTTGCTTGGCAATTTTCAGGCCACCCTGCCCATCGCGTCCAGCCTCCTTTTCGACATACGTCTGGCAGATATAGTGGGTTTTTTCTGGAGATCGCTCTGCGTTTATCATGGTTGGCTCCTTGTGATCGGCTGGGACGTTTGGAAGTTCTGGGAGCAGTTCTGGCCGATTTCCGCCTGATTGAAGTGACCATTGCCCGGCGGAGTACATCACGCAAACATAGCCGCCGAAGTTCAACTACCGGGTCGAAGCGGCTTTCGTGCGACGCAATTTGGACGCTGCTGAAGCTATGGTTTCTGGTGGCGTGTTCGCTTCTCTTTCAAGGCGGGCGTTACGCAGTCGGGAATTCTTGGCGTCACGGTTTTCCGTTTTGTAAGTTTCGTCAATTTTCAGTTTCCTTTGTTGTTGAAGGTCGGCCGGACCAAGCGAGGTCTTTCACACCAACGCCAAGAGGTTGACCTTGCTTTGGGCACGCCGTGATGGGCGCATGGATTGATCGCCCAACAGTGTCACTTCGATGTCGGGTGCGGCCATGGCATGCATCAACGCTTTGTAGTTCATCTGAAACCTCACTTCGGATCCGGATTTCAGCGTGCATCGGTTCACCCCAACGACGAGATGATCGCTGGTGGCACCGATCAATGTGCATCCAACAGGCAACGAAAGCCCCGGAATGTCGGTGTCCTGATGTCCCATCGCGAGGATCATGCGCGCAGAGGCACCACTGTGTGTCACAATGCGAAGCGGTCCCGGTGTTGGATTGACCAGGGCGATAGCGGAAGGCGGGGGTTTTGCATTCGTTTCGATAACTTCTGCGACAAGCGTGAAGGCGTCCGTGTGCATCCCACTGATCTGGTCCCCAGACACCGGCTCAACACCCAGAAGGATCGCCTCACCCAAACGGAGGTCGTTGACGCGGCCCGTCGCGTGTTCACCAAGCGCCCACGGCAAATTGGCTGAGTTGCCACCAGACACGATCTTGAGGAACGGGCCGCATACCCCCTCGATCTCATTTGCGAGGTCGCAAAAAGTGGCCATTTGCAACATAGTCGGGGCAAGCCCGCTCAGACAGGCAAAGTTCGCGCCGATACCTTTCAACGCAACCCCAGACATTTGCATGACCTGCTGTGCAATACCTTCCAGGTTCTCGGGTAGTATCCCGTCGCGCAGGTCACCCATTTCGACCATGAGGACGATACCGTGAACTTTTCCTTTACGGATCGCGGCGGAAGCCAGCGCCGAAATGACCGAAAGCTCAGTGTTATAGCTACCTTCGCAGGACTGAACGACTTGGTCGGCCTGGCTTAACATCGGCGTACGGATCAGAGTGATAGGGCCCGTCATGCCTGCCGAACGTAACCTCTGCACATTGCTTATACGTGCATCTGCAAGCCCCGAGGCCCCGCCATCGAGCATGGCCTGAGCGATCGCAGGATGTCCACAGACTGCCTTGGTCACGCCTGTAACGCTGATCCCACGCAGGCCCAGACGCCCAGCAATTGTCTGTGTGTTATCCCGTATTTTGCCTAGATCCACTTCGATGCGGGGGCAACTCATACTGCTGCCACAGCAGGCCCATTGGTCAATCCGGGGTACGCGGCTGTTACCATCGTAAGCAGATGTGCAGCCGGCCTGGCCAGTGCATCGGTAACGGGCAAACCGAGTTCGTGGGATTGGGCCGCGATGGTGTCGGTGATTTCGGCCTCAGACATCCCCTCGTGATTGAGAGTAACACCGATGACCTTTGTGTCAGCAAAGGCTTCGATCAAGGCAATCTCACTTGACGACGTGGGCATCGGCATATCGGGAAAGTCGCAGCGATGTGCACGTTTCGGCGCGTGCTGAAGGATGACAGCATCCGGCTGGCTCCCCCGAAGGATAAAGGCGGATGTGCAAAACGCGGGATGGCTCAAAGCACCCTGACCTTCGATCAAAACAACATCGGGCTGTTCCGCTTCAGAAGCCGCCACAATCGCGCTTTCAAGCTCGCCACAGCAGAACTGGGGCGGCACGGCATCCATTGCGATACCATATTTTGCGCCCTGCATCAGGCCGGTCTGGCCCGTGCCGACAAGGACCGTCTTGATGCCGCTGGCATTCAGGGCCTGGGCCAATACGGTCGCCGTTGTCCGCTTTCCAATGGCGCAATCGGTTCCCAGAACGGCAATCCGCAGCGCTTTAACACCGGCGACACTGCCATCAAACAGGCGCATGTCTTTGCTGGGTTTCGGCTTGCGGATGTCCCGAATCGTGACGTCCCGTTCGGATGCGGCGGCCGCAATTTCATCGTCATCGCTCTGATATTCATGCAGGCCACTCACAATGTTCATACCAAGCCCAATTGCTTGCAGAACAACGCCTCGGTCCGCAGTCGAGAGACGCCCCGTTGACGGAGCCATCCCATAGATCAGCGTATCGGGAATGACGGTTTCATGGGCAACAGCGGCGTCCAGATGACCAAAGATAGGTATGTTGTTGCTGACATTATCCAGAACGGTCCCGCTGTCTTGTCCGCTATAGGTGCTGTCGATGACAGAAAGGATGCGATACGCTTGAGAATGGCGCACAAGGCCATTTGCCGTTTTGCCATCGATTTGCGCGAAATTCCCCTCGCAATAGACGACTGCCGTCGGTGAAGTAGTGATCTGCCTGCCTGACGTTGTGCCTACGGGTTTGATCTGTTTCATCGGAGGTGCGTGCGGTCCCCTGATAGGGCGGCGGATGGTATCGACAGTTTCAGATTTGGTTTCCATTGTGGTTCTCTCTTTTAGGTTGGCACGGAGGGCAGAATTGCCCTCACATGCGCATTTTGAGTGGGGATGGCACCGTGGCGCGCGCCTAGTTGTTAAGGACGCACAGCCCCTTTGATTTTTGGAAATTTTTGTTGCATTCCCTGCGGTTTCCCGATCTGTGAGGATGCGCATTGTCGGGGAGGTCAATCTCTGTGCAGCCGCCGTCGGACTCTGCAAAGCTGCGATAACACTTCCAGCCCGGACCGTAACTTGCATCTTCGAAATAGGCGTTCTCCGGGATCGCGATAGCGATGCAAGCGTCGCCCTTGACCTCGTAGCCGCGGTCACAAAGCCATGCCGCTCCATAGCCGCGGCCTGCCAGGTAAGTATTTGGTGGCAAATCGATCTCCAGGCAGAGATCATCAACCTTCATATAGCCACTAAGGCAGTTCCATCTCTGTCCCGACGGGTCGAGATATCCGCCATCAGGCACGATGACCTCAAGACAAGTCGCATCATCGACCTCCTGAAACCCATGTAAGCACTCCCAGCCGGAGCCATAAGCTCGGTTGGTGGCATAGGCGTTCTCCGGAACGATGATGGCAAGGCAGGCATCGCCGTCACGCCGGTATCCACGATCACATTCCCATCCATTGCCAAAGCTTCTGGCGGTGGCATGAGCAGACATAGGCGCATCCTGCGCAAACGCTGGGAAAGCGAAGGACGCGATCATACCGGCCACGACTGCCATCCGGGCGATCAGCCTTGCCAGCGGTTGTTTCGTTGGATCGTCGTGATGTCTCATCAGCTTTTCCTTTGCGGACCGGTGTCTGCGGACCGGAGTCCGTCGGTGGCCGCGCGTGTCTTCGATGGCCCAAGCGTGAGCGTTCCGGTCAGCCGTGGAGTGGGCGCGGGCGGCGGCGGGGAGCCCCCGGAATTCGATCTCGTTGGCATGCCTTCGTTCTCGGCCACCTGGATCGAGAAGTCCTGTGGGACTGTCGGATGAGTACGACCGGTCATCGGGGCGACAACTTGTGCAAGGCCGCAGCGGCAAGAGCATGTTCCTTCTGGTGGTAGTCGCCGCAGAACTTGCCATCGACCCGCACCTCCCAGATGCCGTTTCTTTCGTGTACCTGAGCTCCGCCTCGCTGCTGTGGCCGGTTCATGGAAGACTCCTGTGCTCCTTTGCGTTTCGGCGGCACGGATTGCTTGTCGGTCACTTCCGGCTCCTTCGCGTTGGGCGCGCGCACTTCTCCGAGGAGCATCACGGCGCGAATGAATTCTTCCGCATAATCGTCGGTTTCGCGGTGGTCGTGTTCGTGCCGGACCATGCGCATCGGTTCCACAAACCGTTCTCTGAGATGATCGACGAATCGCGGCTCCGTGCGTGCCATGAAGGCAATCAGGGCCTGCAGGATCCGTTCATGGGCCAGAACGCGCCGTTCAAGATCGGTCGTCTCTGCGGCCGTCATGGTTAGATGTTTGGCTGATGTCATAGCGTATTGTCCTCCTCGCTGCGCGGTGCTGGATGTCGAGTGCTCGAGCGTGCGTAGGCAGGCCCTCGCCTCATCGCGATCCAACTCTTACCGTATACCTACCAGCCAAGCGTAAATCGTGCGCTGACCCAGGTTAGGGGCACGGGAATAAAGCGGGTGTGTCTTGCTCAGAAGTGGAAAAAAACCGACCTCGGTGGTCCAGATGTCATTGAGGTGCTTCCCGATTGATACCCTCAATTCATGCTTGAAACCTTCCACCATGTACCTATCGGCCTGCTTCGACCTCCGTCTGTGTCACGATTGGCGTCGCGGGGTCTTGCGCTGGTCGGGCCCTGCCGATTGACGCCACGCCACCGTCGCCTGGGACGCTGCCTGGATCGCGGATTGGGCCTGCCTCGCCCTGCATGCCGCGCAGGAACTGGAACAGATCGCTATCCGTCGTCAGGACAAGCGTCGTGTCGTCGGAAATCATGTCGCCGTAGGCCTGCATGGTTCGGGTGAAATCGTAGAATTCGACCGAAACGGCATCGACATTGTAGGCGCCCGCATAGATTGCTGCTGCTGCGGCATCGGCGGCACCGCGGATTTCCTCGACGGCGCGATAGGCTTCGGACTGGATCTTGTTCAGATCCCGCACCCTGTTGCCTTGAATACGGGCCGCTTCACCGTTGCCTTCGGACAGGAATCTTTCGGCGATCTGCCGGCGCTCCGAGATCATGCGGTCATAGATCTTGGGTCGCACGCTTTCGTTGTAGTTTATGCGTTTGAAGCGGATATCGAGAAGCTCGATCCCGAAAACGCGCACCTTTTCCGCCGCCGCCTCGAAGATCTGCTGCTCGACCAGCGCCCGCCCCTTCGTGATGGGAACCAGTGCGCCAATGTCCTGCGCAAGCTCCTGATCCGTCAGAAGCGTGTCCCGAAGGGGTGTCCGGCCCGTGGTCGTGCGCACGATCTCGATGAGTTCGTGCTTGGCGACGGCGTTCCGCGTCTCGCTGCCGAGGATATCATCGAGGCGCGACTGGGCGCTGCGTTCGTCGCGCAGGCGCAGAAAGTATTGCAGGGGGTCGGTGATCTTCCAGCGCGCGAAGAGATCGACCGAGATATAGAGCTTGTCCTTGGTGGGCATGTCCGATGGCGAGCCGTCCCACTCCAGAACCCGGCTGTCGATCCGGTTAACCTCCTGAACGAAGGGGAGTTTCAACTTGAGACCAGCCTCGGTGATCGGCGCGCCGACCGGCTTGCCGAACTGGGTGATGATGGCCTGTTCGACCTCGCCGACCGTGTAGACGGCGGATGACACAGCGACCACCCCGGCAACCGCGATTCCCGAGGCAATAAGCGAAAGGGTCTTCATGGTTGATCTCCTGTCTGTCGATCCAGATTCAAAAGCGGGAGGATACTTGCCGTGGACCCGTCGACAATGATCTTGGAACCAATTCCCGGCAGAACATCCTGAAGGGTTTCGATGTAGATCCGGCGCCGGGTAACTTCGGGGGCCTGGCGGTACTCCGTCAGGAGGGCCGTGAACCGGGCCGCATCGCCCTCGGCTTCGTTGATCCGCCTCAGGCGATAGCCATCGGCTTCGCGGATGCGCTGGTCCTTTTCGCCTTCAGCCAGAGGTATGACGCGGTTGTATTCGCGGCGGGCCTCGTTAATGATCCGCTCCTTCTCTTGTTGTGCCTGGTTGACCTCGTTGAACGAGGCTTGAACCGGCTGGGGCGGATTGATGTTCTTCAACTGCACCTGGTCGATGCTGATGCCCATCGCGTATTTGGTCGCAAGCGCCTGCATCTTCAGCAGGGCTTCGCTTTCGATTTCCTGGCGCCCGACGGTGATCACCTCGTCGACTGTGCGGTCTCCCACGACTTCGCGCATGACGGACTCCGAGACGTAACGCAGGGTCGCGCTCGGCTCACGCACCTCGAACAGAAATTTCCGAGGTTCGGAAATCCGGTACTGCACCACCCACTCCACGAGCGCGGCGTTGAGATCGCCAGTCACCATCTCGGTCTCGCGGCGACCGTTCGTCGGGCTCTGATAGGGATCGGAGGCACCCGGAGTCGTGAACCCGAACTCCTGTTTCAGCTGGCGCTTGACCGGGACCAACGTGGTCGCGTCGATCCCGAACGGAATCTTGAAGTGCAGCCCCGGAGGGACCTCGGACGCGTACTTCCCGAACCGTTGGACAATCGCAACGGAGTCGCTCGGCACCGTGTAATATGAGGACCACGCCCCAAACGCCGCAAGCGCAATGGCGGCCCCGATTGCAAGACGCTTCACCGGTGGCAGACCGTCCGGCAGGATGCCGTGCAGCCGATCCCGGCCCCGCTTGAGAATTGCATCAACTTCGGGGGGAACGCGGGTTTGCTTGTTTTTCCAAGGTCCGCGATCTTCCGGTCCATTGTCATCAGAAGGCATCGCAAGCTCCTATCTCGGTTTTGGCACTCGGTGCGATGCTTGGCTCGCGCGTTTGACGGTGCGACCCGTTTTGCGCCATCACATCGTTGGCTCTGAACGGCATGACCTCAGAGTTCCAGTTCCTTAAGGCAGGCTTGCGCAATGTCTCGGTCTGGGGCATCGTCGCCCAACCGGCCGTCATGAGAGCGTCGCGCCGCTGGTAGGTTGAGGCCGCCCGGATCGTTGCCAGCTTGTCAGTCCGCGACGGCTCTGACCGCGCCATGTCTAGGCAGACGGGCACCATGGAGGCGACGACGTCGTCTCGGGACATCGCCATCGCCCGGTCATTCAAAGTGCCATTGGTTACCCAGCCGCCCCACGATAATCCGACGACGCCGACAAAGACAGCGCCGATCACGGCACCATAGATACCAGGTTTGAGCCATTCGGGAGTATTCATTTCAAGTCCTCCTGCGGGGAAAGCGCCGCATCGCTGTGATTGTTCATTTCGGTTGTGGCTGCATCCCGGCTCAGCGCCTCTTTCAGGTCGTTTTCGGAAATCGCGCGCAACTCGGTACGTTCCGCATGACTGCCCCTGCCGCGCACTGTCAGGTACGTCGCCGTGCGTCGGTAAGCCTCGAAGCTCAGCCCCTGTAGAAGCTCCTCTTCGACGAGAACTTCGTAGTCGCCCGAAGGCAAATCGTCCGGGTATCCCGGCAAGGTGAACGGATTCGAAAACGTCACCGTCGATCTGGTCGACCGCAGGGTCATATCTGGTCTCCGCGATATTGGCAGATTCGTCGCTTATGACTGTAGATGGCCCCTTGGAGTCCGGGCCCGACCTATCGAACGCTTTCGCCTTTCTTAGCTCATGCTCGTTAGTCTGGCGCTGACACATGTTAGTCACCGGCACCGCGACGGTTGCGACTGCCTGGGGACAATCGCCAGCACTGACCTGTGTAAGGGCCCCGGGACCGACCTGCGTCTATCCTTGGGTAAACAGGGGCGAGCTGCGTTCCTGCAACCAAGGAATGGAATGACAATGGCCGACCCCAATGTACTCAACCCGCACCCGCCCGAGTTTGATCGGTTTCTCTATGCGTCCGTTGGCGAGGATGGAAACGGATATGTCGTGACGGTCCTCTCCACGCTCGCGCGGCTCGGCCTCGATCCATGGAATGAAACCGCTGAGCTGGTCGCGCTGGGGCGCGCTGCCGCGCGATCACGGTTGGGAAAGCTGCTTGCTCGATTTCCGGATGTTCCCACGCTCACAAGCGATCACGGCAGGGTCGCACGGGACCTGAGCGAGCTGCTTCCCGAAGGCCGGGCGTCAGGTAGCCTTAAGCAAGCTGCCTCGACGGTGACCGGCGACCGCCCGGTGACAAGCGGAGCGATCTGGGCGGTGCTCGCGATCATCTTTGTACTGTTTCAGATGTTTATGGTTGGCGGGTCGGGGTCAGGCGAATGACCGTATCAACCGCGACCGCGAGAAGACCGGCCCATGCGGCACACAAGTCCGGTACGCTTTCTCCACACGAACAGGGCATACTCTGGGACATGGAGGAACACTTCTGGACCAGCGGCGCCGATAGTGTGCAGGCGACGACAGCGACCAACGCGGTGATGATTTTTCCCTATCCGCCCGGCATCCTCCAGAGTGACCAAATCTGGACCCAACTTCGGCAGAGAACCGGCTGGCGTTCCGTCGTCATGGCCGAACGGCGCGTTACGCGGTGTCGTGAAATCGCCATTCTCACCTACCGTGTCTCGGCGGAGAAAGACGACGTACCGATCTACAAAGCACTCTGCGCCTCAACATATCTCAACGATGACGACACCTGGCTGAGGATCTCCCACCAGCAAACCATGGTGGCCTGAGTGCCGCGGTGTCATTCGACCTGCCGGACGCGCTGGGACTAACCTGCGTCAGTGCGTCAGGGTGCCGACATCGGTTAATCGAGATGTGCCCGCTGAATATTTGGTGGCGCTTTTTATTTCTCGGAACGTCCATGAAAGGACAATTCCAATGACACCCAAACACGACAAGACTGCTGACAAAATGAAATCCGTCAAGGCCACGTGGGACAAGGCGCCCGCAGGCCCGAAGAAGGATTCGGCGCTGAAGCATTACCAGGCAGCTGAGAAGGCAAACACGGCAAAGAACGACGCCGAGACCAACAAGGAACTCGACGCGGCGACCCACGCCCTCGCGTGACCTCCGGCGTCTGACGTGGTCACCGGGGCCGCCTGCCGAGCAATCGAGGGCGGCCCAATCATTTCAAGAGCGGCCCGATCTGGTCCAGATATCCCGGATCGAACTCGGTAAGTTCTACCAGCCCGTCATAGTCGTGAAACGTCACATGTCCGTCCCGAAAGGTCACCAGTCCACTCTCGCGAAGCTGGCGCAGGACGCGGTTCACATGGACCGCGCTCAACCCCAGCGTATCAGCGAGATGATACTGCGTCAGCGGGCATTCGAATCCGTCCTTACTCCCCATGCCGACAAGCGCAAGCCGCGATCCCAGCTCCAGCAGGAAATGCGCCAGGCGCGCGTCAGCATCACGCCGACCGATCCCGACGAGATGCTCCACGATCATCGCCTCGTCCCGTGACGCCGCCCAGAGTATGGCGGTCGCCAGGCGCGGCGTCTGCGCGAACGCATCAAGAAGGTCGCTCTTCCACACTTCGGCGGCCTCAATTTCCACGATGGGTTCGAAACTGTGGTCCGAGGTGCGCAAGAGAACGCTCCGTAGCCCCAGAAAATCCCCCGGTACCTGGAAATCCACGATCTGCCGCGTTCCGTCGGCCTGTAGCTTGTAGGAACAGACCCAACCCGCGGACAGAATATAGGCAGCCTGAGCTGTCTGGCCCTGATGCACCATGTCGCGCCCCGCGACGAAGGTTTGACGACGCTGGTGTAGTCGTTCAAGCACGGCCAGCTCGACATCAGACAAGGCGACGAAGGCCGAAAGCTTGCGGGTGAGCGGGCTGAGTTCAACTGATGTCATGGGGCCTCCCGGAGCGTCGTGACCCAAAAGCGGAAATCGGTCCTGACACTGATGTAGATCAGTTTAGCATAGCGAAATTCCTGCTTTTAATACAATCTGAACTTCAACTTCCCGCGGTTAAGGATGTACTAGGCCCAACCGACCCGAAACTCTATCTGATGACGGGATATCCGACAATTTGATTTTCGGACAGGTTCCAGGACACTTGGTGACATATGACAAAGGCAATGTTCACAAATGTTCTAGGACTTGGCCAGTATCACAGCTTCGGGCCGGTTGGGCCTACTAGAAGGAACATGAGCATGTCCACGGCGAGCGAACATGCAGGCCAGGCCGCCCTATCGATCTGCGAGGCGCTCCTGCTTGCCTTGAACGATCGCGGACTGCTGCCGGAGCACGAGATCGTGGGGGTTCTTCGCGACGCCGCCGCGACAAATGAGAATGCCGTCGGCACCGACCTAGAAATGGAAAGGCACCGTGCCGTGGCAGACTTGATCAACGCGATCATTGCTGGCGGTGACTCCGTCCGGAGGCCGTAAGGTAAACGCTCAATCACAAGAGATTTCTTTCGCCGATGAAGCTTGCGCCCCATTCAACCAACAGTCGTCGCCAAGGGCGAGATCGAGAAGAGATACCGGATCAGACCACCAACCGAGTCCGCAAAGCTCAGCCTCTGAGCGCGCCGCAGCCCCCGGTACAAGCGCAGGCCTCGTCCATCACGGGTAAGGAGCCGGGCACGCGAAATGCTGCCGGTCAGACTGATCTGATGCGGGAAGAGCCCAATTTGGCTCCGTCAGACTGGTCGCGGGCGATGGCGAAATACCGACAGCCAATCCATTCGCGCAGCATCTTCGAGTTGACTGTGACAGTGGCCCCGTTCGTGGCAATATGGGCGGTCGCCTGGTGGATGCTCTCGATCAGTACTGCGCTGGCAATGGCCCTGGCACTGGTGAATGCGGCGTTCCTCGTCCGACTGTTCATGATCCAGCACGATTGCGGTCACGGGTCCCTTTTTCGCACGCGGCGCCTGTGCGACTGGATCGGTCGTGTTAGCGGCGTGAGCACCCTGACGCCCTATGACGTCTGGCGCAAAACGCACGCAATCCACCATGCCACGACCGGAAACCTCGACCGGCGGGGAGTCGGAGATATGCCGACCCTCACAGTCACGGAGTACCGAGAAAAGGGGTGGCTCGGCCGGGCGCTCTATCGGCTTATCCGCAATCCAGTTTTCCTGTTCGGGGTGGTGCCGTTCTATACGTTCTTTTTGCAGAACCGACTGCCCGTTCACTTGATGCGGTCCGGCTGGCGATACTGGCTAAGCGCGATGGGAACAAACGCCGCCACTGGTTCGGCGCTGACTTTGATCGTCTGGCTGGGTGGATGGGACGTTGTTCTGTTCGTTTTCCTGCCAACCATGTTCTTGGGTGCAGTCGCCGGCATGTGGTTCTTTTATGTCCAGCATCAGTTCGAAGAAACCAGTTGGCAGCACGAAGAAAATTGGAACATCCACGAAGCAGCACTTTACGGAAGCTCACATTACGATCTTCCGGGCGTTCTACGCTGGATCACTGGCAATATCGGTGTCCACCATGTTCATCATTTGGCAAGTCGAATTCCGTTTTATCGCCTGCCCGAAGTGATCGAGGATCACGAGGTTCTGGCAAAGACCAAACGCATCACGCTTCGGCAAAGCCTCCGCTGCGCGCACCTCCACCTTTGGGATGAGCATCGCCGCAGACTTTTGTCGTTCGCCGAGGCACGCGCTCTGTCCGCCTGAACCTTCCATGATATGACGTCTGGGCAAAGAGACGCGCAAAGGAACAGTCCCGGTGTTGCCTTTCCGTGTGAATAGATCTGCAGATCCGAGCACTGCGGCTTTATACACAGGTCGCTCGCATACGGTTGCGGTGATCTCGAACGGTACGGCGGTGCTTGGCCTAGGGAATATCGGCGCGCTGGCGTCAAAGCCGGTGATGGAAGGCAAGGCAGCGCTTTTCAAGAAGTTTTCAGGTCTCGACTGCGTTGACCTTGAGGTTGATGAAACGGACCCGTCTCAGTTCATCGGAGCCGTCGCGCGTTTGGAGCCGAGTTTTGGCGGCATCAATCTCGAAGATATAAAGGCCCCCGAATGCTTTGTGATTGGGAAGGCCCTCAAGGAACGCATGGGGATCCCAGTCTTCCATGACGATCAGCACGGCACGGCCATCGTTACGGCAGCAGGCATACTGAACGCCCTGATCCTTGTTGAAAAGAAGATCGAAGACGTGCGGATCGTGGCAAATGGGACAGGGGCCGAAGCGCTTGCCTGCCTTGACCTGTTGGTCAGCTTCGGGGCGTCGAAGGACAGTATCATTGTCTGCGACAGCAAGGGGCCAACCGGCTGCTCAAAAAAAGCATGATCGGGTATGGGGAGCCCGACGAATGAGATACCCTGCCTCTGAGAAGCTTGAGATCATCCGCACGGTTGAAGCCTCGCATTTGCCGACCCGGTATGCTCGGTATCCCCAGTAGCACCTATTACGACTGGTATGCCCGCTGGAGCGACGGTGGCATCGATGCGCTTGCCGACCGCTCTCCCCGACCAAGGTCGATCTGGAACCGCATCCCGGACCAGGTCCGCAAGGATGTTGTCGACTTTGCCCTGGAGCACGAGGACCTGACGCCCCGGGAGCTGGCGGTCAAATATACCGATAAGAAGAGGTACTTTGTCTCGGAATCTTCCGTGTGTCGCATTCTCAGCGCCGAGGATTTGATCACGGCCCCGGCCCATGTGGTGATCCGCGCAGCAGATGAGTTCCGGGACAAAACAAGCCGCCCGAACGAGCTCTGGCAGACTGACTTCACGTATCTGAAGGTCATTGGTTGAGGTTGATTTTTTTCTCAGCACCATCCTCGACGATTACAGCCGATACATCATCGCCCGGAAGCATTGTCCGACGATGAAAGCCAAGGATATCACCGATACGCTGGAACTGGCGTTGGAAGTATCCGGCTGCGACAGCGCGACGGTTGTCCAGAAGCCAAGGCTGCTCAGCGACAACGGCTCGTCTTATGTGGCGGCCGATCTGGCCGATTATCTTGAAGACAAGGGTATGGATCACGTTCGCGGTGCGCCGCACCATCCACAGACCCAGGGCAAAGTCGAACGCTGGCACCAGACCATGAAGAACCGAGTTCTCTGGGAGAACTACTTGTTGCCCGGCGACCTGGAACACCAGATCGGCGCATTTGTCGATCACTACAACAACCACCGCTACCACGAGAGCCTAACCAATCTGACCCCCGGCGACGTCTATCACGGCCGAGGCGAACAGATTCTGAAGAAAAGAGAGGAATCGAAAAGCAGACAATCCGACTACGCCAGTTGCAGCACCAAACTGCTGCTGCCTAAACTCAATCAGAGACCGATCCAGAACCTTTTTTACAAAATGGCCCTGACCAATGTCAATCATACGAATGCCGAAGGTTTTCAGGACGCCCCGGATGTGTCCCTCCGGGCCCTTGCGCAAACGGATCAGACGCTCGCGCGCGCCAATCAGGCTGCGGAGCCGATCGGCTTCTTATATACGGATATGGACCGGGGTAAACCAGTTGGTGCGCGCGAGCTGCGCCAAGCCTTCGGCAGCATAGGACTTGTTGAGCCGCGCCGACAGGCTCTTGTGTGCTTTGCGGGCATCGATGCATGTGGTCGGAAGACCAAGTCTCGTCATCCCACGCTGCAGCCAGATTGAAAGCATCCCGCTCTCATGCACGATCCGGTGCGGAGTTAGCGATCGGTTGCGAAACCAACCTGCCACGCCTTTCGGGTCCGCAGGACACGTCCCGCGCGCGATGGTACTCCCCCATATCTAATGGGGTCCAGCCGTAGAATTCACGCGGCTGTTTTCAATTTCATGGCGGGTGTCATGCCGCCGATGGCCATGGGGTCGCTCGTTGTTGTAAGTCCAGAGCCATTGTGTTGCTTGGTCCTGTGCCTCCTCAATCGTTTCAAATATGTATTGCCCCAGCCATTCGCCGCGAACAGTACGATTGTAGCGTTCGATGTGGCGTTCTGCTGTGGCTTGCCGGGCTGGATGTATTCCAGCCGAACTTGGCGTTTCTCAGCCCATTCCATGAGCTTCTCACTGACGTATTCCGGACCGTAACACCTTTGGAATGATGCCGGTCTAAGGCTATGATTGCCTGCGCAGCCCTCAAATAGCGCAGCAGGTGATCATAGCTGGGTCTCAGGTCCCTACAGTGGTTTTGCAACAAACCACACCGCAAGGGAGACCGACTATGCCCAACGCCACTATTGCACAATGAGAGCCTGTTTTGGTTGCGATTGATATCGCAAAAGCCCGCCATGAGGTTCTGATTGCTGTTCCGGGTAAAAAGCGGCGTCGCCGTTTGACGGTTCTGAACCAGCTCGAAGACTTCGACCGGTTGATCGCCACACTCTCGGAGTATGACCATCCTGTGCGCGCAGTTTTTGAGGCCACGGGCAATTACCAACGCGCCTTGGCATACCGGCTTGGTGCTGCTGGTTTCGACGTAAAGCTGGTGTCTTCGGTCGCATTGGCGCGCACCCGTGAAGCCTTGAACAACAGCTGGGACAAAAACGACCCAAAGGATGCGCAGGTCATCCTGCATATGATGCAAATCGGGAACGAGCAATTCTATCACGACCCGTTGCTATGCGGCACAAATGATCTTCAGGAATTGTCCAAAACGCACGACATCGTCTCCCGCTCGAAGACCAAGTTGTGGCATCGCATCTTGACCCACTATCTGCCTTTGTACTGGCCCGAGGCGGAACGCTTCCATCGCAGCTCGCGCAGCGACTGGTTCTTTGCCTTTCTCCAACGATACCCGTCACCTGTGAACGGCGGAGCAATACTCGGCCACGGTAGCGGCGGCGTTGTGTTGTCGCGGGCGGCGTAAAAGTCGGCCACTTTTGCCTTTTCGGTTTTCGGGAGGGCTTGGGGATATTCACCGTGGATTTGTATTTGAAGGTTCGTCACGCTCACTATGAGGACGGGTTGAGCGGGCGTCAGATTGCTCGGGATTTTGGGATCAGTCGCGATAGTGTTGCGAAGATGTTGGCGTACTCGGAACCGCCAGGGTACCGGCGGTCTGCACCAATCAAGCGGCCCAAGCTTGATCCTTACACCAGCCAGATTGACCAGTGGCTGTCTGAGGACAAGGCCCAGCCACGCAAACAGCGACACACTGCCAAACGGATCTTTGAGCGATTGCGCGACGAATGCGGGTTTGATGGCAGCTACACGATTGTCAAAGATTATGTTTGTGCGTAAAGGCGCGGGTCACGGGAGATGTTTGTTCCACTGAGCCATCCCCCAGGTCATGGGCAAGCGGACTTTGGCGAAGCGCTGGTTGTGATCGGCGGGGTCGAGCAGAAGGAGTACTTCTTTGCCTTCTTCGGGGCTGTGCCGCGCTCTATCTTGTACGACAATGACCGCTGCCTCGTGGCGAAGATCATGCCGGATGGCACGCTCAATCGCACACAGCGGTTCAGTGCGATGCTGTCGCATTACGTGATCGGGGACCGGTATGGCCGCCTCGGTAAAGGGAATGACAAAGGCAAGGTTGAAGGACTGGTTGGCTACGGACGTCGCAACTTCATGGTGCCGATGCCACGCTTTGCCACCTGGGATGCGTTCAACGCGTATCTGGAAGAACAATGTCGTAAGCGGCAGGCCGACATCCTGCGTGGTCACAAGATCAGCATCGGTGAACGGTTGGAAGCGGATCTGGCCGCGATGCGCGCCCTGCCAACCGCGCCTTTTGAAGCCTGTGATCTGCAAAGCGGCCAGGTGACGTCGACATCCGTCGTGCGTTATCGCGGTAATGACTACTCTGTGCCCGTTGCCTTCGGTCACCGCGAGGTCTGGATCAAGGGCTTCGTTAACTGCGTCGTTATTGGCTGCGCGGCAGAGGTCATCGCTGACCATCCCCGTTCCTATGACACGAGCGACATGATGTTCGATCCGGTACACTACCTGCCGCTGATCGAGCGCAAGATCATGTCCTTTGATCAGGTGGCACCTTTGCAGAACTGGGAGCTGCCGGAAGCCTTCGCCACGCTCCAGCGATTGCTGGAGACCCGCCAAGGTAAAGCAGGCAAGCGTGAGTACGTACAGGTGTTACGCCTCTTGGAACGTTTTGAGCTGGATGAGGTACACGCTGCGATCAAAGATGCTCTACGGATGGGCGCAGTCAGCTTCGACGCCACCAAACATCTGTTGCTGTGCCGGGTGGAACGACGGCCACCAAGATTGGATCTGGATGTGTATCCGTTCCTTCCCAGAACCAATATCGCCACGACATCCGCATCTTCCTACATTAGCTTGCTGGCGGGAGGTGAGGTATGACAGACGCCCCAGAGCTGTTGCTGGCCCATCACAGTAGAATGTCACTGAGAACAGACCCGGTATGCCCCTAAATTCTCACTGAGAATTGACCATCCGGCGCTACGTTCACCTGTACAACGGCCAGCTCCCGCAGACGGTCCTGAAAGGCCGGTCACCCATCGCCGCCTTGAAGGCATGGCAACACGACAGACCCGATCTATCCAGGGAACGCATCTACAATCATGCGGGATGTGACAGCTAATCACAGTCGTATTGACGCTCAAAAATCAAGTTGACTATCTTGCCAATCGCCTTATGAACTATTGACAGACACTAAAGGGAAGCAAGGCAGTACTCTTCGAAGCTCTTCCGAGATTTCCTATTCGCTGATCAAAATCGACGGGAGGGGTATTGTGGAGTTCACTCTAACAAGCGAACAACAGATGGTTTTCGATGATGCCGCCGCTTTTGGCGAACAGCACATCAAGCCTTCGCTCATGAAATCACTTGTTTGATATTGCCGCCTCCAAACCAAGTTTGGCCATGCAAAATTTGCAGCAATGTTCAAATTCGGGACACGCGACGCAGTCATCCCACTCGGGGATGTCGGCCTGCACGATCCGTTCAGATCGGCCTATGCCTGCGCTATCCAGTTCAAAACCAAATACTTTTCCTTGCATTTTATCGTTGATCGAAAAATGCAGACTGTCGTGAAACATTGTGCCGTAGCAGTCTTTGTGGTGATCCATGTGAGTATCCTTCTCTGGTTTTCGTGCATTAATTGAAGCCTGCGCAGCACCGCAGGTAGACCCGGGAGCCGGTTAGTCGGCAGGCGCGGTGTCTGTGTTTTCTTCGTGCGCCGCAGCAGGGGGCTTTTCGTCCGAAACGTCACCATCCGTCGGCAAGGCGACCTCAAAGGCAATTTTCTGATCATCTGCCGACCAAGTAGCCTTCACTTTGTCGCCATCCTCGACCTTGCCGCCGAGCATGGCACGGGCCAGTTGTGTCTCCAGCTCTGACCGGATCAGACGGCGCAACTCGCGCGCACCATATTCCGGCTGGAACCCGATGGTACTGAAATAATCCACCGCACTCTCGTGAAAGCTCAACTCGATCCCTTGGGTCAACGCCGTGCGTCCCACCCGGGCAAGTTGCAACTCTACGATCTTACGAATCTCGTCGCGGTTCAGCGAATGAAAGACGATAATCTCATCAATCCGGTTGATGAACTCGGGCCTGAAATGATGGCGGAGCACCTCCATCAACTCCGACTTCTGCTTGGCCTCATCGAACTCCTTGGTTCCCCGCTTCTTGAGGTTTTTCTGGATGATGTCAGAGCCAAGATTGGAGGTCGCTATGATGATCGTGTTGGTGAAGTCCACTACGCGTCCCTTGCCGTCCGTCAGGCGACCGTCGTCAAACACCTGCAGCAAGATGTTGTAGACATCAGGATGCGCCTTTTCGATTTCATCGAGAAGCACCACGGAATGCGGCCTACGCCGGACCTTTTCGGTCAGCTGGCCGCCTTCATCATAACCGACATAGCCCGGAGGCGCACCGACCAGCCGTGCAACGGCGTGCCGCTCGCCATATTCCGACATGTCGATGCGGATCATGGCGTCTTCATCGCCGTAAACAGTCGATGCAAGCGCCTTGGCCAACTCAGTCTTGCCGACACCCGTGGGCCCGAGGAAGAGGAACGTTGCCGTGGGGGCTGAGCCTTCGCGCAGACCGGCGCGTGCCAGACGTACTGCGTCGGCGACCGAGGCGATGGCCTCGTCTTGGCCAATGACCCGTTCGTGCAGGCGATCCTCAAGCGAGAGCAGCTTTTCACGTTCCTCGCTGGTCAATTCCGTCACGGGCACGCCGGTCAGCTTGCTGACAATCTGCGCCACATGGTCGGCCCGCACCTCGGCTGTGGCCGACGCGCGATCCCGCTTCCAGACGGCCGACAGGTCATCAAGCTCCTGCTGTTTTCCCTCCAGCTCCGTCTTCAGCCGCGCCGCACGATCAAACTGTTTGCGGGCGGCGGCGTAGTCCTGTTCGCGCTTGATCTGCTCGACCTCGGCCTCCAACTCCTGCACGTCGATGGGGCGCGCCGTGGCGCTGATCTTGACGCGGGCGGCGGCCTGGTCAATCAGGTCGATCGCCTTGTCGGGCATGAAACGCCCGGTGATGTAGCGATCCGACAATTCCGCCGCTGCGATGATGGCCTCATCGGTGATTGTCACCTTATGGTGGCTTTCCAGCGTATCACGCAGGCCGCGCAAGATCATAATGGTCTGGGCGACAGTCGGCTCATCCACATAGACGGGTTGGAAACGCCGCTCCAGGGCTGCGTCTTTTTCGATGTATTTCTGATATTCGCTGAGCGTCGTGGCACCGATCAGGTTCAACTCGCCGCGTGCCAGCGCCGGCTTGAAGGTGTTGGCAATATCAAGGCCCCCTTCCCCGCCGCCCTGCCCGGCACCGACGATGGTGTGAATTTCATCTATGAACAACACCAGATCGTCCTTATTTTCGGTGATTTCCTTGAGAATCTTTTGCACCCGCTCCTCGAATTCGCCACGATATTTGGAGCCGGCGACCATCGAGTTGATATTCAATTCAACCAGCCGCTTGTCGCGCAGCGCCTCTGGCACCTGTCCCGCCACGATGCGTTGGGCCAGTCCTTCGATGATGGCGGTCTTGCCGACGCCCGGTTCTCCGATCAAGACCGGATTGTTCTTCTTGCGGCGGGCCAGAACCTCGATGGTAGTCTCGATCTCGCGGGCGCGGCCAATCACCGGGTCAAGCTTTCCTTCCCGCGCGAATTTGGTGAGGTCACGGCTGAATTCATCCAGATCAGGCGTGTTGGAGGGCGCATCAACGCGGCCTTCCTCAGCGCCCTTGCCGACGACTTTCGTGACCTGTTGGCGCAAAGCCTGCGGTGTCAGACCGTATTTGCGCAGGATGTCTGCGGCCACGCCCTCGCCTTCCTCGGCGAGACCAATCAACAGATGCTCGGGCCCCACATAGGAATGGCCCAGTTCGTTGGAGGCGATGAATGCCCGGTTCAACGCATCTTTCAGGCGGGGGCTGACGCCGATATCGGCGTCTTTGTCTTCCTCCGGGTCGCCACGCTTGGCTTCCTTTTCGCTCTGGCGGCGCAGCTCGTCGGCCTCGACCTTGAACTGGTCCAGCAAGGTGACCACGACGTCGGAATTGGTGAGCGCAAAGAGCAGACGCTCGGTATCCACCTCTGTGCGCCCGAATTCATGTGCCTTTTGCGCAGCGTCCTGCAACAACCTGTTGGCCTGTTCGCTCAGACGATCCGCGATGTTCACGCCCGCACCTCGCGACGGTGTTGGTCGGGACTGCATGGGGTCAAGATCACCGGTGCCGGTGCCAAGCCGGTCAAACACGCTCCCGCCCGTGCTGCGATCCCCAAAGAACTCGTCGAAAAGGGAGTTACCACCGAAAAGCGACTCCAGAGGCGAACTGGTGCGACCCTGGCTCCGGGCCAGTTTGCGATAGTCTTCATCGCAAAGCTCCATGGTTTGGCGTTTGCCATTCACCAGAACCTGAGCGCGAAATGCCGCGGGGCGGGTCTTGCAGACGTCGCAGATGCCATTTGCCAATTTGAAGTCTCCTCTTTCCACAGGTGCCACGCGCTGAGCGTCATGGCCGAACAGATGCGTTTTGGTCGTAAGGACGCGGTCGTTCACAGAATGCGCGGCCTGTCCCAGATGTCTTTTCAAGGTTTAAGAAGCCGTCCCGAGAACGGATTGACGAACATCAATCTGCGCGACGGAGCGCCTTGGTAGAGAGGTTGTCACAAGGTGGCTTGTTGGACAGACAGTTAACCGAGGTCGTTGCCCAATGGCATTGCGTCATTTGCTGGAATGTGAGGACGGCTTGCACTCAGATATGCCCAAGGAGGCCCCATGACCTTACGAAAGTTGCGCAATCTGATGCTGGCCATTCTCTTGATTCTGCCCACTCTTGCGGATGCCGAGGATTCCATGATCCAGCTTTCACTGTCGGACCCTTCCCGGTGGGACTACTTTAGTGATCAGGTCATGTGTGTCTTTTCAGAAGGGAGTGCAGCATTTGAAAGTGACGTTGATCAGCCCATTCTGCGGCTGACGGGCATGGTGAGCACGGCTAATCGTGGCGGGTTCATTCAAGCCCGCACCAAACTCGATGCGCCTTTGCCAGACACTGCACGCGGCGTCATCCTGAGTGTCCGTGGCAACGACCAGACCTATTTTGTGCACCTGCGGACAAGGCGGACGATCCTTCCGTGGCAGTTTTATCAGGCGTCCTTCGAGGTTTCGAACACATGGCAAGAGGTGCGCATACCCTTCAATGAGTTTGCGCCCTATGGAGGTCTCTTGCGCCAGAGTTTCGATGTCGGAACCGTGCGCAGCCTTGCCGTCGCCGCGTTTGGGCGAGATCATAGCGCAGACTTGTCCTTCCGGGCCATTGGGTTTTATTGAGCAATTTTGCCACCGAATTTCTAGACCGGAAAGTTGCCTTCATCAAAAGGATCATCCTCTGGGATTTCAGGGGCGTTGTCCGGGTTCGGTACTTCGGGAGACGAAGGCGCATCCACTGGGTCATTTGTTTGTGGAACCTCCGGGGTTGGTGGGGTTTCCTTTGGGTCAACGGGCATGGGCGTTTCCTGCGGCGGCTCATCTGAGGGAGACTGAGGGTGTGTGGGGTTCATGCTATGTCCTTTCGGAAGGGTCCATTCAGGGTAACGCCGTTGGAAAGAACGCAGATTGACTAACGTCAATAGGCGGAACTGGTTGGGCGGTACACCAAGCCGTGAGCGCGTGAGTATCGCTGCAGTTTCATGCCAGATCAGGAGATTTGTTCATCATGCAAGACGAAGTGATTGCGTTTCTACAGTCAGGTGGCTGGCAACCTGTCGGCGGATCACTGGAAGTCGTACAGACCCATGGTGCACTGATTTTTCTGTCTGAAAACACGGCGTTGAAAATTAAACGCGCAGTCCAATACGACTACATGGACTTTTCGACGTTGGATCGGCGCGCGGCGATGTTGCGTCGTGAATTGGACTTGAACAAACCCAGCGCGCCCCAGATCTATCGCGATGTCATTCCTGTGACGCTGGGGGCCGATGGGCAGCTTGCGCTGGACGGAGATGGCGTGCCTGTCGAATGGGTCCTGCGCATGTCGCGTTTCCCAAAAAACGACGAGCTGTCCGTTCTTGCAGATGCTGGTGGCATCGACGACACGCTTGCCAATAATCTGGGCACCAGCATCTTTGAATACCATGCCCAGGTACCGCGGCACCAAGCGGATGGTGCAAAACTGATCCGGGACATTCTTGACGAATTGGACCGCGTTTTTGCGGATATGATCGCGCCACTGGGGGCCAGTTTGATTGATCACTTTCATCAAGAGAGCCGCGCGATGCTCACACATGTGGGGGCACAATTGCGCCGCCGTGCGAACACCGGGCATGTGCGACGCTGCCATGGTGATCTGCACCTCGGCAATCTCGTGCTTCTAGATGGCAAGCCTGTGCCGTTCGATGCTTTGGAATTTGACGAGGCGCTTGGCACTTGTGATGTGCTGTATGATCTGGCGTTTCTTATCATGGACGTGCTGCACCGAGATTTACATTGCGCGGCCAATATTGCGCTGAACGCTTATCTTTTGGCAGCCAAAGGGGATGAAGATGACGGCTTGGCGGCCCTGCCTCTGTTTCTGGCGATCAGGGCCGCGATACGCGCAATGGTTTCTGTGCAGACTGCAACGGCAAAGGGCGAGGCCCCCGGCGTTGACGGCGGACAGTTTCTGACGGACGCGGTCGGATACCTGTCTCCGTCTGTTCCGTCGCTGGTGCTAGTCGGAGGGCTGTCCGGCACCGGAAAGACAGGCGTCGCGCGCGCCCTTGCCCCGTCAATCGGTGCGCCCCCCTGGAGCGGTGCATTTGCGCACTGATCTGGAGCGCAAAGCAATGGCCGATGTCAAATTTGAGGACCAACTTCCATCAGAAAACTACACACTCGGTGCCCGGGATACTGTTTACCGCAGGGTGTTCGCCCGAGCGGATCGCATCCTTGCCGCTGGCCGTTCGGTGCTGCTGGACGCAACGTTTCTCGATATTGCAAACCGAACAGCCGCGCAGGCCCTTGCGGACAAGATGGGCGTGAGAATGCAGGCGATCTGGCTTGAGGCGCCTCTGCCCGTCCTGATTGACCGGGTGCGGGAGCACGCAGGTGACGCGTCCGATGCCGATGAAAGCGTCGTGCAACATCAGTTCGAAGGATATCAGGCCCCTGCCGGCTGGCACATTGTCTCTGCGGCGGGTGCTTTGCAGCAAACCATCGCAGAAGCGCGATTGGCGCTGACTTCCCGGGAAACCTGACCGCTTTATCCATGCTGCCGCACGAATGCTTCAATATCTGCAGCAGGTCTTGCGCCAGACAAACGCGCTACTTCCTGACCCTTCTTGTAAAGGATCAAGAGCGGGATCCCTCTGATTTGCAGG
>ERZ1740065.252-NODE-252-length-26942-cov-14.390449_pt1 | contig 26942 bp, 14 predicted proteins | sample MGYA00581738_ERZ1740065 | MGnify/ENA primary metagenome ERZ1740065 (study PRJEB43018, sample SAMN04849749) | marine metagenome | isolation source: floating plastic debris | place: Pacific Ocean | collected 2008-09-01 | study: EMG produced TPA metagenomics...
GATGTTGCAGAAAGAAAAGGTGCTAAGATCCAAGTCTCTTGACTTTGTTTTTTAGTCTTACCTACAGGCTCCGGGTAGTTTCCTGTCTTGTTTATGACATCACATATAGGCCATTCAAGTAGTCCGGCCAAGCAGCGGTGGCTACGAGACCCACAAATAGGTCAGATACTTCCTCGCAGAATTCATCCCGGTGTCAGCTTCGACACAGTGTGCATCTCTTTCACCTATGGACCAACTTGAAATTTGGTAGATGGGCATAGGCTGCTACCTTCTGCCTCCTGAAGAAACATCGTACTACTCACGAAATTGAATCAACAATAACTAGCAAGATACGAGTCAGTTCTAGGCATTATGAGTGACTTCATCCCTCACATAAGTGCTTCTCTCGCACAAATGAAAAGTGAGCATTATTTCATCCACCGCTATCCACCAAGCTCCACTGCCACATCAGTTCATCAGTCTATCTGTTTAATGTGTGAATGGAAATATTGACTTCAGCAAAACGCGTACAAAACGAGCAGTTTTGCTGTTAGTTATGTCAGGTTATGCAGTAATCAGAGTTAAGGCCACGCTGAATTACATCGGCACATGCTATCACGGCGCAATCGATAGCTCCTTCGAGAAAATGGACATGAAATAGCAACACTTTAGTTTTTGCGTAACGCCTCCAATGTGAGGCGATACCAGGAATGGACACAGATCCCAAGTGAAAATGCCAACGCCCCTTGTTAAGGACAAATGCTTGACCAGTTGACCATTTTTCTTGCGGTCACCTGAGCATGAAAATAATATATTGCTCGCAATCAACCAAAAACTTTTGTTTGCCACACTTTAGGACATAAAGTGATTTTGAAGGGGATAGTCACAGTAAGTGTACTATTTACTGTCCTATGTGTGACGTCAAGTGATGATTGGAGTGAACTGAAGACAGGGAAACAGCCCATTGTTAAAGAACTGTAATAGAGTTTGATCTCGGCTGACATAGCCATTCTTATTTACTTGCGTACAGACCACACATATATCTCTACTCGTACCAACTTAGTTTTATAATACTGCGAGAATCATCCTAGATGCATTGATCAATTTAATCCCACAGAGACTAGCTGAGTATAATTTAGCAATCGTAAGGCAGAAGACGGCTATGATTCGTGGTGAGGCAGAAGCCTTGAAAGGAAAAGATACGAAAAGACCATTAGTGATGACATGGAATAGCGGAGGGAAGCATGTCAGAAGGAGCTGCAGCTGCAGGCAAATTGATTTCCGACAGGTGACAAACTATGAGGTTTGGCCACAAACAATCACCTGCGGTAACGATCGATTTAAACAAACAGATGTTGATATCAGTGTACTACTGCCTCCGCCAGGGAATGTCATTAGTGATTAAAAATGCAGCTGGGAACTATCATGAAACTATTTTTACAAAGCAAGTAATTTTCCTACGCTTTTATTTAAATAAGTAGCTTGCAAACGGCTTGCTCCAGCTTCAGATACAGGATCAGAAACAACAAGCACACTTAGATCCTGAGAAATGGCGAAATGAAGTATTTCATACTGGAGTTGTTGTGCCGCTCATTGATTCAAACTCAAAATTTCAGGACACCAGCAGGCATCAGCAAAAAGTGCCATTTTAGAAATTGAGCTGGAGTGAGCACGGATACGCGTGGGAGTGAGCGCAAAAATTGACAAGAGAATGACAAACACCCATGATTCTGTTTCTGTACAAGGTTTAACTTTGTTGCAATTCAAATCACTGTATCCTTCATCCAAGATTGTGGAGTTAATTCACACATTGTCCAGTGTGACTTACTAGATACTAGTATGCATTTATGCATTTCTCAAGCCAACACCTACTATTCTGTAGTAGATTAGGAACATGAAATATGGTTCCATCGATACCTTTCCAAAATCGTGCATCGTGACATCACTAGTAGATACTGTAAGAACTTTGAATCATTATCATCGCAGTAGCTTCCACACATAGTATCCACAGGCATGAGAAAGCTGTCATTTGTGGGAGCACAAGTTTACAGTTACTTAACCGTCTCTGAAAGGAAATAGCTCAGCCACTGCGGTATATAGGAAGGTATGTATCCCTGTAGGTTTCAGCTTTTAACACTTTTATTAACGCCGATGAATATATCCCGCAGTGTGATAGATACAATGACCAGATCCGCTCCTGACAGCTGCAAGACTGCTTCATCTCTGGCTCATCGATCAGCCATAAAGTTAGTAGGAAAATAGTATCGGCGTCGTTAATGATGTCAGCGGATAGATCTCTAAAACAGAGCCAACTAAGGAACGGATATCCTCAACTCGAAATGCTTTGTCAATTCACAATCGAGCTACCGTCAGCTGTGAAGCCTTCTTTGCTTTATTTGCGACCAAATTTGAAATCGTATCCAATGTTTCCTGTAATACAGTATGAAAATAAAACAGTTGGTGGATTAGAGTTATTGAAGTTGAAGAGAAATTTCACCCTACCATTTCCATTTCCATTGCCTTTTTTGCCATTTCCGTTGCCACTGGAGAAGTTTCCTGTAAGGTTATTAAGAATGTGAATCACAGAAAGCAATATAAGGTTGGTTGTGGGATTTCGACAGTTGGCTCTGAAACTTGGGTAACTCTTTAAGCCTCAAACTCATTGATCTTTGCCAACCGGTTTTAGGTAGACAATGTAAAACAGATTAAAAAAAATTAAATTAATTATTAATTGTTGGCAAGCTCTAAAGCTCTGCTCAAAAGTCATGTGCAGGCACTCTTCCTTACAGCACCATGTCCATGTACAACGTTCCATGGCCTAATCCCTGCTACTAAGCTATGCGCAGACTTGAGCCTTGGCCAACTGCTCGAGCAGTAGACACCGTCTAATGTCTAGGTTTTTGTATGCATGTATGGTCATCCCACTGCGCACGCACGATGATACGCAAACATCAATCATACCTCTAGTCAAACAAACCAATCAGTACTTAGTGATCAAGCAGTGCACTCAACATTAAAAAATGAGTGAAGTCATGTTATTGAGGTCATTGCTGCTCCTAACCGATCGCTTTTACAGTAAAAGAGCAGAATCGTCAGTTTGTACTCTTTCTTAAATAGACGGACTAGTGTCATATGCACAGGTATTATGTCGATGCTACACAGACCGTGCGCTGGTAAGTGTGCTAATAGTGGACTAAAGCTGGCGTACCAGCCATGTAGCCTATGATACTCGCGCAATAGACTAGCAAAAAATTAAACATGTCATAAAATCACTTGACAATCTCATAGGAGAGAAGTATCAGTTCAAGAAAACTGAATATAAAGTATATCTTCCAAGCAGAGTGGACTCTAATTAATGCTAACTCTTTGTTGACATCACAACGTCCTAGTATTGGTGATAAATAGAAACCATCTCCTTTTGCGATGCCCGTCATATGGAATGTTCAATGATATGAATTTAACTATTATTTTAGTCTAAGTCGATCGAACACAAAGCTTCTCTGCAAAGCTTTTAAAATGTTAAAATGTTAAAATTGCGAGTCTGTCTCCATGCTCGTGCGCTAAGAAATAAAAGACCTTAAGGGCGTCTGCCATATGCGGCGCCAGGTTGCTTTGGCTTCTAGGCAGGTCAGAGCACACCTGCGGCAAGAGGACCCAGCAGGAGGACACAGTGGGACTCGAACCCCAACCTCCTAACAATTGCGTGTATCAACGTGCAGGCTATACCACTGAGCCATCTCCTACTGCTCTTTCACTATCCTACTTACAACTCGTCAACATAGCACATTTTTTCTCTTTCCTGTCCAAGTACAATAAACTCTCCGTTGCTAAGTGGTTCACCTCACGAATGGCAAAACCCAATAGATATGCTAGTATTTTTCTTCGTGACCACTAAATGTAGATTTAACTGCAATCGGAGGAGGGTTGGGCAGTGATCCTACCAGTAATATTTCTACAACTCAGAGGAAGCCTAGGAGATACAATTTTGTAAGCTATTGACTTCTCCTCTACTCCATATGAGAGCTGTAAACTTTTCTTTTCTCCCTCCCTGCACAGTTTCTGTGCAAAGATGAACTCTGAAACCAATAAATTGTGCTGTCAACATGAGATATGTTGGCTACGGGATTGGACTTGGTTTAATGCCGTCTAATTAATGTACCATCATAGTTTGCCTTAGATAAGTTTTACACTCATTAGTAGGAGGATGACTTACCATTTCCATTGCCGCTGCCTCGGTTGTTGTTTCCATTGTTATTTCCAAAGTTCCCTGCAGTATGCAGTTTGATAAGACAGCGTTTCGATGATTGTAGGCTTCGTAAAACAATTTGAAAGGCCTGACACAATTAACTTACCGTTTCCATTGCCGTTGCCTTTGAAGTTTCCCTTGCCTCCATTACCATTGCCGTTACCATTGTTGTTACCAAAGTTCGCTATGATCACATGGAAAGTAATACAATGGAAGTAAGCAGGATCTCATTGCTCGGATGTTTGCTTGGTGACAAACCGCTTACAGTTTCCATTGCCGTTGCCTCTGAAGCTTCCTCTACCACGGTTACCATTGTTATTTCCGTTATTGTTTCCACGGTTCACTAAAAATTTTGTAAAATGAACGCACTCATAAATTACTTTCCACAGATGACGGCTGCTATGGATGGAAGAACTAACTGACCGTTTCCATTATCGTTGCCATTGAAAGATCCAAAGTTTTTGTTGCCGTTGGCATTCCCATTGCCATTACCTCTGTTAAAAAGTCCATTTCGGTTGCCATTACGAGTAGCTCTGTTCCTAAAAAAGCATTTGGCATCCTTACTATCATGACAATGTTCTTTGTTACGCTCCCCTTCCGTACTGAGCTAAGCTGGTCTTTCGCTAGTACATTAAACCGCTTTCCCACCTGGTACACGCATTGAAACAAGAGTAAAAAATGCCTCAAGTTTTTATCAAGAGAGGGAAATGCTCAAGTATGAGATGCAGAAGTTCCCAAAAAGGTTCACTTACTTGTTCCTGTTTTCTGCTTCGCCATCTTTGTTATTTTTGCCCTTCCTCTTCCTGGCTGGTCTGGCAGATGTAAAAGCAACTTGGAAAATGAGGACAGCAACCACCAGTACCAATACCCTCATGGCTTAGTTCAGATGTTGCGGAATGTATTAAAAGTATACCTTACAATAGAAGAAAGTATTGATACACAAACGCCATGTGGGAATGCACAGGGTGCCAAGGACTGGATATAGTTATCTTACCTTCGCACCGACTGCCAACTGATTCTAGTCCGCTAACTACATGGTTATTTATATGACTGTAACAAAGTGCTTGGTTACCGCAAGGACCAGCTGCAAAGAGCCTCTTAGTGCGGAAGCAGTTAACAAATAATAATGCTAAGCTGAAAGATCATTCGAGACGGAGATAATACTTCTTAAAAGTGACACGCCATTTCTGCTATTAGAACAGCTCTAGGTCACTTGCTACCATGAGAGAGGAGTAGTAAGAAGATCAGTACTTCTTCTATTGCAGCCGTCAATGACTATTCAAAATTCCGCAGTGGATGAAAGTATGAGATGTAGACGTTTATGAGAAATAGGAGTGACTAGGGATGAAATGAACTGAATGCTGCGTGATTGGTCTACGTGTACTTGTGGTATCGTTCTTCACGTAGGCGTATCCGTTCACGGATGGTTGCGCAAACTCTCTGTTGATGTGGTAGTCTCGTGACACACATCCCTCAAGTGGAAACGAATCTTCGATGAGAAACTTGACGTTTTTTGCTAAGGACATGAACCCACTGTATTGATTACTCAGCAGTATTTCGACTCCAGTGCTGTTCTGCCATCCCGGAGGATGTCGCCCTTACACCAGCTGTCAAGGTCACCATTAAGCCCACAGTTCTTTACCTTGGGTGGTCCAGTTTGGACTAGTTGCTCTATGTCTTCAGACTCCATTTAGCTATCCAGCTACAGTGAATCCCTAGTGAAGCCTCGGATGGCTATGCAGTAAGGTTGTACTAGTAAACAGATGAATGAATGCGCGTCAACACCCACCTTATCAAGCTCTTTTCAATAAAGGCATGGAGGATGAGATCAGGGAGTTACGTGATGCAATGGATCCTGTTCTTTTTCCCCTCCACTCCATCCATCGACCAACTCTCTCTCCCTCTCTCCTCTTCCTTCCTCTTCCCTCCGTCACTCCATCCCTCCATCCCCCATTCCTGTCTCTCACTACCCTCCACCCCTCTCTCCTATGCCCCTCCCTGTAACAAACGCTATATATAGGTGTACCTTATGCCATCCATTGTCATAGCTATCCATTATGCTACATCCGCGTTAAAAAATGTCAGGGTCCGAGAATTCATTTCAGGTTTTAGTACACAACTAGGTATCGCCAACAATACTTCAAATGTCTGTCAAAGAAGCAATATTGCCATTATCCTATGAAATCTGGAAACACCTGCTATCACTAGGTGTACAATATCTACAAATAACTGGTTAACTCGATCACATATTCGCTCATAACCGACATTTCAACTTAGGAGTTACAGGGAAGCTGCAAAGATCCGGTGGGGTAAATTATAAGGTAATATATACTTATGGAGCACATTCTGGTATACTACAGCCTTCAAAAGTCTGGACAATTGGAATAATCTGCGTCTTGGGAAGCTGATTCGTTTATTAATACGGAAGCTGACCTGCTCCTGAACTTCAGCTCCTTATCCTTCTAGACTCCATCGAAGTCTGCCTCATCCCACTTCAACTGTACACTTTAGAACTGTTGCTGACTCATGATCATTCCCTACATTAGCAGAAACGTTTACGTTGTAACTCAGCGCGCGGCCAAGAGCGGAAAAGTATGAAAATAGATATTGCGAAATCTTACCGGTGAGATGATTATTAGCTAGAGTTTCCGCTTGCTCAAAGATCTAAGGAGACACGAAAGATAATATTATACTTCCCACTGTTTTAGACTCGCAGAACATCTAAAAACATTGCATTATTGGCCCATTCTTCGACTTCACAGTCTTGAAAACTATATGTTGTTATGAATCATAGCATGCCCCTGATAACTGATGAGGAAGAGGAAATGTTTGTGGCAGTCATTGACATCATTAGTGTGTAATGTGTCAAAGTATCATCATAAGTCCATCAGTGCCTTCATAGCAAATGTATTTCCGGCACATTCTCATGTAACGCTCTATGGCATTTACATCCTGCCTGCCACTGATTACTTGATGTGAAACAATGTGTACAATCTGCAGGATATGTATAGTGCCTCAACATTCACTATAGCAGGTGAGAGCATATGGTGCCTGGAAAGCCATTGGTAGGAATAATGGCGATGCTTCCCAGTTCCTTGATAGGTGATGAGGGTAAGTGTCATATCAGACTTGAGTGGCAACCGGCATGACTGAGCTGATGCGTGTGTGGTGATTGAGAGAGTACTTCCTCAAAGTGCACCTTGTTTGCAGAGTTTTGGTGGCCTGGTTGAGGGCAGGAGCGGGGCCAGCACCACAATTTAAAAGACATGAGAGTAGAAAAGTATGTGATGATTTAGTTCGAAGCAGCGAATGAAAGGGTTCCTATTTTGTTTTGGTCAAAAGGAATAAAGTTGAGACAATTATGAAGCATGATAAACATACAATTGGTCTATCGCAATCAATGAGTCTTCTCTACAGCCGACCGGACTAATGTTAGAAGCAGCTGCTGCACCCGTGTAGATATGCTTCAATTTCTGACCTCTGATATGGTTACAGGCAGAGGTTTATTACCAACCAGCTTAGGCCGGTCGAGGCAACAGAGTAGCGAGCACCTGCGATCTATTGCGAGTGTCTGTGTATCACCACGAACAGGGATTGGGATGAAATTAAACATCAGCAGTTTTTGAGGTAGAATGAGTTCTAAGTCCACAGGAGACAGAAAATTCTGTCAGAAGACGTTCTTTCTGACCTGTGAAAACCTTCACATTCACATAGGAGGTGGCTAACGATCTCTGTGGTTTTCCCACAATGAGGTCACGGATAGTGTCTGGCCATTGCGGACTAAATAGTTACTTGCACAAGATCCATAGAGTCATAAACTCCCGATCAGAGTTACTCCTCCATGTGGAAGTCTTGAGGCTCGGATTTACAACCTCAATTATTCTGTCACATCATAATATCTTCATATCGCAGCCATTGAAGTCTTTCAAGAGATCCGTTGCTGTAAGCTCTTCCTCGTGCACTGAACAAACCAAGCAACATTACCGACATGCTTCACTGGTTCACCACAATGGATGTCACTAGTAACCAGTTTGTGGTAGTTTATCAGTGCCTGCTGGAAGGAGTACATGACCAGATTAGTGTCATTTGTGTTCAAGCACTTAGATGCTCCGTAGGCAACAAAGGCTTATTCACTGCATGCCTCACCCATTGCTGAGAGCCAACTGTAAATTGGCAATTTTTTTTGCTTTTCGAACTCTGAGTGTCGTAAATCACTGAGGCGAATTATATCGTTAGTTCGAATGCACCAAACTTGCAGCTTGTCTGCCTGAAACTTACCTTGTTAGACTGAGACTCTTCTGCTGCAGTTAGGAAAGTTTATGCGCTTATCACATGACATCTGACATCTTTCTCACAAGTTTAGCTGCTTTCCTTTCTAAAGTAGTTTTATTGATATAATTTAGCATTATCTAAATAGTTATGAGCCAGCTAAGTTTGAATGATGGAGCAGGGACTTTGATAGGAGAAATCAGAAACTAGATGAAAGTTATATTAATAGCCGAACTTCATTTCAGGCCCAAAACAGAGTTAGGCTTAGTCGTCATCGAATGCAGCACATGAGCGTCCCGCTTCATCTTCTAAAATATGCGCGATAAAGTTAATACGATATTCCGAAATATACCAAAATAATTCAGTTTCACTCATGAACATTTATTCGTCAATTCTGGATATAACATAAAGTAAGACTCATGCGAGTCACTGGGATGTGACTCGGATGCTGCGCAGTACAAGTTCTACATAGAACAGTTTCCTTGAGGTCAACCAGTCTCATTTCACTATCAAATCTCTATGTTTCACTACATTTTTAACCGGTGGCATTCAGACAAAGAGGTGACAGCACACCTTTACACCGCAATGATCGCTCAGAATGATGGGCGGAGGGAAATGAATGCAAAAAGCTTCTGCAGGAATAGTGAACCTGGTAGAGCATGATAAAGAAACTTATCAAGTTTCTTTATCATGCTCTACCAGTAAAGGTGTGCTGTCACCGGGGCTCAAACCGCGGGTCTCCCACTTGCAGGACAGGAATGCTACAAAAGAATCGCTGTGGAACATCAACGGTTCAAACTTGGTAAGCTAGAACGGCAATATTAATGTGTTCAGAAAACGAGGGGTTACAGGGATGACTGGGCACAAATATGATTAAAAATTATAGTTATACCATCTCAATTGGGCTGTAAGAGAATGACAATGAATTGGGTTGTATTCCAGGCTCAGCTTCTTTGGAAACGATGTGGTCACATGGCAAGCCTTCTGGTAGTCTGCGTGATGCCAATAGCAGATGCAGTAAACACTTAGATATATGCGCAGCCATAAGTATAACACTGTTGATATCCATCACAGGATAGATGGTAAAGCAAGATGGTTTTAGGCAGTTCCTCTCGTCGGATTAGCGTGGGGCATACGGAAGAACTGGGTTGTGATTAATGTAATTCTGATAGCTTAGCAACGTCACCTGACTCCGGTTCTGCGTTTGGAAAACCTCAGGCCAGTAATTAAATCCATGCTATGGTTGGTATATAAATGTCCGCAGCGGGAGGTGATCTTCATTACCCAATCATCCACTTCAGGTACGGTACATAATACACGTCGCTGCTAACTTTCCTTCATCACAATCATTCCTCAGCCTTGCTTCATTGTGCCATCACTTCAAAATGAAATGCGAATGCCATGCACGGAAATTTGTTCATGAAGCGTTCTTGTACGTCTTATACAGATTGAAAGAGCTCTCGACTCAGCTGTCATAATGAAGATATTCTGCCTTTTCCTTGTGGTGCTCCTGTGTGTCAGCTTGATCGAAGCAGGCAGAAAGAAGTCTCGTGGTGGCGGCAAGAATGGAGGCGACAACGGCAATAACAACCTAGGTAATAGCGTAAGCACTTCTGTAATGGAAGGCACTACGTCAGTATTAGGTCGGACCAATCAGTGTACAATTTTCAATAGCATTGACGGCACCATTAAGCTAGCAGGCTGGGTAGGTGACTGTACATGTTATGTTCTTGAAACTACATACCATACAACAACCAGATATCCGAGGTAGACCTGCTACCATGAGGGGCAGCCGGACAAGGAAAGCCAGAGTAACTTTAGGTAGTGCGGTCAATCAAGTTCCTGAGAAATCTGCGACGTAAAGCTGTTACAGTGGCTGTTAGCCTCTTTTCGTGTATACTGTTTGTCAGCTTTGTCTTATGCTCTGTAGAGAGTTAAATTCATCTTCAGCAAGCAACTGTATTAAAATGAGAAGCATAACTGGGCAACAACCTAAAATGCGGTACTGTAGCATGCAACAGTATAGTGCCATCATTTTAGAGCATTTAATATTCAGGAACCAGTCACGTGGGCGACGATCAACTGACTTGTCCAATTTTCAGGTCACATCAACGGTAATCAGAACGGCAACAGCAATCGAGGAGGCAAGAACGGTAACTTCAACGGAAATCTGTAAGTGTTTTGAAGGCCTAATTTATCCCAGTTTGTCGTCGAATCATTGCGACGAAACATTTGTCTTTACAGCAACAGAGGCTCTGTAAATGGTAATGCGAATGGCAACGGCAACAAGGGTAGGAGAAATGGAGGCATCAATGGCAACTTCAATTTGGGAAGCTTCAACGGCAACGGAAATGGCAACAGTAAGTAGACAACCTTTTAGGTTATCCCTACTTTCGTCATCAGCTAAACTAACGGATTCGTTGACAGAGAACGCTGGCCGTAAGAACGGCAACAAAAATGGCAACGCCAACAGAGGAAGCTTTAACGGAAACGGCAACGGCAACCGCAACTCTGGCTCTAAGAACGGCAATTACAACGGCAATGGCAACAGAGGATCCGGTAATGGCAATGGTAACGGCAACGGAAACAGAGGTGGCAAGGGAAAGTCAAAGCGTCATTAATAAGTGATTGTACTGTCCTGGCATGTTGCTGAAGGACCAGTGTGAATGTAGCAGCAATAAAAGGCGCTAAGAACCAATTTTCTTGACTTTCTCTTTTATTCTAACCCGTTGTCTCGAGGTAGTCTTTGATCTTGTTTATGGAATCACGCGTAGGCTCTTCAAATAGTCCTACCCAGCAGCTGTAACCACGTGACATTAATATGTGTTAGAATCTTCCTCGCAGACTTTATTCCGGCGCCAGCGTACTACCTGGGCATCTCTTTCACACGAACACCTATGGACCAACATGAAGTTAGGCGGATGGGTGTTGGCTGCTACCTTCTGCCCACTAATGAAACCTCGTACTACTCACAACATTGAATCAACAACACATAGCAGGATACGAGGCAGTTCTAAACAACATGGGTGACTCCATTCCTCTCATCAGTGCTTCTCCTCACACAAACTAAATAACTAGTGAACAATATTCCATCCAGCTCTACCTACCCAGCTATGCCGCTTCATCCCTATCTGTTCAGCGTGTGACTGAAAATACCGGCTACGTCAACACGTGTAAGAAACGAGCAGATCGGCTGTTAGCGATGTAAAGCAATACGATTTTCCAAATTAAAGTTATGCTGAGTTATGTCGGCACATCCTGGTGCAATCATAAGTTCCGTTGAGAAAATGCACCTGAAATAGCCGCACCATAGTTTTGACATAATGCCTCCAATGTGAAGAGAGACTGTGCATGGACACAGGTCCCCAGTTATACTAGCCAGTACTAACTCGTTGAGACCAAATACTTGACCATTCGGCCATTTCTCCAGCCCTTACCCGCGCAACAAAATAATATGCTGCTTGCAATGAACCAAAAACTGAAGCTTTGCCACACTTTAGGACATGTAGTGATTTGTAAGGGGACGGTTTGAGTGACGGTATCACTCGCTGTAAGCTTGAGGTCAGATTTCAGATTTCTGTCCTATGTCCAGCGATGATTTGAATGACCTGATGAAGGGGAAATTGCCCATCGTTTATTTACTTAAGGAGTATTTTGTCTCGGCTGACATAGCCATTCTTATTTTGCTTGCGTGCAGACCGCACAGATCTCTTCACTCGTACCAATCTGGTTACATAATACTGCGATAATTATCATTAGATGCATTAAAGGTGTTGTCTTATGTGATTTGCTCTCATCACCATGTGTTTACGCAAGTTGGACTGTGTAACTTTGCACAGGCACACTTCACAAAAGTTGACCCCTGTGGTAACGTAACGCAACGGCGAAAAGACATTGATCAAACAAAAACGCGCCATGTGCGGTGTACCTAGTACCTCATTTTGGTCGGTCATTGCCTCAGAATTCCTTAGAATTTACCCGGTAAACGGAGTGCAATAAGTACTGGGTTTTGGCATTGTATTGATCAAATACACAATCAATATAGAGCAAACACATAAGACTAAAGATTAAAATAGTTTTTGAGCATGTGACACAGCATGGATGAAAAAGAAACAGTTCCAAAGTCTGTCTTACCAATGATAATGAGTAGCTATATGGTGAAGAAGGGTATATTGAGAAACATTTTAATCCATGAAGTCATAAGCAGTTTGGTTGTAATCCAAGGTATACAGGCAGAGTAGTGTCTTGTGAATGGGTTTTCGAACAATAGAATCCATCATACGGCCTAGGGAGTGCAATAGGCAGTGCCTAACGAGAGACAGAAATTACATGGCACCCTCACTGAAAGATCGCCGTTGTTTGCCAAGCCTTATACCGCAATGCGACGAAAAGAGTGACTGTACCGCAACGCCGGTAACCCTTAGACTATTTTCAACTGAATTCTCACGGGACAAAGCACAGTCCTTGGAATTACGCCGATTATTTGCGATGTTACATAACTATTTGCAACTAATGGCGCCAGGTTGCCGCCTCAAAATACTGAGCTGAAAGTGGTTAGAATATCATAAGTGATTACCATCTTCATGATAGCTTAGGGGAACTTTTGCGGGTGTGATATTAACCAGTGCAGGGTTAGATTGGGTGTGATACAAATTGTGTTAGCTAACGCAATCTGAGGCTATCAGGTGATACAAGACCTTTAAACAGTTGAATCCCATAGGCATTAGCTGGGTACAATTTAGTACTAGCAATGTTGAAATCTAGTGATACCGGCAGAAGATAGCTCAGATTCATGGTGAGGCAGAGGCTTGAAAGACAAAAATATGAAAACCACATGAGTGATGACACGGAATAGCGGCAGGACGTTACCAAACAGGAAGCCGCCCATATATAAATCCAGTCTTGTCCTCAGATGCTACTTTTCATTTCAGAGTATACTGAAACAATTCGAAGAGAGGTCACCAGGACTTGAGTTGAACTGTCGATTTGAGTGCTCTCTTACCTTTTTTATCTGCTGTATTCTTCGAGATTATATCTTTCCTATTGGCCTGAGAAGTAACACTACCTAAGTTTAACACAAAGGCAAGATAGTAAGTGCTGGGAAAGAAAGCTGTGTGCAAGAACGTAAAAGCATTTTTCTAAGGTAGGTGAATGGGCCAGAGTTACGCTGTCTTCAAATATGACAGCGACAACAACCTGACTTTACCAACCTGCATCATGATGCATTTAACAGGAAACGTACACCATGTGCTGGGTCTTGGATTGTGCACTTATGGAAGCAAAGAATATTGTCACACTCTTTCACCATATTCCAGAATGCCAGAATGTTACTTGTGCATTGACGTGACTACGCAGATATTTCTGCCATTCACGTTATAGGAAAAGGAGTCAAACACGCTTTCACCACCACAATTACAAGACATAGTCTTCATGCCATCACGTTACGGCATACACATCAACATGATTGGTTTATGACCTTGAAATAAATTGATTGTCAAATTCCCCGTGGTCACAGCTCAAGCCAGTGTTTGAACTGGACATACTATGCAGCTGCAGTATCATGACTATTTCTGGTCGTTGAAAAGCAGAGACACAGCTATTCCTTATTATGGATACCTTTGAAAAGTTACCACGATGTTTCTGAAAGATGCACGCTAGCTGTACTAGCAATGAGTTAGTGTGCCAGTCAAGGAAGATGCCGCCATGGTGGAGACTTATTGGCTTTCTTTAGGATCAAAACCTCCACCAGTATTCCCCCAAAGAGCTGGCAGTACTACAGCGAGCATTACATTAAAATTTCTTACTTGTACTGCTGCAGTCAGTGTTTTAAGGACGGTTATCACAGGTTGCGATGCTCTGAGCAGAGCATCGTTGTGATATCAATAGGGTACATATAAACAACACAAGAGTCAGAGTTGCTCTAAGTGATCATTTTTAAGCGTTACTTACGTCACGCTTTGCATCCTAACACGACAACCTCTCGACAAGGTCAGCATCCACATCCTATCCGCATCTACAACTAGAAGTTGAAGTGGAATATAAAAACTAAATGGCAGGAGAAGAATTGATGCCATATCACCGTTTATGTCAACAAGTTCATAGGAACTGAGCCTCCCACTTTTCCTTAAAAAGCGAATTGACAGCTGCGGTGCCCATTCCACAGTAATAAGGGGAAGCAATGATGCTTTGACATCAAACATTTGGTACCTCATAACAAAGTGTAATCTCATCAGCTGGCAGCCACTTCAGTCAATATGTCTACCTATGTTTGATCGACAAAACTATGGCTGATAGATCAATATCTTACCTTTCCCTTCCAGTGTTGCGACTTGATGATTAGAGCCTAGTAAGCCGGCAGGCACTAGTGAGTGTACTGAATGAGCTGGCCTGCACTAGTGAGTGTACTGAATGAGCTGGCCTGCACTAGTGAGTGTACTGAATGAGCTGGCCTGCATTAGTGAGTGTACAATGTGAGTGCAAATGACTCACTGTAGCCGGAATACAACATTTATTTTAGTTGCATTTACTTTCAATTATTTTTGGTCATATGAATCGACTGGCAGCTGATTGGTTTTCTAATTCCCTAATTTGGTTGTAATTATGAAGGGAGTTTACCCCTCTTGATAGTATAAGGGCTATTCGCCGGGCGGTAGGAGGCTATGGAGAAAAAAGCTTTCTGCAGAATTTTTTATTACTGTATTTTAAAGCGACCGTTTTCAAGCCCAACACCTTGGGACCTGTTTGAGTTTCGGTGGTCGCTTTGAAATTATTAGCCAATCAGATTAGGGTTCGGCTGGTCGCTTTCTCCGGGCGAACACAACCAATAAAGCGGAGCAGTATTTGCTGCGGGATAGATATGGCGACTACACCGGTAAGCGTGCTAATGCTCTTCACTTTCTATTGTTACGATGGTGTTTCCCAGTCACAGCTTGAAGTCTTGCTAGTGCAGCTGTGGCTCTTCATATTTGCTATTTATCCATTCAGAATCCGAGCGTCTGAGTGCAACTTTGCCTTTGTTTGAATGCTAATATCATTCGTATTATCTTTCTAGAGGAAGCTATCTTATTTATGCAGATCTTACCGATGTCACTGGCAGTTGGAGTGGATTAGTTTACATCTGCTCAAGTTCCTGATCAGATATAGGTCATTGAACAGGCCGAATAAAATATTACTGAATTGGTCGCTTGAGTGCTTCGAATAAAAAACACTAATATCCAATATATTCGTTGAGTGCTTTATGTTCGCTGGTATTAAGTGCCTCGACCATGTTAGCTACCAAGCGCCTAGCGCCCGGCGAATAGACCTCTTAAGAGCCATTTGTAAAATCATTCCGGTATTCTGACTTCTGTGTGTCCATCATCAACTATGGCAATCTCATTCTTAGGGTTGGTGGTTCGTGTTAGCTCTGAAATCTTCATAATGTCCCATTACCTACAATTGCACCTTCATCTCATTTATTCACATTCTGCGCTAGCACACCTTCACTATATGTTCCCTTGGCTTCATTACTAGTGAGCTGTACCTCAAAATCCACTTCCACTGCTTCATTGTTAGGCTGTCATGCCCTCAAACTGTTGTACAGTTTATAGTGTTATATTTGTTGAATCGCTGTCAATTCAATAACATTTAAAATCCAAAGGATCAAATCCACGTTACAGTGGATTGAATCTTAAGCAACTCGAACCTCAATGTGATGAATAGAGAAGAACTGAGAATTGAATCTTGAGCCCGTTTTGAAATAATTGAATCTCAATGAATCCAGTTGAGCCCCATGCACTCATTGAAAATAATTTAGGTCAGTTGAATCGTAGTCACTCCGCCCAGAATCCAGTTTCATTGTAATTTCAAAAAGGGTAAATCTGTACAAGTCTGTCATCAGCTATTGGCACAGAAGTCCGCTGATATTCATTTCAGAATTTCCAAACCATTTAAATTAACAGTTTTAAGTTTTCTGGAATGATATGCAACCGCTGTAGCGCGTCATCACCGTATTCTGACTTATATGTGCTGTTTTTATGTTTCGGAATTGAATGACACCATGATATGAGTTGTCAAGGCCACTTCAGCCTACCGTTCTTTATCTCAGGTGGTGGACTTTGGACTAGCAATACTGTTTTTTTAGACTCTGAGAAGTTATCTACCTGCTGTGAACCTCGTAGCGTGAGTTGGCCATGGAGGAAGATTGTACTAGTACACTGTTGAATGAATGCCTGTCTACATAAACTTTAGAAACTGACTTTTTAATAAAGGGATAGAGTATTTATTCTGGAAGATTGGTAATGAAGTTGAGACAATAGATTCCTTTTTCATTTCTCTCACTCTCTCCTGCCTTCCATATCTTCTACATCCCTCCCCTCCTGGCCTCCTGTTCTCTTCTTCTTGACATAGGATTTTAAAGTCACCGAATCGGTCATTATTTAATATGCTCATGCAAATCATTGGTGACTAGCAGCAGCAGTGGTGGCAGCGTTCCTACGGACGCCAATAATTTACCTGTCATAGTGAAAGCTGAGGCATCAATACCAATTTTAGAAATTAGACCTGTTGATATTTCTCTTGCTGAAGGAGCCGGATTATATCGGACTTCCTAGATGCATGGTAAAATACTCAGTAGTTAGCTCTCAGCCATAGAGACATATAGCATTGCTTTCGTAAATATAGAAAGACATGAGCACATGATCAAGTAGCTATGGTTAAGTGCTATAACTGAAATTCCACTTTTATGTTTGAGAGTTTTTTATACAACCTTTATGGCGCAGCAACACAGCACCAAAGCCAACGCCTGTTGGCTAGCTGAAGCTGGGCAGAGCTTAGGTATGACCACTTCAGTTAGGTGCATCGGAACGCATTTTAAAGCGTTTCTGGCATGTCAGAATTTATGCTGCTGAAAGAAATGATCATTTGACAGCATCGACGGTTGGAGAAAACTACGGTTTCTGCTGGATATTGTTGCCATTTGACATCGCGTGGAAATGGAGGACCTTTTATTGAGCTTGTGAAAGAGAACAAACCCATTTATGATAAGCAGAGCGGATCATACAAGTACAGGATGCGTGGCCATACGGTCTATAATAGCTGAAGATAGGGAGCAGTTGGACATGAGCAGTTTATTGCAATTTTATAGGTATTCTATTTTTGATCATCAGAGCATCAGATACTCAAAGCTAACATAATAAGTTGTCTGTGAATTACTGAAATATCAAAATGATGTCACGGTGTTATGAATTTTGCTCTTTCACCTGTAGTTCAGCCTGCTATGTCAAAGCCTTGAGGTGAGGAATCCTAGAATGAACCTCTTTAAAACTTAAAACTTTGCATACCACATGCATAGGGGTAAGATAGCTGATCCCGTACCTGAGAGCGTCTAAAATGCTACTGGTTAAAAATGGAGTCAATCATAGAGATTTCATAGTGTCCTGAGACTGACCCAGCCAGCACACTAAGCCATATCACCAACCGGAAAGGGATGCACTTAGTACCCAAACCGGCTGGCCCAACCAATCATACCAAATGCAGCAACATAACTTTATTACATGAGATGAAAAACAAGGGGCTTCATATTGCCATGGAGCAAAATAGTATAATTACTCGTCGTCTGCTAAGCATCTTTGTTGTAATTGTACATCTTGAAGCCTTTTATGTTCCCCTTTTCATCTGATTTAGAGAAACTCAAACCTTCAATTCAGCCCAGTGAGAAGCTTGTCATTCTAGTTCCGACCTGATTTCTTGCCAGATGTCTTTCCTGTACTCAAAAGAGATAATATTGGATTATTATAGGATTATGTTTAATGACATCAGTTGAGTAATGAAAAATGTAATGAACTTTCTCTACATCTAAATCCTCCATTCCACACCGTTCACCAGTAGATTATAGTGGTTAGATACTAAGCGTTGGAAACGGGAATACATAATAGTCGGCTGCATCTACCTAGTCACCTATAATTTGTGGCTGCGGGGTTCTTGGGCCATGCTCGATTGGAGCTTAAAGAGCGGTGCACTCTTTAAAATTCTGCGAGAGAAAAGAGGAAAAGAGCAGGTCACGGAAAGAGAGAGGGATATACTGAGGAGAGAGGGTAAGTTAAGAAAGGAGGATATAGAGGGAAGAGAGTTATGCTGAGAGGGAAGGAACGAGACAGTGAAAAATAAAGGAGAGAGAGAAAAAGTGTGGGTACAGAGGAGGAGAGGTGGAGGAGAGAGGGTGAGGGTGAAAGAGAGGGGAGAGAGAATGAAACCTAGATACTCAAAGTTAACAGCCTGGCCCATTGAGGTAATGCAGTGGACATATGTCTAATCACCAGTAGCAACTATTTCACAGCATCGTGGGTTTTAATAATACGGTACATGATAATGATATCTCTATGCTGTAGCACCCTCATCACTGTTGAATGCAAGGACAAATAATTGTAGGTTACTTAGGAGAGCTTGTTCAAAAACGTTTTCAGTCCCATTCACTCCAAACAAGGCAACTGACGCAGGTAATGAATTAAGACACGGAATATTGTGTGCGCAGAAAAGTGGAGTACGATGCAGCTTATTGCAACAAAGTAAATAGGGATAAATGCAGGAAGCATGGCAGGACAACCATAGAACTGTCAGTCCCAAATTATTTCAAACTACTTGATTTACGTGGTTGCATCAGCATCAACTGACAACTCATACTTGCCACTGCCACCTTTATCGTTACTCCTACCCTTTCTCCTTTTAGCTTGTTGATTTCCTATCATTAAGAAAGGGTTCAATTAGGATGCAGCGGTCAAGTAGCAGTATCACAGAAACTGACAGCGTGAATCTCCATTACCATTTCCGTTTCCATTGCCATTCATTGAGCCATTGTTCCTGTTTCCATTCCTGTTTCCATTCTTGTTGGAGGTGTTTCCTGTTTCGAGGAAGTGGTTCTGAGTGAACAGCGATACCATATTAATAATGAGATGTCAGTATTTGGCTAATAGCTCACCGTTGCCGTTGCCATTGCCGTTGACATTTCCCTTATTCCCATAGCTGTTGAAGTTTCCATTTTTTTTGCCTTGATTTCCTTTGAATAAGATAACCATTTATAGCAAATCTTGCCGTAGAGTGCAGACATACAAGAGAATTTAAGTTACCATTTCCGTTTCCGTTGCCATTAAAGAACCCTCTGTTCCTTATGCCATTTACATTGCCATTTTTATTGCCGCGGTTTCCTAGGAAAGAGAGTTACGGTTGCAGAAACAGGAAAAAAATTATGTCGATCAGCACTTACCCCCATACAATTTTCACTCTAATTTACCCTGCCAGTGCAATAATACAGTAACTCACCGTTTCCGTTCCCATTGCCATTGAAAAATCCAGTATTCTTGCCACCATTGAAGCTTCCATTCTTGTTACCAACATTTGCTGTCATTCAAATGAAGCACATTGCTATGAATTATGGCGAACAATAAAATTATTCTAGCAGATGCCATTTACCATTTCCATTTGAATTTCCATTATCCGTATTAGATTTATTCTTCCTCCTGCGCGCAGTGTGTGCTAGCGAGAGGCAGCAGACAACGATCACCAGAGACAAGAAAATTCTCTTCATTCTGCCGCCGGATGCTAAGGTTGTGTGACAGCAAGAGAAGAAGAAGATAGCTCCGTAAGTAAAGCACAGCTCAGTCACTCGATTATTGGTTCATGCCTAATGACGCCTGCCCATTTCTTTTTACTATTTATACTGATCTGAAGTGTCGTCATCAGTGATATTAATCACGCGATGCCACATTGATCCATAAAGAGGAAGCACTTAACAGACTAAGCTGAGGAACTGGAAGTGGTCAATGTTGTATGTGGCTTGTGCGTGTCACAATGTTAAGCACTGTGAATTGCAGTCGCACAGCTATCTGTCTAAGGCGTGAGCTGCAGAACTATCAGGCTTACAGAGTTTACCGTATCTTAGGTTCAGCAGCAGCGAATGATTAACTGGTAAGACAAATGACACATGGTTGGAAAGCTAACAACTGAACACAGCGTAAACGGCAAGACAGTTCACATTTTCTAATATAAGACAATGTTCAAAAGCACGTTTCCAATGGTTTTGTAGTGTCTCTACAGTCCAGCACTCAGCGGTCACCCATTCCTCAAGGGAAATACCCCCAGCTAGTGTTCTGCGAACATTTTGCCAGTTTCAAGTGAAAAAAGAAAGTGATGAGCTTTTGTTCATTCATTTTTAGTTGTGAAGACAATAGGATGTCAAACGATTTATAGCTTCATTTGGTTTAAAGATGTTGAGAAAGTAACTTTCTGGAAGTGAAGTTAATTTGAATTAAGCATCTCAATGAATAAGAAACACTTTTGTAGCTTATTACAAAATTTAGTATGCTGTGGTGATCGTTACTGACCATTACTAGAAGCAGAACCTATTTAGAAGGCGTTCACTTAGCGGCCATTAGTAGTCGTTGGGTGATGCAATGTCGTAATAGGCTTTATCATGAGAGTTTCACTAAGCGGGTGGGCTCGCTACATTATACGCCACGGCACAATGGAAGGTACATAGGCTACAATGTCAAGCTGTAGGTAGAGTACTTTGTCAGCCCTAGAAAAAGCACTTTTCGACTTCGTGAGTGTAAAATCCTCTTGTCAAAGTATAGCTGGATAGCTATTCTTCCTGTTTCATAAATATTTGACATGGGTAGCAATAATAAAAAAGCCAGAAAATCCATTCTTATCATTAGACCTGTTGAATACCATTACAATGCGATTACGTAGACCTGGGTAGGCGAGTCCCCAGGTCTACGTAGCATCCGCCTGTATGACCTAATTAGGACGGGAAGTTAAGCCGGCTGTAATTCCCAACTGCTAATTAGAGCAGCTATACGATAGCTCATACTGCACTGACATAAGGTATGCTGGGTATGTTCTGAATGGCTGTGAGCTTTCTCAACATCTTTCAGGCGGACAAGCTGCAAGTTTAGTGCAGTTGCGCTCACGAAATTGTTTAAGTCAGTAATTTGCGACATCCACTTTTCCAAAAGCAAAAAATGGCCGATTTACCGTTGACTTTACTCAATAGGTGAGGCATACAGAGAATAAGTCTATTTAGATAGCTCTATGGAACATGTAAGTGCTTGAACACGAATGACACTAATCTGGTTACCTACTCCTACCGACATGGAATAATGAGCTGCTACAAACCGGTTACTAGTGCCATCTGTTTTAGCGAAGCGATGAAGCATATTGGTAAAATTGCCTGGATCGATCAGTTTACCACAAGTGCTAGCGCATGAGGAAGAGCTTACAGCATGCATCTCCTGAAAGACTTCGATGGCTGCAATATTATGGTTTGACAGAATAATCAATGTCGTAAATCCGAACCTCAAGACTTCCGCGCGGAGTAGCTCTGACAGGGAGTCACGGACTCTGCAGATCTTGTGCAAGTGGCTATTTAGTCGGAAATGGCCAGACACTATCCGTGTCTGCACTGTGGGGAAACTACAGAAACAGTTACCCACATCCTATGTAAATGTGAAGAATTTTCACAGGTCATAAACAATGTCTTCGGACCGAACTTGCTGTCCTCTGTGGACTTAGAACTTGTTTAACCTCAAAAACTGCTGAGGTTTATTAGTACCTCTTGCAGATTGAGGGCATGATGCTAGATCAACGTTGCCTTGATAATGATAGATTTTGAGCGCATGGGCTTCATCTCCTATGCTCTTCCGTGAGACAGATGTCTTTATAGGCCCGTATCTAGACAAGACAATCTCTGACAGCCAGACACATAGTACCCAGCGCTAAGTGGGGAAGCACTATGTTGAAGGCTTAAGAAATATCAGTTCAACATGCAATCCAGTACATGTCCAGTGCATTATGGGATATAGCTTGGTCTCTATTTCAGATGCGTTTGCTGATTCATGGCGTATGGGGCATGCATTGAAAATCAGCTTCCAGTGAATAAACTGAATCCGACAGAGATGCCTGTCCATAGTTCTGAGTAACTGTGATCTAAGAAAGAGCCTGCTAAGGAATAAATGACCTTTTATTCTGGGTGGAGTTGTGCTCGTTTTACGTTTTAGAGTCCAAATTTGGTAAATGCATGGTGATCAGAGAAATTCAGGTGAAACAAGGCCTTAGCTTGCAACTTTAATTTTGCATTCCATTGCCTTCAACGAGTATTATTGATGGCAATGCATTATGAAATAACAGCAGGCAAAATATAAAGACGGCGAAACAAATCATCTGATCAGCCTGATGAGCAGTTATTTATTTTCATAACCGCTGCGTAAGAATCTTTGTGTGAGAACAACGGTTCACACTTAGTGAGCTCGAAAGGTAACCTTAATGCGCTCAGAAACCAAAGTCTGTCAGTGATGACTAGATGCACAAGTTCTTAAAATGTGTATTTCCACTTTTTCAACCGGCCAATGGTGATGAATCATTGTGTAGTCTGCTGAGTGCATTACAACTTACCTACGTTTGTGTGTGGCTAGACGTACATGTTAGTAGAGCTACCGGAGGCAAAAGTGAATCAAATAATAGGAGATAACATAGTGGAAATTCCAAGGGCTGTAACCCAATTGGTTCTAACCGCTTCATTGACTTCTACCACCACAGAATGATGGCTTGGCAAATAATTAGTTGCTGGCATGCGAAGTGAGCCGAGGACGTGCAGGGGGGAGGTTCAACACATCATTACTGGCAACGTATGGTGGGGAGATTTTAGCATACATTTTCAGAATGGGCTTTTCCGAGTGCTTGTCAAGAGTACTATGGTGTGTGAAGGTAATCACAGCGGAATGTTTGACCACCTGCATATCTGTACAAAGGGATAACGCCCTTACCTAGACTGTTAGCTGTCAGTGTTGTGTGGCGAGCGACGCTATACAAAGCAGAAGCATTGCAGTTATAGGTCGGAAGCTATGGCATTAACTCTCATATTCTCTGCTCCAAGCCAGATATCAAGTACAATTTTGAGCTCAGGCTATGCCCAGATGAGTGTAGATGCTGTGTAGTGTGTACATGCTGTGTAGTGTGTAGATGCTGTGTAGTGTGTAGATGCTGTGTAGTGTGTAGATGCTGTGTAGTGTAATATGTCACTGTGTAGTTGCTATCATGCCTGTCTTGTAATTGAGAGACATACGGCTCAATTCCCGGTGGTAGCACACTTCTACACTATGAGGATCGCTCAGAACATTGGACAGAAGGAAATAAAGGCAAAAATCTTCTGCAGGAATAGTGAACCTGGTAGAGCATGATCAAGAAAGATGTCAGACTCTACCTCTTTGGAAACTATGTGGTTGTATGGCAAGCCTTCTGATGGTCTATGTGGTGCATACAGCAGATGCAGTGAACGCAGACACGTTCATAGAGCTATGAGTGTAAGACTGTTGATATCCATCACTGAATAGATGTTTAATTAAGATGGCTTTAGACAGTTCCTCTTTCCGGATAAGTGTCGGAGATATGGAAGTACTGGATTGTGATTGATGTACTTTTGATAGCCTAGCAAGGTGGCATGACTCCAGCTCTACGTTTGGAAAATGAAAAATACCTCAAAAAGTACCTAACTATCAGGCACTGGAAGCGGCCAATGGTGCATGTGATTTATGCATATCACGGTGTTAAGCACCGCCACTTGCAACCACGCAGCTATCTGTCTACGATGTAAGCATCAGAACTATCAGGTAATAGAGTTTATTGTATCTTAGGTTCAGCAGTGGTAAATGAACACCTGGTAAGACAATCAAATCATGGTTAGAAAGTGAACAACTGAACACACAGTAAACATAAAAACAATCCACATTTTCTGATATAGACTATGTTTAAAAGCATATCTTCAATGATTGTTGGTGTCTCTACAGCCCAGTATCCAGCGATTATCCAGTCCTCAGTCCTCAGCTAGTGTTCGGGGAATATTTTGCCACTTTCAGCTGCAAGTACAAAGTTATTAGCCTTCATTCATTAATTTTTAGTTGGTAGGACAATAGAACATTGAGTGACTTATGGCTTTATTTGGCTTAAGGGTAAGATACACAGCTGCAGAAAAGATGGAAATATTGTACACGCACTAGTGCTTGAACTTGCTGAATCCGCTTTTCGCTACTCCCATTGCATGTGGATGTTTGACGCGCGTGAATTTTCACGTAAAGCTATGTATGCACTGGCTCCAAAACATCGGCTGACTAGCGGCTTTCGCAAAAAAACGTCAAATACGGTACAAATACGCTTGGGTAGTGCAGCAGGTTGATTATAGGCGCTATAAATGTCAGGCGCTCAGTGATTGGTCGATTATAGCGTAATGACTTTCTCTCCCTACAGTGTCGCTAGTGACTTCTACTCAAAAGTCGCTCTCGCAACTTCACCATGAATGAATAAAAAGATCGTTGCGGCTCAGAATGACAGCTGGGGGGAAAGCTAGCAAATTCTGGTGCATCAGAGACCAAAGGACTAGAAAGCAAGCAGTTTCCCGAGCGAGTAAAATGTCACGAAAGTTGCCATCAGTCATTATGAGTGATGTCAGGTATGTAGAAGTTCTCGTGTTGCGTTTTTGTTGATTTCATTTTTCAGGTTTTTGCTGCACTTTTGGATGTATTTCGGAAAATTTTGTCTACAACAAATCTCCTATAGATTTTCACCCTCAGGATTATATTCCAATTGCAATCATGGTCGGAATCTAATACTGGTCCTGATTTTGTGCTTCTCACACCCATACTCAGGAGCAGGTCAGCTGATTATTCAATTTTTCCAAGCTTTTGAAGGCTGTATTATACAGGAATGTGCTCCGTAAGTATATAGCCTCATAATTGATCCCACTGTACTTTTGCAGCTTCCTTGTCACTCATAAGTTGAAATTTAATGGGTTGATTATCAGAAAATAAGCGATCAATTTAAATAGTCATTTCTAAACATCCAATACATAGTGATCGCAGGTGTTAGATAAAGAACTCAGGTTCTGCAACAACGACGGACATTGTTAAAGTGAATGTAACCCTCTAAATTCGGCACACAGGCAGTAATTGTCATGTATATGTTCGATATGTATCATTCTGTATCACACAGCAGGTCATTGTACGGCGTTACCGGGACTACCGATGCTAAGCGGTGGTCAATGAGACTAGCGTTGGTGTAAAACCGTTAAAAAGTGTAACTCTAACTTATCAATTGGCCCATAAGGAAATGGCAATGAATTAGTTTGTAGTCACTAGGTGTACTAAAAATGAACTACTTGTGGGCAGGACCTGCATGTAGAGAGAGCTGTCGGAAGCAAGATTAAATCGAATTCTCAGCGATAACCCTGTGGAATTTCCGAAAGTTTTAACACCATTGGCACTAACCGCTTAATTGACTTCTGCCATCACAGAATGATGGTTTGAGAAAAAGCGAGTTGCTGGCATTTGCAATGAGATGACGACATGCGGGAGTGCGACACTCAATTACTGGCTATGTATAGTGGGTAGATCCTAACGTATATTTTCGGACTAGGCTTTTTCAAGTGCTTGTAAAGAGTGCTATGATGTGTGAAAGCTATTGCTGTGCAATTTTTGAATACCTGCGCACCTTTACAGAGGGATAGCGCTCATACCTAAGCGAAACCGTCGACAGATTTATGTCCATTTTCCTAAGCAATCATAGGTCCGAAGTTATCAAAACCACTCTTACATTCTCTGCTCCAAGGGAGATATCAAGTATAATTTCAATCTCAGACTTAACGCGGTATGTCCTGCATAAGGAGATGCTGTGTAGTGTAAGCTGTTGTGGCATAGTGGTTAGCATTCCTGTCCTGCAAGTGGGAGACCCGCGGTTTGAGCCCCGGTGACAGCACACCTTTACACCGCAATGATTGCTCAGAATGATGGGCGGAAGGAAATGAATGCAAAAAGCTTCTGCAGGAATAGTGAACCTGGTAGAGTATGATAAAGAAACTTATCAGGCTCAGCTTCTTTGGAAACGATGTGGTCACATGGCAAGCCTTCTGGTAGTCTGCGTGATGCCAATAGCAGATGCAGTAAACACTTAGATATATGCGCAGCCATAAGTATAACACTGTTGATATCCATCACAGGATAGATGGTAAAGCAAGATGGTTTTAGGCAGTTCCTCTCGTCGGATTAGCGTGGGGCATACGGAAGAACTGGGTTGTGATTAATGTAATTCTGATAGCTTAGCAACGTCACCTGACTCCGGTTCTGCGTTTGGAAAACCTCAGGCCAGTAATTAAATCCATGCTATGGTTGGTATATAAATGTCCGCAGCGGGAGGTGATCTTCATTACCCAATCATCCACTTCAGGTACGGTACATAATACACGTCGCTGCTAACTTTCCTTCATCACAATCATTCCTCAGCCTTGCTTCATTGTGCCATCACTTCAAAATGAAATGCGAATGCCATGCACGGAAATTTGTTCATGAAGCGTTCTTGTACGTCTTATACAGATTGAAAGAGCTCTCGACTCAGCTGTCATAATGAAGATATTCTGCCTTTTCCTTGTGGT
>ERZ1740065.254-NODE-254-length-26901-cov-8.458616_pt1 | contig 26901 bp, 41 predicted proteins | sample MGYA00581738_ERZ1740065 | MGnify/ENA primary metagenome ERZ1740065 (study PRJEB43018, sample SAMN04849749) | marine metagenome | isolation source: floating plastic debris | place: Pacific Ocean | collected 2008-09-01 | study: EMG produced TPA metagenomics assembly...
CGATGACGGTATTGGCCTATGGCCCCTCGCGATGACGGTATTGGCCTATGGCCCCGCGCGATGACGGTATTGGCCTATGGCCCCTCGCGATGATGGTATCGGCCTATGGCCCCGTGCGATGACGGTATTGGCCTATGGCCCCGCGCGATGATGGAGTCGCGCCTCGCGCGTCTTCGCCAGGTCCACCAACTCCGCCCTTGGCCCAAGCTGCTCGGGCAACACGAAGTCGCTGGCCAAACCAGCTCGCTGGAGGCCCTGCAACACCCACCAGCCCGGATCCCACTGATCCGGCTCTAGACCCAGCTTGGCTGAGCCGGGAAACGCGTGGTGGTTGTTGTGCCAGCATTCGCCCATCGTCAGTAGTGCGGTCCAGCGCACGTTGTGCCCCTGCACAGCCGCACCATCGACGTGCCAGCGCCGCTCGCCCTCGTTGCGCGCGAAATAGCCGATGAGCCAGTGTCCGTAGATCGACACAGTCACGCGCGACCCAATGCCCCAGGCGACCCACCCCCAACCGCCTACCGCATAGAACAACACCACCCAGGGCAGCTGCTGCAGTTGCCAGGTGCGTTCCATCACTCGGTAGACGGGATCGTTCGCGTAGTCTGCGTCGATGTCGATCCGCGGCGTTCGCTCCAGCCGGATCGAATAGAACAGCTGCCAGAGCAGATCCTTGTTCCAGCGCGACGCGTGCGAGAAGTATGGATGACACGCCACCTGGCGCTGCGCCCAGTCGCGCAGGTCATGGGTTCGCAGCATGCCGAAAGGCCCCGCCAAACCGACGAGTACACCAAAGTGTACGAACAGGTATTCGAGCCACTTGGGGCAGCGATAACTCTTGTGGATGAAGCGCCGGTGCATGCCCAGCGAGTGTCCGAGGCACAGGGTGACCCCCGTGCTGACGACGAACAGCGCGACGGCGCCGGGTGTCACGGTGAGCGCCGCGCCGACCGTGCCCAACAGTGCCATGCTACCGACCCAGATGATCTTGCCGGGGTCAGCAAAGACGGTGCCCGCAACAGCATCGGCGCCCGCATCGTGTCCGTCGATACGCGGGTTAGCGTAATCAGCGTGCATTGGCGCGCACCATGATGTCGTCGATCAACAAAGCGCCCATACGAGACACGGCGTGACGCTGGATCGGGCCGAAATACCAGGCGGGATCGAGCAGCCGCGTGTACTCGATCTGCAGCGTTATGGTCGTGCGCCCGTCATCGAGCGGTGTCAGATCGATGCGCGTGCCCTGCATCTCCAGGTAGTTTGAGAAGTAGCTCGTGTCCTCGAGGAATTCGGTCACCACGTAGTCGGAACCCACGTCGCGAATGAGAAGCCGCATCTCACCTTCGTGCGTGTTGGTCACAAACCAGCGGTGATAGCGCGTGTGCACTGTGTGGATGTCGCCGGGATTCAGCGACCCTGAATCGACGCGGTAGGGCATGGGGAACATCGACAGAACCAGTGCGTCTGGCGCACCCAATTCAATAGGCTGCGCAAGATTCGCAAGGACAGCTTCCGGGGTAAGCGCGACAGTTCGACTGACCGTGACGCGCTCGTCACGAGCAAAGGAAAGCGACTCACTGGTGCCCTCCAACGAGGTCGCTAACACAAGCACGGGAATCATCCATGCGATGGCCCGGGTGCGATCACTGCGCGCCTTGCGCTTAAGCCAGGCGCCAATAAATGCGATTGTGAACCCGAGGTAGTAGATGGGCATGAAGAACGCCACGCAGATGAATCCCTCGAACAGCACAATGGAACTGGCGAGGAATACGATCAAAGCCTTGAGTGCATGGTCGAGGTACACCATCCACCAGGTCTTGTCCTCCGGTGTCTGAATCATCGCCAGCGCGAACGCGATGCCGTAGGGCACAGCGACGTAGAGCAATGCCGTCGTATGGAACTCGTATTCGATGAGTACGCGAACGACGAGCGACGCGATGCCAACCAACGTCAACAGAATGAACCAGAGCAGTCGGTCGCCGTATTTTGTGTGCAACCTGAGAAACAAACCCTCTTTCGGCAACTCACTCATCGTTGCTCCCTTCCCCAAGGCTTGGGATAATGAAACTTGGTAATTAATTAACTAATTAGCTATATAGTGAACTAATGGATAACGTGTTTCAAGCACTGTCGTCGACGGCGCGGCGTCGCATGCTCGCCTACCTGTCGAAGACGTCGCTCACGGCCGGCGAGATCGCGGCCAAGTTTGAGATCAGCAAGCCCGCGGTCTCAAAGCACCTGAGCGTGCTTGAGAACGCCGGTCTTGTGCGCAGCGAGAAGCGCGGGCTGCACGTTCACTACAGCCTCAACAAGGACAGCCTGTTCACGAGCCTTAACGATTTTCTCGTGAACTTCTGCCCCGAAGGCAGGCCGCTGAAAATGGAGAGCGCCGAGATCTCCCGGCTACGTGGGGAAGCTCAGGACGATGACGCCAGCGACCGGATCCCGACCGCGTCACGCACGCGCTCGTAGAGCGGCACGCTCACCTCGCGAGCACGCTCGGCGCCGGCCTTTAACACGGACTCGATGTGCCCCGGATCGGCGATGAGCCGATCGTATTCTTCGCGCGCGGCCGACAGGTGGTCGTCGATGTACTCAAACAGCTGCTGCTTGGCCTGGCCCCAGGCGATGCCGTCGGCAAACTGCTGCGCCATCGCGGCCGTTTCTTCCTCGGTCGCAAACGCGCGGTAGATGTCGAACAACGTCGAGTCTGAAGGGTCCTTGGGCTCGCCGGGCTCGAGCGAGTTCGTCTTGATCTTCATGACGAGCTTGCGCAGCCGCTTGGGCGGCTCGAACAGCGGGATCGTGTTGTTGTAGCTCTTCGACATCTTGCGACCGTCGAGCCCCTTGAGCGTCGCGGTGTTGTCGCTGATGACGGCCTCGGGCAGCGTCAGGATTTCGCCGTAGTGGTGGTTGAAGCGCTGCGCGATGTCGCGCGCCATTTCCACGTGCTGCTTCTGGTCACGTCCCACCGGCACGTGCGTCGCGTGGAACATGATGATGTCGGCGGCCATGAGCACGGGGTAACCAAACAGGGACATCGTGATGCCCTTGTCGGGGTCCTTGCTGCCCGCATCTTCGTTCGCCTGCACGGCCGCCTTGTAGGCGTGCGCCCGATTCATGAGGCCCTTGGCCGTCTGGCTCGAGAGCACCCAGGTCAGCGCCGGAATCTCGGGGATGTCGGACTGGCGGTAGAACACCGTGTTGTCGGTATCCAGGCCGAGCGCGAGCCAGCTCGCGGCGATCTCAAGCGTCGACTGCGCAATCTTCTCGGGGTCCTCGTTCTTGACCAGCGCGTGCAGGTCGGCGAGGAAGTAGAAGTTGTCGCGACCCGCGTCGCGGCTCGAGGCCACGCCCGGGCGAATCGCACCGACGTAGTTGCCGATGTGCGGCGTCCCGGTGGTCGTGATCCCGGTCAGCCAGACCTCGCGCTTGCTCATCTCAGAATCCCGCGGCGTGACCGTCTTTGCGAGACTCCGACGCGCCGTAGTACACGCCCTGCTCGTGGTCGATCATGATGGCCTGGTAGCCACCAAAACCACCGCGACCCTGCTCAACGCTGTGGCCCTTTTCGGCCAGCGCGTCGCGCGTCGGACCCGTGATGCCCGTCTCGAGGAATACCGTGCCACCATCGCTCATGATCTCGCCCGTGGGCTCCGATGAACCGTCGTGGCGGATGCGTGCAGCGTCACCGGCTTCCTGCAGGTTCATGCCGAAGTCGACGAGGTTGACGATGATCTGCGCGTGACCCTGCGGCTGCATGCCGCCGCCCATGAGGCCGAAGCTGATCCAGGGTTTGCCGTCCTTGAACGCGAACGCCGGGATGATCGTGTGAAACGGACGCTTGCCGGGCTCGTAGACGTTAGCGTGACCTTCCTCAAGCGCGAACAGCTCGCCGCGATCCTGGAGAATGAAGCCCAGTTCGCCGGGCGTCATACCCGAGCCCATGCCCCGGTAGTTACTCTGGATCAGCGACACCATGTTGCCGTCGGCGTCTGCCGTGGTCAGGTAGATCGTGTCGCCGTCCATGGGCGCGTCACCAGCGGGCAATTCGCGGGACGCCTTGTCGGGGTCGATGAGCTTGCGCCGCTGCGCGGCGTAGTCCTTGGACACGAGCCAGTCGACGGGCACGTCAACGAAATCCATGTCTGCGTAGAATTTCGCGCGGTCTTCGAACGCGAGCTTTTTAGCCTCCGCGAATGTGTGCACGTACTCGGGGCTGCCAAAGCCCATGCCGGCGACGTCATAGCCCTCGAGGATGTTGAGAATCTGCAGCGCCGCGATGCCCTGACCGTTGGGCGGCAGCTCGAACACCTCGACGCCGCGGTAGGTCGTACTCACGGGCTCCACCCAGTCTGAGGTGTGCGCCGCCATGTCCTCGTAGGTCAGGTAGCCGCCCTGCCCGGCCATGTAGTCGCCGATCTCGCGCGCGATGTCGCCCTTGTAGAACGCATCGCGACCGCCCTCGGCGATTCGGCGATAGGTATTGGCCAAGCGCGGGTTTTTGAACATTTCGCCCTTCTTGGGCGTAGCGCCGCCGGGCATGAAGGTATCGCTGAAGCCCGGGTACTCATCGAGCACCGTCGCGTTCCGCTCCCAGTAGTAGGCGATGAGTTCGCTCACGGGGAAGCCGTTCTCTGCGTAGCGGATCGCAGGCGCCAGCACCTCGTCGATGGGCAACTTGCCATAGCGTGCGTGCAGCTCGAACCAGCCGTCAACGGCGCCAGGCACGCTCACGGGCAACGGGCCGCGTGGCGGAATCGACTCAAGACCCAGGTCTTTGAACACCGACAGCGACAGGCTCTGCGGCGAGCGACCGCTGGCGTTGAGGCCCGTCAGTTGTTCGTTCTTGGCGTCCCACACGATCGCGTACAGGTCGCCGCCAATGCCGCAGCCCGTGGGCTCAACAAGCCCCAGCATGGCATTGGCGGCAATGGCCGCGTCCACAGCGCTGCCGCCCTTGCGAAGAATCTCGAGCGCCACTTCTGTCGCCAGCGGCTGGCTGGTCGCCGCCATCGCGTTGGGCGCGATGACCTCTGACCGCGAGGCGTGCGCAGCGCCCGTCAAACGGTCATAGCCGAACGCGGGGCCTATCAGCATGACGAATGCCAGCGCGGATACGGCAAGACGGCACATTGGAGAACGGGGCATGGCAAGACTCCGGGTAGACAAAGGGGGCGGGACATCCGGGTATTCTGCCCGTTTCGTTTCGAACATAGAACCGGCTCAAAGCGCATTGCTATACTGCGCGCCGACCACATTCTCACCCGGTGCACCCATGGCGACGCAGCCTGAAAAAGCCCGCTACCTGCAACATCTGGCGCGCGTTCGCGCCAGTTATGACGCGGCCATGGACGTCGCAGGCGCCGATACGGCCGTCGTGTTTTCGGGCGCGCTGCGCTACGCCTTCCGCGACGACCACGCCTACCCGTTCCAGGTCAACGCCCACTTCGCCTGGTGGCTGCCCGTCACCGACGTACCCGACAGCTACGTAATTTATCGCGCGGGCGAGACTCCGATTCTCGTCTACTGCCTGCCCGACGACTTCTGGCACCTGCCGCCCGCCAAACCCGACCCGTACTGGGCCGATGCCTTCGACGTGCGCATCGTGAGCCAACCCGAAGACGCGCGCAGTCACATGCCACCGCAGTCGCGCGCCCCGATCTTCATTGGCGAAGCGCAAACCAAGGCGCAGGCGCTGGGCCTCGAACGGCTCAACCCCCGCGCTGCGCTGCACTACCTGGACAACGCGCGCACCGCCAAGACGGACTACGAGCTCGACCGCATGCGCGAAGCGAGCCACATTGCGGCGCGCGCCCACACGGCCGCGGCGGAAGCCTTCGCGGCCGGCGACAACAGCGAGTACGCCATTCACCAGGCCTACCTTAGCGCCATCGACTACATCGACGCCGACTTGCCCTACCCCAGCATCGTGGGGCTCAATGAGCACGGCGCCGTGCTGCATTACCAGGCGCGCGACCGCAAAGCGCCCGAGGTGTCGCGCAGCTTCCTCATCGACGCCGGCGCGCAGAGCGCGGGCTACGCGAGCGACATCACGCGCACCTATTCGGCCGAAGACGGCCTGTTCGCCGATTTGATCGCTGGTATGGATGAGCTCCAGCAAGCCGTCTGCGGCCAGGTCGTCGCAGGCGCCGACTACCGTGAGCTCCACGTCGACACGCACGCACGATTAGCCCAGCTGCTCACCGACAGCCGCGTGGGCAAGGGCAGTGCTGAGGCGCTGATTGAGTCCGGCATCACACGGGCAATCCTCCCGCATGGCCTGGGCCACTACCTGGGCCTCCAGGTCCACGACGTGGGCGGCCACATCGCCGACGACAAAGGCACGCCCACTGAGCGCCCGGATTCCGACCCGGCGCTGCGCCTCACGCGCCCGCTCAGCGACAACGAAGTGGTCACCATCGAGCCTGGCCTTTACATCATCGACTCGCTGCTCGACGCCGTGCGCAACTCCGAGCACAAGGACCTGCTCGACTGGAACGCCATCGAGGCACTCCGCCCGTTCGGCGGCATCCGCATCGAAGACAATGTCCGCATCAACGGCGACACGCCCGAGAACCTGACGCGTAACGCCTTCGCGAGGTTGTAACGTATCTCGTCATTGCGAGGGGCCAAAGGCCCCGTGGCAATCTTTCAACACCTTCGTAAGATCAATCGAACCCACCACGCCGCCATCCCGCCGGGTCGGAGGGGTTTGCCGGACGCGCTCAAGTACATCCCTGTATCGCTCGCTGGGCGACGTCCTGTCGCCCAACGGTCCGTCAAACCCCTCCGCCCCGACAGGATGGCTGCCTTACCGAGTGCGGTGAGCTCACAGGGTGTCGCCAAGGCAGCCTGCCTGTGCCGCCGATCGGTGTTGGCGGGATGTCTACGACCGTGATGTCGCTCGCCAAGCGATCCAGGGATGGACTCGAGCGTTCCCGACAACACCGATCGGTGGTGCGGGCAGGCGGTGGTGGTTAGGGGGCGTGCTGGTGAACAGCACGATGGCGTTGGGAGCTTGCCGCGGCCGCTTCGCGGCCGCGCAATGACGCTGCGCGCCACCTCGTAATGGCGGGGCGGTGCTGCGCGCGCCGCCGTCAGGCCAGCGCGTTCATGCGGGCGGCCAGCGCGAAGTCCTTGTCGCTGATGCCGCCGGCATCGTGGGTCGTGAGCTGGACGCGGACGCGGTTGTAGACGTTAAACCACTCGGGGTGGTGGGCCGCTTTCTCGGCCTCCAGCGCGACCGCTGTCATGAAGGCGAACGCCGCAACGAAGTCGTGAAATGTGAACTCGCGCGTGAGCTTGCCGTCCTCGAGGATCCAACCCGGCATTTCGGCCAGTCGGGATTGGACGGTGTCGGTGTCGAGTGCGGGCATCAGCCGGCCTCCTTGATACGGTGTTTGGAAAACCCAAAGGCGAACTCGCCGGGGCCATTGAGCGCCAGCCACTCGATGCGGTGCCTGGCGTCGTGGATCGTGGGGCGTACACCAGGTTCGACCCACCAAAGCGCCTTGTTAGGGCCCTGGCGCGGTTCGAACCAGCTCGTGCGTTGCCGCAGGTAGCCGCCATGTGCGCTGCGGTAGACGAACTGCTCGAGCGCTTCGACACTCTCCCAGACCGACAGCGCAATGATCAGGCGCGGGTCGCCGAACAGCGTCGCGGCACGCGCCTCCTCTTCGGCATCGGTCAGCCGCCAGATAAAGCCAGGCGACGACTCCGCCAGCGCATTCATAGCGGGCACGTTGTCGTAGAACCCGTCCATGCGCGGGTCGTCCGCGGGCCAGCGCATCGTGGCGATGTTGACGTGTGCGAGCTCGGAGCTCACGACTCGCCTTTGGCGGCGCGTTCTTTGTAGAAGGTCTTGGCCTTACGCCCCTTCTTCTCAAGCATAGGCCGGAGCGCGCGCTTGAGGGCCGGAAACAGGTAGCCCGCTGTTGCCAGGCGACCGCTCATGGCCGGCATCTTGATGTCGATATCGCCGTCGAGTGCCACCTGCAACACGGCCTCCGCCACCTGTTCCGCCGTGCTCATGGGCTGCGAGAAGGTCAGATCGCTGACGCCGTCGATGTCGTCCATGATGAAGCCCGTGTCGATGGGGCCCGGCGACACGGCACCCACGCGGACGTTGGAGCCCGCGAGCTCGTCGGCCAGTGCGAGCGTGAAGGCCCGTAAACCGAACTTGGTGGCACTGTATGTGGCAGACCCGGGCACGGGCGTGGTGCCCGCGAGCGAGGCCACGTTGACGATGGCGCCACCGCCGGCCTCGCGAATCGCGTCCAGCGCCAGGCGCGCGAGCACGAGCGGCGCGCGCAGGTTGACGTCGACCATGGCTGCAATCTCGTCGACGGAGACCGCCTCAAAATTTCCGCGAAAGTGCGCGCCGGCGTTGTTCACGAGGTAGTGCACACAGCCAAACTCGTACACTGTCTTCTTGATCAGATCCCGGCATCCCGCCGTATCGGCGACATCCAGCGCGAAGGTCTCAACCTTCGTCGTGTCACCGAGCTCCTCGGCCATGGCCTGTAGCGGCTCTCGCCGACGCGCCACCAGCATGAGCCGAGCGCCTTCCGCCGCGAACGCCCGCGCCACCGCGGCGCCGACGCCGGCTGAGGCTCCCGTGACAATGACGCTTTTTCCGTCGAATCGCTGGCTCATAGCCGTCTCCGCTTCAGGCCTGGGTCGAGCCGCCAGCCTGGGTCAGTTGTAGGGGCAGGCCTGCGAACGCGTCGGTCGCCAGGTCTGCAACACGCCAATCATCGAGCCCGTTTCGAGGCTCGCCCTGCGACGCAATCCCCCGCGCCTCGAGATCTGCGAGTGCCGCGTCCAGATCACGGGTCGCAAAAGATAACAGGAACAGACCAGAACCGTGACGGGCAAGCCATAGCGCTGCCGGGCTATCGTCGCGCGTGGGGGCCACGAGTACGAGCCAGGTGCCACCGAGGTCGAAGCGACGCAGCGCCACGCCGCGCGCCTCAAGCCGCTCTTCGGGGCCGGCCGCAACGCCTGTCACGATGGCGAACTGATCAACGACGGCATCGAGCGAAGGCACGACGAGGTTGATGTGATGAACAGGTCGCATTCCGACGCTCCCAGGCATGTCCCGAACCGGATGCGCGTCACCCTACCCCCGCTCACCGGCGGCTGGCAATGCGCGGACTCGCGCCGCAGCGGGTTTGCGGTATAGTCGGCGCTCCGGGCAAGCTTTTTTTTGGGGGATTTCAATGAGCAAAGAGCTCGATCAACAACACAAGGCGCTGACGAAGGCCAAGAAGGAACTGGTCTCAACGGCGACGCGTACGTTCAAGACGCTCGACCGCGAGCGCAAGAAACTCACGCGCGAAGTGAAGTCGGCGACGAATCGGGCCAAGCGCTCAGCCGAACAACTCGAGAAGAAGGCAGAGCGACTCGCGAAGTCGACCTCGGCCAAGGTAAAGCGCGAGCTGCGCAGCCAGATCCGTAAGCTCGAGAAGCTTCGGGATTCGGCCAAGGAAGACGCCAAGGAGTCTCGCGAGCAGCTCAAGCTCGTCCGCGACGATCTGTCGGCAGCACGTACCCACATGAAGCGCGCACTGCATCTCGATAAGGCCTTCGCAGCCATCGAGAAGCAGATTGGCAAGCTCACGGGCAAAAAGAAGAAGAAAAAGAAGGCAACGGCCAAGAAAGCACCAGCCAAGAAGGCCGCGAGCAAGAAAAAGGCACCCGCCAAAAAGCGCGCGACCAAAAAGCGCACCACCAAAAAGCGTGTGACGAAGAAGCGTACGGCCAAGAAGACCACGAAGCGCCGCACGACCAAGAAAAAGACCGGATAGCACCGGCGCGACCAGAGCCGAGACCAGAGCCGCGGGGCCGGGTGAGCAATCACCCGGCCCTTTTTGATTTCAACGCCCTATTGGGGGTAAAGCAGACCGCGTTTTGGCCGCTTAACCAACATGGTGGGACGAAAGCTGACATTAGAAGAACTGCCACCCGTCATGCTGGCGCTGTCGGGGATCGCTGGCATTGGACCCATGGGCATTTACCGGTTGTTCCAGGGCGACTTCGTAATCGCCATCGTGGATGCCGTCGCGGTCACGGGTTTTGCGCTCATCGCCTGGTCGGTCTATGTGAAGCGCGCGGTGCGCGTCCCGAGTATCTGCATGGCGTTCGTGGCCATCACAGCGGCCGTGACCTCGGTGAGCATCAAGGGCGGGAGCCAGATCGTCTGGATGTACCCGGCGCTTGTCGCCTTGTTCTACCTCATGAAGCCGAAGGAGGCAGCCGTTGCGGCGGTCGTTTCGATCGCCATCGTGCTTCCAGTGATCTTTGACGGGCGGCCCGTCGGCGAGTCGGCCGCCTATCTTGCGTCGTTCGGCGTCACGATTTGCCTGTCGGTGGCGTTCGCTGCGCTGACCGCCGAACAGCGCCGCGAGTTACACGCCGCCTCGCTATCCGACGCGCTGACCGGCGTTGGCAATCGACGCGCACTGGACGACACGCTCGACCGTGCTATCGCCGTTGCGCCCCGAACCGATGCGCCCTTCGTGCTGATCATGCTCGATATCGACCACTTCAAATCGGTAAACGACGCGCATGGTCACACAATTGGTGACCGCGTCCTCGCCGAAATCGCCCAGACGATCCTGGGGCACGCGCGCCCGACCGACGCCTGCTTCCGCGCGGGGGGCGAGGAATTCGTCATCGTGGCGGGCGCGTCCTCTCTGGTCCAGGCCCAGAAACTGGCGGAACGCCTGCGCATCGCGATCACAGAACTCGAGTTTCCCGCCACGGGTGCCACGAGCCCGTTTGGCGTGACCGCCTCGTTTGGCCTGGCAGAGCACCGCGCCGGTGAAACGCGTGATGCACTCTACAAGCGCGCCGATGACGCGCTCTATGAGGCCAAGCGCAGCGGTCGCAACCGGCTCCACATTTCGGAGCGCACCGCCAGCCTTTGCGGCACGGCGACGCACGAGGCGCTCATGATCGAGGACACGGCAAGCACCAACGACAGCACCGTGGAGGCCGCCGGCGTCGCGTCCTGAATCGCGAAAGCGATACGTTGGCCGCGATACTCAATGTGCGCCGGCGATCCGCTCATTCAGACCCTGACCCAACGCCTACCCCTGTTGCGGGCGCATCAGGTGGCGCGCAGTAGGCGAGCGCAAACTCGGGGCGCTCGATGTCTTCGCCACCGCCTCCCGTGAAGCGAATTGGGCGATCGAGTCTGTCTTCCAGATAGCAAATCAGCGCCCCGGTCACTGGCTGCCAGTCTTCGCCGCCATCGTGCGGATAGCCGGTCACCCCGTGTCGCGCGCCTTCGAACACGCCGCCGACTCTGAACACGATGTCATCGTTGCACATAGACCGGCTTGGCGAACGATGCCGCCGGACTCTGAGCGCCTGTGACGCAGCAAACCGGTCGTACCACGATCCGATCAACTGGCGCTCACGTTCGGAGAGTTCGAAGTTCATGCGCACCGACGGGCTGGCGCTCTGCCGCCCGCCAAGGAAGACGTTGTGGCAGGACGGGTCGGTCGGCGTCTCAGACACCGACGTCGGGATGTGCAGGGTGAAAAACCCGACGAATAACACGCCCCAGCGCCACAAGCTCCAACTTTCGGGCCGTTTGCGCGACGGTTGTCCCGCGGTCACGGACAAGACCACGAACAACCAGGCCGCCAACGAGGTCATGATAACCATCAGGCTGTCAGGAACGAGAACGAGGTCCAGCCAGCCCTCGGCGTAGAGATTTGGTGCTGAGCGGTAGATGCCTATTGCGCCGCCGATCAGCAGGTGCAGCAGAAGGTACGCTACTTCGCCGAGGACACGTCGCGCAACAAAGAACACGGGCGTCAGGACGAAAGCGCAGACAAACGCGATGACGAAAGCGACGCCGGCCGCGATGCCGCCCAGCGCCTGGCCGCCGTAACCCACAAACAGGCAGAACGCCAGGGTGCCCGCGGCGTACAGGGAAGCCAGGAAGAACGGCAGGTATCCGGCGCGGGCGCCGCGCTCGGTGGCGTCAGCTTGCATCCTTCGCAGAAGCCTCTGCGGGCACCTCGACGCCGTTCTTCGCCAGGAAAAACCGCAACGAATGCGGTAGCCGCCCGCCACTGAAACCGTCGACGCGCTTCCCGTCCTTGAACAGCGCAATGGCGGGCAATGCCCTCACGCCCGCCTGCACCGCAAGTTCTTTGTTGGCATCAAAGTCGATTTTGGCCAGCAGGAATGAGCCATCACAGTGCCTGGCCATCTCCGAGAGCACGGGCGAGAACGCATGGCAGGGTCCACACCAGTCCGCGTAGAAGTCGACCAGGACCGGTGTCTGATGCGAGTGCGCCACCACGAGGTCCTCGAATTCGTGCGATGAGATGACCCGCTCGAAAGGACTCATTGGCGTGTGATCGATTTTCGGTGCCTTGCGGCTCGATCCGCCTCGTGAGATCAGGAGAAAGACTATAAGGGCGACAGCGATGACGCCAAGGATGATGTGGATGGCCAGCTCCTCGTCCGTGATCTCGCGTATCCAGACTCAGAAGCCAATATGCCACAAAGGCGCGAGCGCCGAGCACGCATGCTTTGCCTGTGCGCAGCGCATGCAAAAAAAAGCCGGCCCTGAGCAGAGCCGGCTTTCTTGCTTGCGTTGCAGTACCGCTTATTCGGCGGCCGCCTCCGCCGCTTCCGCGGCCGGCTGGTCGAGCAGCTGCACGATCGCCATCGGTGCCGCGTCACCGCGACGGAAGCCCATCTTGAGGATACGCAGGTAGCCACCGGGGCGCTCCTTGAAACGCGGGCCGAGCTCGACGAAGAGCTTGCCAACGGCTTCCTTGTCGCGCAGGCGGTCGAACGCCAGTCGGCGCTTGGCCACGGCGTCTTCCTTGGCCAGCGTGATCAGCGGCTCGATGACACGGCGCAATTCCTTGGCCTTCGGAACCGTCGTCTTGATGGTCTCGTGCTTGATCAGCGACGCCGCCATGTTGCGGTACATCGCCTTGCGGTGCGAGCTGTTGCGATTGAGCTTACGCCCTGATTTTCTGTGTCGCATGACGCTTTCCAGTCAAAGTTGGTATCAGATCGTGCGATCGCCGCGCAGGCTTGCGGGCGGCCAGTTTTCGACCTGCAGACCCAAACCCAGGCCGTGGCTTTCCAGCACTTCCTTGATTTCGGTCAGAGACTTCTTACCGAGGTTCGGCGTACGCAGCAGCTCGACTTCGGTGCGCTGCACGAGGTCGCCGATGTAGTTGATGCTCTCGGCCTTGAGGCAGTTCGCCGAGCGAACCGTGAGCTCGAGCTCGTCGACGGGGCGCAGCAGGATCGGATCGACCTGAGCTTCCGCCGACTGTGCAGCCGTGTCTTCCTGACCCTGCAGGTCAACAAAGACGCTGAGTTGATCCTTCAGGATGCTACCCGCGCGGCGGATGGCTTCTTCGGGGTCGATTGTGCCGTTCGTCTCGATGTCGATCAGCAGCTTGTCGAGGTCCGTGCGCTGCTCAACACGCGCAGCATCGACACTGTAGGTGACGCGGCTGATCGGGCTGAACGACGCGTCGAGCTGCAGGCGGCCGATGGGGCCGGTCTGCTCTTCGAAGCTGGCGCGCTTACTGGCCGGACGATAACCGCGGCCGCGCTCGACGCGCAGGACCATACGGATTTCGCCGTCCTTGGTCAGGTTCGCGATGACGTGGTCGGGGTTCGCCACCTCGACGTCGTGGTCGAGCTGGATGTCGCCGGCCGTGACGGGGCCCGGGCCCTGCTTCACGAGCGTGAGCTCCGCGTGGTCACGGTTGTGCATCCGCAATGCAACCTGCTTCAGGTTGAGCAGGATGTCGACGACGTCTTCCTGGACGCCTTCGATGCTCGTGTACTCGTGCAACACGCCGTCGATTTCAGCTTCGACGATGGCCGCACCGGGCATCGATGACAGCAGGATGCGGCGCAGGGCATTGCCCAGCGTGTGACCGAAACCGCGTTCGAACGGCTCGATGACCACACGTGCCTGCGTGTCGGACGCCGACGTGACCTTGACGACACGCGGCTTCAAAAATTCGTTGGTGGATTCCTGCATGAGAACGGGGTCCTCTAAAAAATGCTTACTTCGAGTACAGCTCGACTACGAGGTTTTCGTTGATGTCGGGCAGGATGTCGTCGCGTTCGGGTAGCGTCTTGAGCGTACCGACCATCTTGTCGGCATCGACTTCGACCCACTCGGGGAAGCCGATCTGACCGGCGATCTCGAGCGACGACTTGATGCGCAGCTGCTTCTTCGCCTTTTCACGCACGCTGATCACGTCGCCACCGTTGACCTGGTAGGACGGGATGTTGACGATGCTGCCGTTGACTTCGATGCCCTTATGGCTGACGAGCTGGCGAGCTTCGGCGCGCGTGGACGCAAAGCCCATGCGGTATACGGTGTTGTCGAGGCGACCTTCGAGCAGGCGCAGCAGGTTCTCACCCGTCGAGCCTTTGCGGCCAGCCGCTTTTTTATAGTAGTTGCGGAACTGGCGCTCGAGGATGCCGTACATGCGACGCAGCTTCTGCTTTTCGCGGAGCTGGAGGCCGTAGTCCGACACGCGCGGGCGACGTGCCGGCGCACCGCCCGGAGGCGTTTCGAGCTTGCACTTCGACTCGAGCGGACGCACACCGCTCTTCAGGAACAGATCCGTTCCTTCGCGGCGCGACAGCTTGCACTTGGGTCCGATGTATCTTGCCATGACGAGTACCTGCTTAGACGCGGCGGCGCTTGGGCGGCCGGCAACCGTTGTGAGGGATCGGAGTCACATCATTGATGTTGTGAATCTTGTAACCGCAGGCGTTCAGCGCACGTACGGCCGATTCACGACCGGGGCCCGGGCCCCAGACGCGCACGTCGAGGTTCTTCAGGCCGTAGTCCATCGCAGCCTTGCCCGCCTTGTCGGCAGCAACCTGGGCTGCAAACGGCGTCGACTTGCGCGAACCGCGGAAGCCGCAGCCGCCCGCCGTCGCCCAAGACAGTGCGTTGCCCTGGCGATCCGTGATCGTGATGATCGTGTTGTTGAACGACGCGTGAACATGCGCGATGCCGTCCTGGACGACGCGCTTGATCTTCTTCTTGCCGCTCTTCTGTGACTTTTGCTGTGCCATGTGCTCTTGAGTTCCTGGCTATTCGTTGCCCGCGCGGGGATGACTTGCCAACCTTTTCTTGGCCGACCTTTACTTGCGGGCGACTACTTGCGAACCGGGCGACGCGGACCCTTGCGGGTGCGTGCGTTGGTGCGTGTGCGTTGCCCGCGCAGCGGCAGGCCGCGGCGGTGGCGGATGCCCCGGTAGCAACCGAGGTCCATGAGGCGCTTGATGTTCATCGCGGTTTCGCGGCGGAGGTCACCCTCAACCGTGAACTTGGCCACCTCGTCACGCAGCTTGGCGACTTCCGGCTCAGCGAGATCACGCACAGAGATGTGCTCCTCGATGCCGGCTGCCGCACAAATCTGCTTCGCGCGCGTGGGGCCAATACCGTAGATCGTCGTCAGAGCGATCACGATGTGTTTGTTGGTGGGGATATTGATCCCTGCAATACGGGCCACGATGACTTCCTCTTGCTGTTTCTGCGGTTAACCCTGACGCTGCTTGTGGCGCGCGTCTGAGCTGCAAATCACCCGCAGTACGCCGTTCCTGCGAACAAGCTTGCAGTTACGGCAGATCTTTTTTACTGATGCACGAACTTTCATGGTCGTTCTCCGCTGGCCGCGCGCCCCAATGGCGCCTCGACCCTATGCCGCTACGTGCGGCTGTAATTCCTCAGGTTGGCCTTCTTCATCATGCCGTCGTACTGGTGCGACAACGTGTGTGCACGCAGCTGCTGGAAGAAATCCATCGACACGACGACGAGGATCAGCAGCGACGTACCACCGATGTAGAACGGAATGCTCGGGTAGAACATCCGGACCAGTTCCGGCACAAGGCAAATGCCCGTGATGTAGAGCGCGCCCCAGAATGTCAGCCGGGTCAGGACGCGGTCGATGTACTCGCCCGTCTGCTGGCCAGGCCGGATACCCTGGATGAAGGCGCCCGAACGTTTCAGGTTGTCCGCTGTCTCCCGCGAGTTGTACACGAGCGCCGTGTAGAAGAAGCAGAAGAACGCGACGAGCACGCCGTACAACACAATGTACAGCGGCTGCCCGGGACTCAGTGCAGCACCAATCGACTGCATCGTTTGCTGCAGCGGACCGGGATCGGGGTTGGCGCCACCGAATTGCACCATCGTTGCCGGGAACAGCAGCAGGCTGGTCGCGAAGATCGGCGGGATCACGCCCGACATGTTGATCTTGAACGGCAGGTGCGTGCTCTGCGCCTGCATCATGCGCCGACCCTGCTGACGCCGCGCGTAGTGTACCGTAATGCGCCGTTGCGCGCTTTCCATGTAGACCACGAACACCGTGATCCCGATGACCGCGATCAGGATGATGAGCGCCAGCGCCGGTGACATCGTGCCGTCGCGAACGAGCTGCGCGGTACCCGCCAGCGCGCCCGGCATGCCGGCGATGATGCCCGCCAGAATGATGATCGAGATACCGTTGCCGACGCCACGCTCCGTGATCTGCTCACCGAGCCACATGAGGAACATGGTGCCCGTAACCAGCGTGACCACGCAGACAAACATGAACTGCCAGCCCGGGTTCACCACGAGGCCAGGCTGCGCCTGGATCGCGTAGGCCGCACCGAACGACTGGATCGCGGCCAGCCCCAGCGTACCGATGCGCGTGTACTTCGTGATCTGGCGGCGACCGCTCTCGCCCTCTTTCTTGAGCTTGGCAAGGCTCGGCACGATGACCGTGGCCATCTGCATGACAATCGACGCCGAGATGTAGGGCATCACGCCCAGCGCAAAGACCCCGAAGCGTTGCAGTGCACCACCCGAGAACATGTTGAACATGCTCAGGATGTTGCCGGACTGCTGCTCGAAGAAGCTTGCGAGCTGCAACGGGTCAACGCCAGGTACCGGGATGTAGGTCCCGACCCGGAATACGACGAGGGCACCGACCAGGAACAGCAACCGCTGCCTGAGTTCGGTGAGCTTGCCGGCTTGCACCGGGTTACCCGTCATTTCTGCGCCTTTTTTGGCCACGTTGGGTCCTTCAGTCCTCGATCTTGCCGCCAGCGGCTTCGATCGCCTTACGGGCACCCGGCGTTACCGCCAGGCCCTTGATCGTCTTCTTGCTCGTGACCTTGCCCGAGTCGATGATCTTCACCTTCTCGGCGTGCGAAGGCACGAGACGCGCGCGCTTGAGTGCGAGCAGGTCAACCGTGTCGCCTTCGACGAGGTCGATTTCGTGCAAACGCAGTTCCGCGCTCAGGCGGGCCTTACGTGAGTTAAAGCCAACCTTGGGCAGGCGGCGCTGCAGCGGCATCTGGCCGCCTTCAAAGCCGACCTTGTGGAAGCCGCCCGAGCGGGACTTCTGACCCTTGACACCACGGCCACTGGTCTTGCCCTGGCCCGCGGAGTGGCCGCGACCCAGTCGCTTGCCGACCGGCTTGGAGCCCTTGGCAGGCTTGAGTTCATTGAGACGCATGTCAGGCTTCCTCGACTTTCAACAGGTACGAGACCTGGTTGATCATGCCGCGGTTCTCGGGGGTGTCTGCGACTTCAACCGTGTGGTTGATGCGGCGCAGGCCGAGACCGGCGATGCTCGCCTTGTGATTCTTCAGTCGGCCAAACTTGCTTTTGACCAACGTCACTTTGAGTGTCTTTCCCTTGGCCATGGTGCTTACCCGACGATTTCTTCGACTTTCTTGCCACGCTTGGCAGCAATCGCCTGCGGCGAGTGGATGCCAGCGAGGCCGTTGATGGTCGCGCGCACCACGTTGATCGGGTTACGCGAGCCGTAACTCTTGGCCAGCACGTTGCGAACGCCCGCGCACTCGAAGACCGCGCGCATCGCACCGCCGGCGATGACGCCCGTACCTTCCGAGGCCGGCTGCATGTAGACCTTGGTGGCGCCGTGGCGGCCCTTGATCTCGTACTGCAGCGTGTCGTCACGCAGGTGAACCTGCTGCAGGTTCTTGCGCGCGGCCTGCATTGCTTTCTGAATGGCGACGGGCACTTCGCGTGCCTTGCCGTAGCCGAATCCGACGCGACCGGCACCGTCACCGACAACCGTCAGTGCCGTGAAACCGAACTGGCGGCCACCCTTGACCACCTTGGCGACGCGATTGACCGCAACGAGCTTCTCGAGAAGATCGTCACCGGCGCTGTTCTTGTCATGCTTTGCCATGCTTTTGCTTCCTGTTGCCGCTTCGCAGCTTCAGTTCACCCTCCGGGGTGCTTGATCAGAAGTTGAGACCCGCTTCGCGAGCGGCGTCGGCCAGCGCTTTCACGCGGCCGTGGTATCGGTAACCCGAGCGATCGAAAGCCACTGTCTCGATGCCCTTTTCCTTGGCGCGCTCGGCCAGGACCTGGCCGACCTTTTTGGCCGCGTCGACGTTGCCCGTGCCCTTGAGGCCTTCGCCAACCGCTTTCTGGACGGTCGAGGCCGAAACGAGCACCGTACCGCCGTCGGCGTCGATGATCTGCGCGTAGATGTGGCGCGGCGTGCGGTGCACTGACAGACGCAGGGCACGGAGCTCGCGGATCTTCGCCCGTGCGCGACGGGCGCGACGCAGACGGTTGTCTTTCTTGTTCAGTTTCATAGTCGTAAACCTTTCCGCGATTACTTCTTCTTCGCTTCTTTGCGAACGACGCGCTCGTCGGAGTAACGCACGCCCTTGCCTTTGTACGGCTCGGGCGGACGGTAGGCACGGATCTCGGCGGCAACCTGGCCTACGGCCTGCTTGTCCACACCCGAGACGATGACCTCAGTCTGGCTCGGCGTCTCGACCTTCACACCGGCGGGCATCTTGTGCACGACGGGGTGCGAGAATCCCAGTGTCAGGTTGAGCGAGTCACCCTGGGCCTGGGCACGGTAGCCAACGCCGACGAGCGTAAGCTTGCGTTCCCAGCCTTCGGTGACGCCGTGTGCCATGTTGCCGAGCAGCGCACGCGTCGTGCCGGACATCGCCTTGGCGAAACGCGAACCATTGTTTGCGGACACGTGCCACGTGCCCTCTTCTTGATTGAGCGTCACGTTGCCGTTGAGTTCCATCGACAGCGTGCCTTTCGGTCCTTTGAGCGACACGGCGTCGCCCGAGACCGACAGCTCGGCACCTTTCGGCAGGCTCAGCGGTTGTTTGGCAATTCTGGACATGATTGTCTCTGTTCAGTTCGGGCCCCATTCGGCCCCGTTACACCCGGCGCGCCGGGCAAACTTGTCTATAAGTCAGTCTTTACGATACGTAGCAGATCACTTCGCCGCCGACACCCTGTTCGCGGGCCTTGCGGTCGCTCATGACGCCCGAAGACGTCGACACGATGGCAACGCCGAGGCCGCCGAGCACCTTGGGCAGGTCACCGGCGCCACGGTAAATCCGCAGGCCAGGCTTGCTCACGCGCTTCAGCTTTTCGATGACCGGCTCACCTTCGTGGTAGCGCAGCTCAACCGTCAGCTCCGACTTGGCGCCGTCCTGGTCAACGTTGAAGTCACCCACATAGCCTTCGTCACGCAGTACAGCGGCGATAGCCACTTTTGCGTTTGACGACGGCATGCTGACGCTGGTCTTGCGTGCCTTCTGGGCGTTGCGAATGCGGGTCAGCATATCCGCGATCGGATCACTCATGCTCATTTCTAATACCTTCCGCTTACCAGCTGGCCTTGCCGAGGCCGGGGATTTCGCCCTTCATCGTTGCTTCACGCAGCTTGTTCCGCGCGAGGCCGAACTTGCGGTAGAAGCCGTGCGGGCGGCCCGTGATCGAACACCGGTTACGACCACGTGACGGCGATGCATCACGCGGCATGGCGTTCAGTTTCGCCTGCGCCGCGTCGCGCTCGTCGGTGGTCGACCCGGGGTTCTTGATGATGGCCTTGAGCTCAGCGCGTTTCTTGGCGTAGCGCGCCGCGAGCTTGGCGCGCTTGGTCTCGCGCGCAACCATGGATTTCTTTGCCATAAAGCCTTACCTGTGGCCTGGATAACCGCTCAGCGTTTGAACGGAAAGTTGAATGCTTCGAGCAGCGCGCGACCTTCTTCGGGGTTGCGTGCCGACGTCGTAATCGTGATGTCCATTCCCCGGACCGAATCGACCTTGTCATAGTCGATCTCGGGGAAGATGATCTGTTCCTGCACACCCATCGAGTAGTTGCCCTGGCGGTCAAAGCCCTTGGGGCTCATGCCACGGAAGTCGCGGATACGCGGGATCGCGATCGAAATCAGGCGATCCAGAAATTCGTACATGCGTTCACGGCGCAGCGTGACCTTGCAGCCGATCGGGAAGCCTTCACGGACCTTGAAGCCGGCAACCGACTTGCGCGCCTTTCTGACCACGGGCTTCTGGCCCGCGATGGCCGTCATGTCGGCAACGGCGTGATCCATGATCTTCTTGTCGGCGATCGCCTCACCCACACCCATGTTGAGCGTGATCTTGGTGATGCGCGGCACCTGCATGACGTTGTCGAGCCCGAGCTTGTCCTTCAGGGCTGCAACGATCGTCTCTTCGTACTGCTCTTGTAGTCTGGCCATAGTCTTGTCGGTCGTCGCCCGGGGGCTTAGACGTCCACCGCCTCGTTGTTGGAACGGAAGACACGCGACTTGTTGCCGTCGGCATCGATCTGGATGCCCACGCGGTCGCCTTTCTTCGTGCTCGGGTTGTACAGCTGAACATTCGAGATGTGCAGCGGCATGTTCTTGTCCTTGATGCCGCCGGGGTCATTTTTGTTGGGGTTGGCCTTGACGTGCTTCTTGGCAACGTTGATGCCTTCCACCAGTACCCGGTCGTCATCCATCACCTGGAGGACCGTACCCGTACGACCCTTGTCTTTGCCTGTGATGACGATGATCTCGTCGCCTTTGCGAATCTTATTCATGTCTCGAAACCTGTTAGGGGTCCGTGCTCAGAGCACTTCGGGTGCCAGCGACACGATCTTCATGAACTGGTTGCCACGAAGCTCACGGGTCACGGGGCCAAAAATGCGCGTGCCAATGGGCTCAAGCTTGTTGTTCAGCAGCACGGCGGCGTTGCCGTCGAAGCGGATCAGCGAGCCGTCCTTGCGGCGCACGCCCTTGCGGGTGCGCACGACGACGGCGTTGTACACCTCGCCTTTCTTGACCTTGCCGCGCGGGATCGCGTCCTTGACGCTGACCTTGATCACGTCACCGACGCTCGCGTAACGGCGCTTGGAACCGCCCAGCACCTTGATGCACATGACGCTGCGTGCACCGCTGTTGTCTGCTGCGTCCAGCACTGTCTGCATCTGAATCATTGCTCAATCCTTACGTCAGCCGCGCCTTCGCGGCGAACACAACTACGTTCTGGCTCAGCTACCGGTGCCGCGCTCGAGGACTTCGACCACACGCCACGACTTCGCTTTCGAAATCGGAGGGCACTCACTGATCGCAACGGTGTCACCGATGCGGCACGCGTTTTCTTCGTCGTGCGCCTTGAGCTTGGTCGTGCGGCGAATGTACTTGCCGTACACGCCGTGCTTCACCAGGCGCTCGATGGCGACCGATACCGTCTTGTCCATCTTGTCGGACACGACGCGGCCGACAACGCGGCGTTCAATTTTTTCTGCGTTCGTTTCGCTCATGGTCTTCTTCAGTCTTTGGCGGCTGCGCTCTCACGCATAACCGTCTTGATCCGGGCGATGTCTTTACGTACGCGACGGTACTCATGCACTGCCATGTCCTGGCCCGTGGCACGCGCCATACGCAGGTTGAACTGCTCGCGGCGCAGCTTGACGAGTTCTTCGGCGAGTGCCTCGGCACTCATGTCACGCATCTCGGCGGCATTCATCACATCACCTGCCTTTTGACGAAGGCCGTCGCCATCGGAATCTTGGCTGCAGCAAGGCGGAATGCCTCGCGCGCCACGTCTTCGTTGACGCCTTCCATTTCGTAAAGGATGCGGCCGGGCTGGATCTGGGCGACCCAGTATTCGACGTTACCCTTACCTTTACCCTGTCGTACTTCAAGCGGCTTCTTCGAGATCGGCTTGTCCGGGAACACGCGGATCCAGATCTTGCCGCCACGCTTGATGTAACGGGTCATGGCACGACGTGCCGCTTCGATCTGGCGCGCCGTCAGACGACCACGACCGGTGGCCTTGAGCGCGAACTCGCCGAACGAAACCGTGCTGCCGCGCTGCGCGAGACCGCGGTTACGGCCCTTCTGCTGCTTGCGGAACTTGGTGCGTTTTGGTTGCAACATCGTCAGTCAACCTCTTAGCGGGCCGCCGCATCGGCAGGCTCACTGGCTGCCTGCTCAGCGGTGTCGTAGACCTCGCCCTTGAAAATCCAGACCTTGACGCCGATGACGCCGTAGGTTGTGTGCGCTTCGGCCGTGCCGTAGTCGATGTCGGCGCGCAGCGTGTGCAGCGGCACGCGACCTTCGCGGTACCATTCCGAACGTGCAATCTCGGCGCCATTCAGGCGACCACCGACCTTGACCTTCACACCCAGCGCACCAGCACGCATCGGGTGTTGCACGGCGCGCTTCATGGCGCGGCGGAACATGACGCGACGCTCGAGCTGCTGCGCGATGCCTTCGGCAACCAACGTGGCGTCGAGCTCAGGCTTGCGGATCTCGGCGATGTTGATGCGGACGTCGGCAAGAGACATTTCAAGCATCATGGCGACCTCGCGGCGCAGCCGCTCGATATCTTCGCCCTTCTTGCCGATGACAATGCCGGGACGCGCCGTGTGCAGCGTGATGTTGACCTTCTTGGCGGGGCGCTCGATCTGGATACGCGAAACCGACGCGTCCTTGAGCCGCTTGCTCAGGAACTTGCGGACCTCGAAGTCCTGGCGCACGTATTCCGGGAAGCTCGCCGTATCGGCGTACCATTTCGACTGCCAGTCAGCCGTGATGCCGAGACGAATGCCTGTCGGATGTACTTTCTGACCCATAGCGTTCTGCCTTACTCGTCCGCAACGCGGATCGTAATGTGACTGTTGCGCTTGATGATCCGCGTGCCGCGGCCTTTGGCGCGTGCGCGGTAGCGACGGAAGGTCGGCGCTTCGTCGACCATGATCGTGGCGACCTTGAGCTCGTCGATGTCCGCGCCGTGGTTGTGCTCGGCGTTGGCAATCGCCGACTCGAGCACCTTGCGCAGAATGCCTGCGCTCTTCTTCGGCATGAACGCGAGCGTGGTCAGCGCTTCATCAACGCTCTTGCCACGGATCATGTCGGCAACAAGCCGGCATTTTTGTGGCGAAATGCGCGCGTAGCGCAACTTGGCTGCAACCTGCATCTTGCTACCCTGCCTTAGCGTTTCTTCGTCTTGCGATCGCCGGCGTGACCCTTAAAGGTACGGGTCACGGCGAATTCGCCGAGCTTGTGGCCAACCATGTTCTCGGAGATCAACACGGGTACGTGCTGACGACCGTTGTGGACCGCAATCGTGAGGCCGACCATGTCGGGCAACACCATCGAGCGCCGCGACCAGGTCTTGATCGGGCGGCGGTCGTTCGCAGCGGCAGCTGCTTCGACTTTCTTCGACAGATGGTTGTCGACGAAGGGGCCTTTTTTGAGTGAACGAGGCACGTCTGTAATTCCCTTGCTTGAGTTGTGTCGCGAGCCCGAGGCCTAGCGACCCTTCCGGCTCTTGCGACGACGAACAATCATCTTGTCCGTGCGCTTGTTGGAGCGCGTCTTGTAGCCCTTGGTCGGCGTGCCCCAGGGGCTCACCGGGTGACGGCCACCCGAGGTGCGGCCTTCACCACCACCGTGCGGGTGATCGACGGGGTTCATGGCAACACCACGAACCGTCGGGCGGACACCGCGCCAGCGCTTGGCGCCGGCCTTGCCGAGCTTGCGCAGGTTGTGTTCGCCGTGACCAACTTCACCGACCGTCGCGCGGCATTCCGTGTGGATGCGGCGCATCTCACCCGAACGCAAACGCAGTGTGGCGTAAGCACCTTCGCGAGCCGCGACCTGCGCGACCGCACCGGCCGAGCGGGCGATCTGCGCACCCTTGCCGGGCTTCATCTCGATGCAGTGCACGAGCGTACCAACCGGGATGTTGCGCAGCGGCAGCGAGTTACCGGGTTTAATCGGTGCGTCGTCTGACGACATGACAGGCGTGCCGGCCTTCACGCCCTTGGGCGCGAGGATGTAGCGACGCTCACCGTCTGCGTACTTGATCAGCGCGATGTGGGCGCTGCGGTTCGGGTCGTACTCGAGACGCTCGACTTCACCGGGTACACCGACTTTGTCACGCTTGAAATCGATGATGCGGTAGCGCTGCTTGTGCCCCCCGCCGCGGTGACGCACGGTCATGCGGCCCGTGTTGTTACGGCCACCCGACTTGGTCTTTTTCGCGACGAGGCCCTCGAACGGCTTGCCCTTGTGCAGGTCAGGCGTGTTGACCTTGACCGTAAACCGGCGGCCCGGGGATGTCGGCTTTGCTTTCTGCAATGACATGATTGTGTTCCCTAATCCCGCTCGCGCTTATTCGGCGCCGAGGAAATCGATCTCGCTACCGGCGGCGAGCTTGACGTAGGCCTTCTTGAACGAGGCGCGGCGACCGAAGCTGCGGCCACGACGCTTCACCTTGCCCGCCTGGTTGACGACGCTGACGCCTTCAACGCTGACTTCGAATAGCTGCTCTACCGCAGCCTTGATCTCCGCCTTGGTCGCGTCGGTACGCACCTTGAAGACCACCTGGTTGCCAGACTCGGCGACCATGTGGCTCTTTTCGGAGATGTGCGGCCCAACGATGACCGTCAACAGACGTTCTTCACGCAGTGCCTGGCTCATGACAGACGCTCCTCTACGAGCTTCAGCGCCGGCACGGTGATCAGTACCTTCTCAAAGCGCAGCAGCGTCACCGGGTCGATGGCAGCCACGTCGATGATGCCGACGTTTTTGAGGTTGCGAGCCGAGAGGTAGACGTTCTCGTCGAACGCTTCCGTCACGATGAGCACGTTGTCGAGCTCGAGCTCTTTCAGTTTCGAAGCCATCTCACGCGTCTTCGGCGCGTCCATCGTCATCGACTCGACAACGACCAGACGGTCCGTGCGACGCAGCTCCGAGAACAGCGAGCGCAGCGCGCCGCGGTACATCTTGCGGTTGACCTTCTGGTCGTGGCTCTGCGGGCGCGCAGCAAAGGCGCGGCCACCACCGACCCAGATGGGGCTGCGGATCGTACCGGCGCGGGCGCGGCCCGTGCCTTTCTGACGCCAGGGCTTGGCACCGCCGCCACGAACGTCGGACCGGTTCTTCTGGCGCTTGGTGCCGCTGCGGGCGCCGGCCAGAAACGCGGTCACGACCTGGTGCACAAGCGACTCGTTGTAGCTGGCGTCGAACGCCTGCTCAGAGACTTCGACCGCACCCGAGGTGCCAGTCAGCTGGACTTTAACCGTCATCAGGCAGCCCTCCCGTTACGCGACTTCACGGCCGGGCGGATGATGACGCTACCGCCATCGGAACCCGGGATGGCACCGCGAATGAGGACGAGGTTACGGTCGGCGTCAACGCGCACAACCTCGAGGTTCTGGACCGTGCGACGCACGTTGCCCATGTGGCCCGCCATCTTCTTACCTTTGAAGACGCGGCCCGGAGTCTGGTTCTGGCCAATCGAACCCGGCGCACGGTGTGCCAGCGAGTTGCCGTGCGTCGCGTCCTGGGTGCTGAAGTTGTGGCGCTTGACGGTACCGGCGAAGCCTTTGCCGATGCTCGTGCCAATCACGTCGACCTTCTGGCCCGCTTCGAAGATCTCCACGGTGATTTCACCGCCGACTTCGATATCCGCGCCTTCACCCTCGTCAAGACGGTGCTCGACCAGACGGGTCCCTGCCTCGACCTTCGCCTTGGCATAGTGACCGGCCAGGGCCTTGTTGACCCGGGATGCTTTGCGAGAACCCGCAGTAACCTGAATAGCGCGGTAGCCGTCGGTTTCGACGGTCTTGACCTGGGTCACCCGGTTGGGTGTCGCCTCGATCACGGTAACGGGCACAGAGCTGCCGTCTTCCGTAAACACGCGCGTCATGCCGCTTTTGCGGCCAACGAGAGCAATCGTCATTGTACTCACTCATCAGGCTCCGACTTCGATTGGCCGGAGCAACCAAAAACTCAATGTTCGATCAGACACAGACTGCAATTGGCCTGCGCTGGCTGCCGTTGGCGGGATTACCCGCCGGCCGCGCCTGCCCGACCCGCCCACACCTGGAGGTGCGGCGCGTCCGGTGGTTCACGAACGGCCGTGCCAGGCCTGCGACCCTGCTGCCCGCCAACGTGGCGGCGCGAGACTGGGCCAATACCCGGCACCTTTAATGGACCAGCCTGCCGCGCGGGCCTGACAGATGACTTCCAGAGGCCATGCTGCGGACAGCAACGCGCCACCGAGCCATTACCCGGTGGCGCCTGGTTTGCGGGAATCTGTGCGTTGGCTGGTCGATCTGATGACGACCTCGCCCGCGCTTCCTCGCGAGAGCCCGCTATTATAGCGTGACTAATTTCAGTTGCAACACCCGGCAAGGGCCGGGTGGGCAATCAATTCAGCTTGATCTGGACGTCAACACCGGCAGGCAGCTCGAGCTTCATGAGCGCGTCAACCGTCTTGTCGGTCGGGTCGACGATGTCCATGAGGCGCTTGTGCGTGCGCAGCTCGTACTGGTCGCGCGCGTCCTTGTTGACGTGCGGCGAGATCAGCACCGTAAAACGCTCCATCTTGGTCGGCAGCGGCACGGGACCCTTGACGGTCGCACCGGTACGCTTTGCCGTATCCACGATTTCGCGCGCCGACGTGTCGATCAGACGATGATCGAACGCCTTAAGCCGAATGCGAATATTCTGGTTCGTTGCCATACTAATTATCCCGGCGCCACCGGCGCCTCTTCTAAATCGTCATCGCGAGGAGCG
>ERZ1740065.255-NODE-255-length-26878-cov-4.485479_pt1 | contig 26878 bp, 40 predicted proteins | sample MGYA00581738_ERZ1740065 | MGnify/ENA primary metagenome ERZ1740065 (study PRJEB43018, sample SAMN04849749) | marine metagenome | isolation source: floating plastic debris | place: Pacific Ocean | collected 2008-09-01 | study: EMG produced TPA metagenomics assembly...
ATGTTTTCCTAATTTGGATATGGTTGAAATAGCGCCTTTCGTCTATCGGCTAAGTTCCAAACTCAAATACCATCCTTTGAAACTCTTGAAATGTCCATACTTTTTGAAGGCTTCTTCAACTACCAGGAAATTCACCTCTAGCTCATGGGTCATATCCCCTGTTTTCCAATAGTCGCCACTATCGTAGGTTCCGAAGAAGAAATCCATTCCGTATTGGTCTGACAACTCCAAGAACTGCTGAACCAAATCAACAGGAGGAACAAAACATTGCTTTTCCTGAATTAGATATTCCGATGGATAGGTCAAAAATTTTTGATATCCGGAACGGATAAGGACCACAGTGTTGATTCCCATTTTCTTCATGTATTGGAAATCTTGGTCCCATTCCTTCCTGCCCCAGTTCTGATGGGGAATGTCATGACTGATTTCATCCAAAAACGTAGCACTGATGATTAGGTTATCTTTCATTTTAAGCTATGTTTTTAAGGTTGTCCCACCAGAATTTTTTGAGTAGGTAGCTTGTCAGAATTAGGATGGCAGACCATATGACCATTTCTGTATTTTCCCGAAGCATAAAATAGATTGGGATGACTACTTGAGCCATTTGCCAAACGATGCCCACGAGAATATTGAAACTATCCCGTTTAAAATCTTGATTGGGAACAAATGATGGGTCTTCTTTCATGACTTCCTTTTTGATGGGCCCCCAAATTCCCCAAGGTTTGGTCTGTTTGTAGAATTGCTTCACTTTTTCCCTATTGGGAAGAGGTTCCACATACGTCCCAATTATACATCCGATAAAGGAAATTAGAAATATGATGGGAAACACAAAAATGTCTACATACTCTGGAAAGAAAAATAACTTTACCGTGGAAGCTATCAATCCGAATAGCATGCCCCAAAAATAGCCGTTGCCGCTAAAGCGCCACCAAATCCATTTGAGGACATTAGCCGCGACATAACCGCCGTACAATGCAGAGCTCAACCATAAGATGAGTTCGTTCAGGGAACCGGCATTCAATCCAAAAACGATTCCGACCATCACCATGACCAAAGAAGAAAGGATGCTCAGGTTCACCAATCGCTTATCAGGTGCTCCGGGGTTGATGTATTTTTTATAAATATCATTCACCAAATACGCTGGTGCGGCATTAACGAAAGCGGCAAATGTTCCCATAAAAGCAGCCAGAAACCCGGCCAGCATCAAACCCTTTAACCCCACTGGAAGAAACTTGTTTATGGCCATTGGGAGTACTTGTTCAAAATCTATGTTCTCCCTCATACTTAGAAGTTCTGGACCTAAATGCACCAGTGAAAGGACGGTAAACCCAACAATCATAAAATAGCGAGGGATATAGAGGACGCAGATGGTCAAAAAACTCATTTTAGCGGCTTCGCTCGGATTTTTCGTAGCCAGAATACGTTGCATATCATATGAAGGGACAGGACCAGCAATTGAAGCAAAAATTCCTTTTAACACCATCAAAACGAACAACAACCCAAAGAGGTCAAAACCGTCATTCGCTATTTTTGAATTCACTTGCGGAAAAGCAGCATTGCTCCAATCAAGATTTAGATTCCAGCCAAACCCTAAATCTTTCCATCCCTCGGGAACAATTTCGTCAATTTGACCTGCATCGACCATATTGTAGGCTATGATTCCTACCCCAATACAGGCAATGGTCATAATCACAAACTGCATCACTTCGGTAGCCACAACACTATGCATGCCGCCTTTTACGGTGTACAACGAGGTGAGTCCGCAAACGATTAGCGCGTAGCTTTTGGCAGAAGAAACTTGATATCCAAAAATGTCAAAGGCCAAATCCCAGGGTAAAATCGACGTGCAGTATTTGCCGATACCTTCGAAAAAATAAGCGATAAATCCGAGAACGCTGATTACCGCGAAAATGACAATAATGATATGGGAGAGTTTGGCGCCCTTGCCGTCTCCAACACGAAATGTAATCCATTCTGCCCCGGTCATCACGTTGGACCGGCGCATCCAAATTGCGAGGTATACAAAAACAAACACTTGGTTCCAAACAGGCCATAGCCAGGGCAACCAAGCACTTTTAAGTCCGTAGACGAAGAGAATGCCCACGGTCCACATAGTTCCGGAAATATCGAACATACCCGAAGCGTTGCTCAACCCCAAATAATACCAAGGCAATTGGTTTCCTCCGAGAAAATAGGATTCTAAATTTTTGGAGGCTCTTTTGGAAAGATAGAAGCCGAGTAGGAGAACTCCAATAATATAAGCTATGACGATTCCAACATCCCAGTAAGAAAGTGTCATAGTATACTTATATCTCTAGGCTTTCAGTCTAATATACATAATTATCCCTTGCACAAGTAAGCGGTGTACACAATTCAGTATCGAAAAAAGATAGTGCCTAGCTTCTCACCAAAGGAAGCGTACTGCAACGAAGTAGACCCTCTTGCTTGGCAATCTCCGCATAAGGGATTTCTTCAACTATAAAACCTTGCTCGCGCAACCAGGTATTCAAGCGTGTAAAGTTCTGTTCGGATACAACGACTTCTGGTGAGATGGAAAAAACGTTGCTGTACATCTGATACATTTCGTCTGCTGAAATCTCAAAGACGTTATCCTGTCCAAAGAAATCCACCAACCATTGGTATTCTTCCTCAACTAAAAACCCATTTTTATGTAGAATAGCCTTGTCCTTACCTACGGGCTGAAAACAACAATCCAAATGCAAGGCATTGATTTTAGGATTGGTATTGGATTTACGTAACTCAAATGCCTTGACCTTTTTATGCGGAAACATTTGGGTGATGTATTCCACAGCCTCCTTATTTGTTCGAGCCGTTATAAAGTCAGGGTAATCTGGAGCAGTGTACGTGCCTATAAAAATATGGTCGTTCCAGGGCATGACGTCCCCACCTTCGATATGAACTTCCTCTGGCGGACGAACTACGTTTTCAGGTCCAACAGCTTCCAACACATGTGAAATCGCTTCAAATTCACGTTCGCGGTCTGGGAGAATGTTCGCGTGGAAAAGTTTGTCTTCAATTACGAAAGCAATATCCCTAGAAAATATCTGATTACAATTTTCTAAAACCGAAGGGCGAAACACTTCAACATGATGCTTTTTTAAAACTGTAGCGAATGCCTCCATCTCTGGAATCATATCTGCTTCTAGCGGATAGGTTCCGGCGAGAATATGTTCCCTTGACTTTGGGTCATATGCTTCCTCCAAACTTGGGGTTGGGCCACAACTTACGGCAGTACCCAAAACCACTGCTTTAAGGGTATCGGTTTCGTTTTGAATATTGAGTTCGAGCGTATGTACCGGTTTTTTGACCATGTCTTGTTTTAGGGATATACCTTCATAAATTCTAGGGCTAATCTAGTCTTTTGGCATTGATTTACCACAACGGAAAAATGAAAAAAAACCAATCGGCCAATGGAAAAACCATATTGTGACCATGCTTTCATTTTTGTATTTAACAATCTGATTTACAAATAGTTAAAATTAAATAAATTTCAAAGATTTCTCATGAAACCATAGTTGATTTTCGAACTGATTTGGCTATCTTAAAATTGAGTTTTGTGCAATATGCGTCCTATAGTTATCCTTCTTATGGTTGTTGCGGCTGGAAGTGTCACCTTGCTTTTATGGCCAAAATCAGACCCGCTGCCCGGTGCGTATTATGTAGCTGTTAGCCCCACCAAAACGTATGGTATTTACAAATACCAAGATTGCATAACACAGGAGAAACACACTAAAGGAAACCCACAACATTTGTTAGGAAGTAACCCCCGACCCCTCTCTCTTCAAGAAAGGGCTCGTTTGGATATTCAAATTGGGAAATACAAAACTACTTTGGATTCCATTTTGCATAATTTAAACACCATAGACGCCCATCATTACCTGCACGAGGAATACGACCGGTACTATACGCTGCTCGTACAGCCACAAAATTCACCCGTACGTTTATACTACTATGCTGAAATCCTCGAAACCTGTTATGTAAAAGACCAAGCATTGAATCTTGGTTCTGTTGTATATCAGAAAAACAAAAAAAGGTAGCTTTCCAAGCTACCTTTTTGTTTTTAACGACTTGCAAGGTCTTTAAAAGCCCTGGCGTTTTCGCCGATATATATTTGTCTCGGACGGCCGATAGGCTCGTTTCGCAATCGCATTTCACGCCATTGCGCAATCCATCCAGGTAATCTACCCAAAGCGAACATCACCGTGAACATGTCCGTTGGAATACCCAAGGCACGATAAATGATTCCAGAATAAAAATCCACATTGGGATATAGTTTTCTTTGCACGAAGTACTCATCTTCCAACGCTTCTTTTTCCAAACCTTTGGCAATATCCAAAATAGGGTCTTCAATACCCAAGTTTCCTAACACTTCATCAGCTGCCTTTTTGATGATGCGTGCGCGAGGGTCGAAATTCTTATAGACACGATGTCCGAAGCCCATTAAACGGAAAGGGTCACTTTTATCTTTGGCCTTGGCCATATATTTTTTGGTATCTCCACCGTCTGCCTCAATGGCTTGCAACATTTCCAAAACCGCTTGGTTGGCTCCCCCGTGAAGTGGTCCCCACAAGGCTGAAATTCCAGCAGAAAGGGATGCAAATAGCCCAGCATGGGAAGAACCTACAATACGCACCGTTGAAGTGGAGCAATTTTGCTCATGGTCCGCATGGAGAATCAATAGTTTATCGATAGCGTCGATGGCAATTTTGTCTTTTTCGTACTCCTTGTTAGGTTTTTTGAACATCATCTTATGGAAGTTCTCTACATAACCCAACGTATCATCTCCATAATCCAAGGGGAGGCCCTTTTTCTTACGCTGTGTCCATGCCACCAGCACTGGAAATTTAGCAAGTATGCGAACAATAGACCGATACATAGCAGTTTCGGACGCTACATCCACAGAAGTAGGATTAAACGCCACCAATGCACTCGTCAAAGAAGAAAGAACGCCCATTGGGTGTGCTGCTTTTGGAAAGGCATCCAAAATCTTTTTCATCTCCTCATCCACCTGAGATTCCTCTTTGATATCGTTGTGGAAAGTATCGAGCTGTTCTTTGTTGGGAAGCTCTCCAAAAATCAAAAGATAGGCTACTTCCAGAAAATCTGCTTTTTCGGCCAAGTCTTCAATGGAATATCCTCGGTAACGAAGAATTCCTTTCTCACCATCCAAAAACGTGATGGCACTTTCGCAGGAACCGGTGTTTTTATACCCTGGATCTATGGTAACGATACCGCTTCCGGTTCTAAGGGTTTTGATATCTATGGCCAATTCATTTTCACTACCTTGAATGACTGGAAATTCATAAGATTTTCCATCATATTGAAGTATTGCGCTATCCGACATTGTTTGTTTTAAAAGATTAGTAAAATAGAACCGGAAATTTACGAAAAAGCGAAGGCATTAACAATTTGCCCTTGCTATTTAATTCCTTCTTAACAGCTTCTTTGGGAGTTAAAGAAGAAGGAGCCTTTCTAGTTCAACAGATATAGCTGTTTGTAATACGCGTCCACCGATTTTTTCCAAGTAAATCGCATCCGTTTTGCGCTCGCTTGGATTTTTTTCCACGTAGCTTTATCATTTTGATACAATTCCAGAATATCGTCAAAAGCCTTTAGCATATTCTTGATTTTCTCTTCATAGGTATTCCCATCAAAAGAAAAGCCCGTTTTCATGTCTGACACCGTGTCTTTTAGACCTCCTGTGTGATGTACCAAACAAGGGTTTCCATTGCGCATGGAAAGCATTTGGCTTATTCCACAGGGCTCAAACAAACTCGGCATAAAATACAGGTTGGATTCCAAATAAATGGAGTCAATCAACTTTTCAGATTGCCCGTTGGTGAACACAAAATTCTTGTGTTCGTAGCTCAATTTTCGGAAGAGTTCTTCGTACTCGGGCGCCCCTGTGCCCAGCAACATGAAAATACCATTTACGGATTCCAGTTTTTTCAAGATTTCGACAAAGGCCTCCGGTGAACGCATGAAAAAGTAGAATTTCTGTTCGGTCAACCGTGCTACACTGGAGACGATAAACTCTGGACGATTATCTACAAAGTCCATTATTTTTTCACCCGTATGGGCCAAAAAGTCAGCTTTGTATTTTTTAGATTCTTCCTGCAACCATTTGAACAAGGCTTTTACGGTGTTGCGATAGATAAATCCTTTTTCCTCTTGGTTGATGTTTTTGTAATTGCATCCATTCAAAATGCCAATAAGCCTACCTTCCGCATTGGCTTTTTGCAAATCCATTTCCAAACCTTCGCCCCCAATAAATTCGGGTGGAGAACTTGGCTTCATCACATCTTCTTTATACGACGGAGAAACGGTGTGCACGGCATCAGCAAAGCGAATGCCCACAGCCATCAAGTTGATACAATCTTGATAGCGATAGTCCATGAGATTTTTGTAGTCAATTTCTACCTGCGGAAACCAATTTTCAACTGAAGAATAGTTATTTCCAAAAGGGCGGATTCCTTGAATCGCGAGATTATGGATGCTGTATACAAAACGAATTTCCTTCAGGACCTTATAATCCTTATGGTATTCCCTAAGAAAAAGCAATAGGCTGGAATGCCAATCGTGGAGATGCACCACATCCAAACGACCAAAAGCCCCTTTTTTAACAGCCTCAGCAACAACGGCGCAAAAAATAAAATATTTGATGGCATCCGTATAGAAGGGTTCTTCTGGGTCATTATGATAGATATGAGCGATATCCCCAGCCTCAATTTCAGGATGATGAATAACGTAATGAACAATGTTGGGAAATTCCTTTTTTGGTTTTACCTCATACAGTTCGGCACTGTACACCATTCCCCGTAATTCTACATTCAAGGTTGTTTTGAAAATACCGTCTCGATGTAATCTTGAATAGGACGGTACGATGACATGTACCTTGTCTCCATGTTCGGAAATTTGCCTGGGCACATCGCGGACGACATCTCCCATGCCCCCGGCCTTACAATCCGCAATGGCATCGTTTTCGGCCGCTACAAATAGAAAATTGTTCATTCGTGGTAAGTTTTGCTAGGTCTGGTCGATTTTGGTTTAAGTTACCCAAAGTTTGATTTGCAGACAAAAAAAAGCCTTTCCGGAATGGGAAAGGCTTTTTGTATACTAATAAAACATTATCATTTCACTTTGAAGGCCTTCTCTTTTGGATAGTAAGCGGTGTTTCCCAACAACTCTTCGATGCGAAGCAGTTGGGTGTATTTTGCCTATCGGTCACTTCGTGGTGCAGAACCGGTTTTGATTAGACCTGTGTTCAAAGCTTCCGCTAAAGCCGCGATAGTATTGTCTTCAGTCTCCCCTGAACGGTGTGACATTACGGAAGTATATCCAGCATTTTTGGCCATATTGACCGCGGCTATCGTCTCGGTCAGGGTTCCAATTTGGTTTACTTTGATAAGGATGGAGTTTGCAATTCCATTTTCGATACCGCGAGAAAGTCTTTCCACATTGGTCACAAACAAGTCGTCACCAACCAATTGTACTTTGTCGCCTACTTTTTCAGTCAACATTTTCCAACCGTCCCAGTCGTTTTCATCCATTCCATCTTCAATGGAAATAATAGGGTATTTACCGCATAAATCAGCCAAATACTGAGCTTGTTCTTCAGATGTTCTTACCTCACCTTTATCCCCTTCGAATTTGGTGTAATCGTATTTTCCATCTACATAGAATTCCGCAGAAGCACAATCCAAAGCAATCATTACATCATCACCCAAGTTGTACCCTGCTTTTTCAACGGCTTTGGCAATTGTATCTAAGGCATCTTCGGTTCCGCCTTCCAAAGTAGGTGCAAAACCACCTTCGTCTCCTACAGCAGTGCTCAACCCACGGTCGTGCAATACTTTTTTCAAGTTGTGGAAGATTTCGGTTCCCATTTGCATGGCGTGGCTAAAGTTTTTGGCTTTAACGGGCATCACCATAAACTCTTGGAATGCTATCGGGGCATCAGAATGCGAACCTCCATTAATAATATTCATCATCGGAACAGGTAAGGTATTCGCACTTACACCACCAACGTATCGGTACAATGGAAGTCCCAATTCTTCTGCTGCAGCTTTGGCCACCGCTAAAGAAACACCCAAAATGGCATTCGCCCCTAGTTTTGATTTGTTTGGCGTGCCATCCAAATCAATCATGGTTTGGTCAATATTGTTTTGGTCAAACACAGACGGACCAATCCACACATCAGCAATCACAGTGTTGGCATTGTTTACGGCATTGCAAACGCCATTTCCCATAAAGGTATCGCCACCATCCCTCAGCTCCACTGCTTCGTGTTCCCCGGTAGAAGCCCCAGAAGGAACAGCTGCTCTTCCCATAAGGCCGTTTGCGGTGATTACGTCAACCTCTACAGTTGGGTTCCCTCGAGAATCAAGTATTTGTCTTGCGTGAATGTGTTCTATAAAACTCATTGTGAAATTCTTTTTGTTTGGATATTAAGTGGCTAAGATACGAATGCTTAAAGGTTTAGGCTTTGCATCTTCTAGGATAATAACTTAAAAATAAACTACATCGGTTTCGTAGCTTCAAGACTTGATGGCCTCGAAAAATTGGTCGAATAAGTATTCGGCATCATGTGGTCCTGGACTTGCTTCAGGGTGGTATTGGACTGAAAAAACAGGCTTTTCTTTCATCTTAATTCCCGCAACCGTATTATCATTCAAATGAACATGCGTAATTTCCAAAGCTTCATTGGCTTCGGTTTCCTCACGATTGATAGCAAAACCGTGGTTCTGGGAGGTGATTTCACCTTTACCCGTAATCATGTTCAAAATCGGATGGTTGATACCACGGTGTCCATGGTGCATCTTATACGTGGACACCCCATTGGCCAAGGCCAACACTTGGTGCCCCAAGCAAATTCCGAAAAGTGGTTTGTCTGACGCAATCATTTCTTTTGCCGTGGCAATGGCTTCTTCCAAAGGTTCAGGATCCCCAGGACCATTGGAAATAAAGTATCCATCAGGATTCCATGCTTTCAAATCCTCGAAGGCAGCGTTGTACGGGAATACTTTGATGTAAGCTCCGCGTTTGGCCAAATTCCGTAGGATGTTCTTTTTGATACCGATGTCCAAAGCTGAAATTCGAATATCTGCACCCTCTTCACCGAAGTAATACGGTTCAGCAGTTGAAACTTTTGAAGCCAATTCCAAGCCTTCCATGCTGGGTACTTGTTTCAACTCTTCCTTAAGGGTATCAATTTCATCAACTCGGGTGGAGATTATGGCATTCATGGCACCATTGTCTCGAATATAGGCTACTAACGCCCGGGTATCTACATCTGAAATGGCAAAGAGATTGTTGTCTTCCAAAAACTCCTACAAGCTTTTGTCTGCGCTTGGTCGCGAATACTCGTAGCTAAAGTTTTTGCAAATCAGCCCTGAAATCTTAATCGCATCAGATTCTATCTCCTCGGCTTGTGTACCATAATTCCCAATGTGGGCATTGGTGGTCACCATGAGCTGCCCAAAATATGAGGGATCCGTAAAAATTTCTTGGTATCCTGTCATACCGGTGTTGAAACATACTTCCCCAACGGCGGTTCCTTCTTTGTTCCCAACAGACTTTCCATAGAAGATGGTTCCGTCTGCCAACAGTATGAGTGCTTTTCTTTTTGAGTAATACTTCATTTTCCCAGATGCGATTTAACGTAACAAAAAAACATAAAAAAAGGATAAGTCTGCACTTATCCTTTTCCCACTTATAAACTATTTAATACCATTTGCTATTCTTCTGAATCGTCGGCTTTTGCTTCAACCACAGGAGCAGCAACTTCGGCAGCTTTTTTAGCACCTCTTCTACTTCTACGCGTAGATTTCTTCTTCTCAGGTTGACCAGCATTGTACAATTCATTGAAGTCGACCAATTCAATCATGGCCATATCTGCGTTATCCCCAAGTCGGTTCCCCAATTTGATGATTCGGGTGTACCCTCCTGGTCGGTCACCTACCTTTTCAGCAACCGTGCTGAAAAGTTCAGTAACTGCGTATTTATTGCGAAGGTTACTAAATACGATGCGTCGGTTGTGTGTTCCTTTTTCAGTGGTTTGATTATTTTCCACTTTCGCCTTTGTAATCAAAGGCTCAATGAACTGCTTTAACGCTTTCGCTTTTGCAACAGTCGTGTTGATGCGCTTGTGTTCAATCAAAGAACAACCCATGTTGGCTAACATAGCCTTTCTATGGGCAGCGGTTCTCCCTAAGTGATTGAATTTTTTTCCGTGTCTCATTGTTTTAATTTATCATCTTGCTACCAAATCCGCCTATGACGGAGAGCAAAATATGATTATTAATCTTTATCCAATTTGTATTTGCTCAAATCCATTCCGAATTGAAGACCTTTATTGATAACCAACTCTTCCAATTCTGTCAAGGATTTTTTACCGAAGTTTCTAAACTTCATCAAGTCGTTTTTGTTGAAAGAAACCAAGTCGCCCAAGGTGTCAACTTCAGCTGCTTTCAAACAATTCAATGCACGAACGGACAAGTCCATATCAACCAACTTGGTCTTCAATAGCTGACGCATGTGCAATGACTCTTCGTCATACGTCTCGGTTTGTGCGATTTCATCCGCTTCAAGGGTGATACGCTCATCAGAGAACAACATGAAATGGTGAATCAATACTTTGGCCGCTTCGGTCAAAGCATCTTTAGGATGGATGGAACCATCTGTAGCAATTTCGAAAACCAACTTTTCGTAGTCAGTCTTTTGCTCAACCCTAAAGTTTTCGATACTGTATTTTACGTTTTTTACCGGGGTGTAAACAGAGTCAACGGCAATGCTTCCCAAAGGTGCATTGGATTTTTTGTTTTCCTCAGCCGGAACGTATCCACGACCCTTTTCAATGATGATTTCAAGATTGATGCTCACCTTAGGGTCCATATTACAAATGACCAAGTCTGAGTTCAATACTTGATATCCGGAAATAAATTTCTGGAAATCTCCAGCAGTCAATTGTTCTTTTCCACTAACAGAAACAGAAACCGTTTCGCTCTCCACATCATCAATCTGTCTTTTGAAACGTACCTGCTTTAAGTTCAAAATCATTTCAGTGACGTCTTCAACAACACCTGGAATGACTGAAAACTCGTGCTCAACACCATCGATACGTACAGAAGTGATGGCAAAACCTTCCAAAGAGGAAAGCAATACCCTTCTCAACGCGTTTCCAACTGTCAATCCGTAGCCAGGTTCCAAAGGGCGGAATTCAAACTTCCCTTCGAAATCTGTTGAATCGATCATTATAACTTTATCGGGCTTCTGAAAATTAAGTAATGCCATATCTGGACTAATGTTGATTTATTTTGAGTATAACTCGACGATTAATTGTTCCTTGATGTTCTCTGGAATTTGAAGTCTTTCTGGAACGGCTACATAAGAACCTTCCATTTTTTCAGAGTTCCAGGTAATCCATTCGTAAACGCTGCTATTGGCAGCCAAGGAATCTTGAATGGAAACGATAGTTTTTGATTTTTCACGAACCCCTACAACATCACCTGCTTTAAGCGAGTAAGAAGGAATGTTTACAATCTCTCCGTTTACGGTAATATGTCGGTGAGAAACCAACTGGCGTGCTCCTCTACGTGAAGGAGAAATGCCCATACGGTATACGACATTGTCCAATCGGGATTCGCAAAGTTGCAAAAGCACTTCACCGGTTACCCCGTCGCGTCTTTTCGCCTCGGTAAAGAGGTTTCTAAACTGTCTTTCAAGAATACCGTAAGTGTACTTTGCTTTTTGCTTCTCCATCAACTGGATAGCGTATTCAGACTTTTTACCACGGCGTCTGTTGTTTCCGTGCTGTCCCGGAGGATAGTTTTTCTTTTCGAATGATTTGTCTTCACCGAAAATAGCTTCCCCGAACTTTCGGGCAATCTTTGTTTTTGGTCCTGTGTATCTTGCCATCTTATTTAATTTAAAGTGCGATTATGAATTAAGGCTTATCCTTCGATAATCTACAATGCACTTCGTGATGATTCGCCTGTAGCGAACCGGTTTATATAAATCCTTATTAAACTCTTCTTCTTTTGGGAGGTCTACAACCGTTGTGCGGTAGTGGAGTTACATCAACGATTTCAGTAACCTCGATACCAGAATTGTGAATGGTACGAATTGCAGACTCTCTTCCGTTACCAGGGCCTTTTACATAGACCTTCACTTTACGGAGTCCCAATTCGTGTGCCACTTTCGCACAATCCTCAGCAGCAACCTGTGCAGCATAAGGGGTGTTTTTCTTGGAACCACGGAATCCCATTTTTCCAGCGGAAGACCAAGAAATTACATCTCCTTTTTTGTTGGTAAGGGAGATGATGATGTTATTAAAAGAAGCAACAACATGCGCTTCGCCAGTAGATTCTACGACTACTTTGCGCTTTTTTGTTGTTTTTGTGTTTGCCTTTGCCATATTTTCTAGTTTCTAGTGCGCCTCCGCTAAAGCTTAAGCGGTACGCGGTGTTAGTGCTTAGTTATTGGAATCCTAGACTTTTACATTTCAAACAGATTCTTCTAACGTCTAAAGACTAATGACTAATTATTATTTCGTTGCTTTCTTCTTGTTGGCAACTGTTTTACGCTTTCCTTTTCTTGTCCTAGAGTTGTTTTTGGTACGCTGACCTCTAAGGGGCAATCCGGCTCTGTGACGAATTCCTCTGTAACAACCAATATCCATCAATCGCTTGATATTCAATTGGGTTTCAGAACGTAGTTCACCTTCAATAGTAAAGCTGGATACCGCTTCACGAATTCGACCGATTTCATCATCGTTCCAATCTGATACTTTGGTATCTTCACTTACTTTGGCTGTTTCCAAAATTTCTTTGGCCCTGCTTTTACCTACCCCGTATATATAGGTAAGGGAAATAACACCGCGTTTGTGTTTTGGTATATCTACACCTGCAATTCTTGCCATAACTACCCTTGTCTTTGTTTAAATCTAGGATTCTTCTTGTTGATTACGTACAACCTGCCTTTTCTGCGAACAATCTTGCATTCGGCACTTCTCTTTTTTATGGATGCTCTTACTTTCATCTTTTAGTATCTGTAAGTAATTCTTGCTTTTGTTAAATCATATGGACTCATCTCCAACTTCACTTTGTCTCCAGGGAGAAGCTTGATATAGTGCATTCTCATTTTTCCTGAGATGTGTGCCGTCACCACGTGTCCGTTTTCCAATTCTACTCGAAACATTGCGTTCGACAATGCTTCAATAATGGTTCCGTCTTGTTCAATAGCTGCTTGCTTCGCCATAGGTTACGCTACTTTTCTATTTTTACCGGTTTTCATCAATCCATCATAGTGTCTGTTCAACAAGTATGAATTGACTTGTTGCACTGTATCAATCGCGACACCCACCATAATCAAAAGCGAAGTACCACCATAAAACAATGCCCAACCTGCCTGAACGTCCATTAACTTTACTACCACTGCTGGCAATACCGCCAACAACGCCAAAAAGATAGAACCTGGGAAGGTTATCAAAGACATGATTTTATCTAGATAATCTCCTGTTTCTTTACCAGGTCGAATTCCAGGGATAAAACCACCGCTGCGCTTCAAATCATCTGCCATCTTATTGGTAGGAACCGTAATCGCCGTATAGAAATAGGTGAATATGATGATAAGTATTCCAAACAGTACGTTATACCACAACCCAAAAATATCAGCGAACTGTACTTCCATCCATTGTCCAACAGCAGTATTGTTGAATGTTTTTCCCAACAAACTTGGCGCAAACATGATAGCCTGGGCAAAGATGATAGGCATAACCCCAGAAGCATTCAATTTTAAGGGAATATACTGACGAGAACCCATCATGTTCTTTTCATATCCTCCAGTAGCGGTTCTTCTTGCGTACTGCACTGGAATTTGACGAATTGCCATTACCAATAAGACACTAGCCAAAATCACCAAGAACCAAATAATCACCTCAATCAACATGAACATGATTCCTCCGGTATTATTCGTAGTTCTTGAAACGAACTCCTGTACAAAGGATTGCGGCATGGTGGCAATAATACCAATCATAATCAGTAAGGAAATACCGTTACCAATACCTTTATCAGTGATTTTCTCACCCAACCACATTGCGAAAATGGTTCCTGTTACCAAAATGATAACAGAAGGGATTACAAAATCAAGACCTTTTCCTAGCAGAAAAGCAGTTTCAGGGACACCCAAAGCACTCAAACCGTATAGGTAAGCTGGAGCTTGAACTACACAAATGGCGATGGTCAACCAACGTGTGATTTGGTTGATGGTCTTTCTACCACTTTCCCCTTCTTTCTGCAATTTCTGCAGGTAAGGAATTGCGATACCCATCAACTGCACTACAATCGACGCTGAGATATAAGGCATGATACCCAGTGCGAATACCGAAGCGTTAGCAAAAGCACCACCAGTGAATGCATTCAACAAACCTAATATACCCTCTCAAGCGGTTGCGTTAAGACAGGCCAATTCATTAGTATCAATACCAGGCAATACTACTAGCGCACCGAAACGATACACCAAAAGAAGACCCAAGGTCACGAGAATTCGTTGCCTTAATTCTTCTATTTTCCAAATATTCGATATGGTCTCGATAAATTTCTTCATGCGCTATGCTTATAAACTTATTGCTTCCCCACCTGCAGCTTCAATAGCAGCTTTTGCTGAAGCACTAAATTTATGTACGGATACTTTTAATGCGGCTTTTAGCTCACCGTTACCCAATATTTTTACCAAATCATTTTTACCAGCCAAGCGATTTTCAATAAGCGTCTCTAAAGTAACTTCTTTCTTTACGACGCCATTATCCACCAACGCTTGTAACTTGTCCAAGTTGATACCTTGGTATTCCTTACGGTTAATGTTTTTGAATCCAAACTTGGGCACACGACGTTGCAAAGGCATTTGCCCCCCTTCGAATCCAATCTTCTTGGAATACCCAGAACGGGATTTGGCCCCTTTATGACCTCGTGTGGAAGTGCCTCCTTTTCCAGAGCCTTCACCTCTACCTACACGTTTTCCTTCTTTATGTACAGCGCCTTCTGCTGGTTTAAGATTATGCAATTCCATTACATATATTTTTTAAGCTTCCTCAGTGGAAACCAAGTGACTTACCTTATTAATCATTCCAAGGATGTTTGGTGTAGCATCGTGCTCTACCACCTGACCTATCTTGCGCAATCCCAAAGCCTCCAAAGTCCTTTTTTGGTTTTGAGGGCGTTTGATGCTGCTTCGTACTTGTTTTACCTTAATCTTAGCCATGCTATCCTTATTTATCCTTTATAGACTTTCTCTAAAGAAATTCCTCTCTGATTGGCGATAGTTTGCGCGCCTCTCAATTGCAATAATGCGTCAAACGTAGCTTTTACCACATTGTGAGGGTTACTAGACCCTTGTGACTTGGAAAGTACGTCATGAACACCAACAGCTTCCAATACCGCGCGTACTGCACCACCTGCGATTACCCCAGTACCCTGAGATGCTGGTTGAATGTAAACTCGTGCACCACCGTATTTTCCTTTTTGCTCGTGTGGCAAAGTACCTTTGTTCAAAGGAATACGAACCAAGTTCTTCTTGGCATCTTCAATAGCTTTCGCGATGGCAGTAGCAACTTCCTTGGATATTCCCAATCCGTGACCAACCACACCATTCTCATCTCCTACTACAACGATAGCTGAGAAACCAAAAGCACGACCACCTTTGGTCACTTTAGTTACCCTTTGTACACCAACCAAACGGTCTTTTAATTCAAGTCCACCTGGTTTTACGATTTCTACGTTCTTATATTTTTGGTACATAGTCTTCTTAGAATTTAAGTCCAGCTTCTCTAGCGCCTTCAGCCAAAGATTTCACTCTTCCGTGATACAAATTACCTCCTCGGTCAAATGCAACGGTTTCTACACCAATTTTCTTGGCTTTTTCAGCGATGGATTTCCCGACTTGAGCAGCAATCTCGCTTTTGGTTCCTTTTGCATCGATATCCTTATCTCTAGAAGAAGACGCAGCTAGAGTGACTCCTTTATTGTCATCAATCAACTGAACATAGATTTCCTTGTTGCTTCGAAACACGGAAAGTCTAGGTTTTGCTTCGGTTCCGAAGGAAATCTTACGTATCCTTCTTCGTATTCGTAACTTTCTGTCTGTTTTCGATAATTTCATAATGCTACGTATTACGCGGATTTACCTGCTTTTCTTCTTAGTTGTTCTCCAACAAACTTGATTCCTTTTCCTTTGTAAGGTTCAGGCTTACGGAAGGAACGAATTTTGGCGGCAACTTGACCAACCAATTGTTTGTCATGTGATGTTAGTTTAACGATAGGATTTTTACCCTTTTCGGAAACCGTTTCGATTTTCACCTCTGGGGCAATTTCCAAAACGATGTTGTGGGAAAAACCTAGGGCCAAATCTAATTTTTGGCCTTGGTACTCGCTCTATACCCTACACCATCCAATTCCAATTCTTTAGACCATCCTTTTGAAACACCTTCCATCATATTGGAAAAAAGCGCACGGTACAAACCATGTTTGGCTTTGTGCTCTTTTGTATCTGAAGGTCGCTTGACAACAATGTTCCCCTCTTCCATCTCAACAGAAACTCCATCAAAACTTTGAGTCAACTCCCCAAGTTTTCCTTTCACTGTAACGGTGTTGTCATTCACCTCTACTGTGACGCCTTCGGGAATCGCAACCGGATTGTTACCTATTCTTGACATTTCTTACTTCTTTTTTCTATTAATAGACGTAGCACAATACCTCGCCACCTACATTTTCTCTCTTGGCTTGCTTGCTCGTCATAACCCCATGAGAGGTAGAAACGATAGCTACGCCCAAACCGTTCAATACCCTTGGCAAGTCATTAGAACCAGAATACTTACGAAGTCCTGGCTTACTTACTCTTTGTATTTTCTTAATGATAGGCTCCTTGGTAAACTTGTCGTATTTCAAGGCGATTTTGATATTGCCTTGAACTTTATCTTCTTCGAACTTGTAGCTCAAGATGAACCCTTGGTCAAAAAGAATCTTGGTGATTTCCATTTTAAGGTTGGAACCAGGAATGTTCACCACTCTATGACCTGCCTTGCTGGCGTTTCTAATTCGGGTCAAATAATCTGAAATTGGATCTGTAAGCATCTTTTTTCTTTATAATCGATTTACCAACTTGCCTTTTTCACTCCGGGAATCAAGCCTTGATTGGCCATTTCCCTAAAGGTTACCCTTGAAATTCCAAAAGTTCTCATATAGCCTCTTGGTCGTCCCGTTAATTTGCAACGGTTACGCATGCGAACGGGAGAAGCATTCTTCGGAAGCTTTTGCAAAGCCTCATAATCTCCAGCTTCTTTCAAAGCTTTGCGTTTTTCAGCATACTTGGCTACGGTTTTTGCCCTTTTTCTCTCACGGGCTTTCATTGATTCCTTTGCCATCTTAATTCTTTTTAAAGGGAACTCCCAATTCGCTTAATAATGATTTTGCTTCCTTATCCGTCTGTGCAGACGTTACAAAGGTGATATCCATCCCGTTGATACGATTGATTTTATCAATATTGATTTCCGGGAAGATAATTTGCTCAGTGATTCCAAGGTTGTAGTTGCCACGACCATCAAAGCCACTGGCTTTTACACCTTGAAAATCACGTACACGTGGTAACGCGGTTGTAATCAATCGGTCTAGGAATTCGTACATGCGCTCGCCTCTTAGAGTAACCTTGGCACCAATGGGCATCCCTTTTCTCAACTTGAAGGATGCAACATCCTTCTTTGAAAGGGTAGAGATAGCTTTCTGTCCTGTAATATGGGTCAATTCATCCACAGCGTGGTCAATCAACTTTTTATCGGAAACAGCAGCACCAACGCCTCGGCTTACTACAATTTTTTCCAACTTAGGAACCTGCATGATGTTTTTGTACCCAAATTCTTCTGACAGGGCTTTCATGACACGCTCCTTATATTCTTGCTTAAGTCTAGGAATGTAACTCATGGCTATATAACTTCATTGGATTTTTTGGCGAACCTTACCTTTTTTCCATCTCTAACCTCGTATCCTACTCGAGTGGTATCACCACTTTTTGGGTCGACTAATGAAAGATTGGAAATATGGATAGGTGCCTCTTTCTTCACGATACCTCCTTGAGGGTTCTTGGCACTTGGCTTTTCGTGTTTGGATACCATATTAACACCCTCCACGATAGCTTTGTTCTTTTCACGGTCAACCTGCACGACTTTACCTTCCGTGCCTTTGTGGTCACCTGCAATGACCTTAACCGTATCTCCTGTTTTTATCTTTAACTTCATTGTATCTTCTTTAAAGAACCTCTGGGGCCAATGAAACGATTTTCATAAACTGCTTGTCACGCAATTCTCTGGCAACGGGACCAAAAACACGAGTTCCTCTCATATCTCCGGTTGGATTCAACAACACGCAAGCATTGTCGTCAAAACGGATGTAAGAACCATCAGGTCTTCTCACCTCTTTTTTGGTTCGTACTACCACTGCAGTGGAAACAGAACCTTTTTTTACCGTTCCATTTGGTGTAGCCTCTTTTACGGTTACTACGATTTTATCACCAAGTGACGCGTAACGTCTTTTTGTTCCTCCCAGTACACGGATGGTCAAAACTTCTTTTGCACCCGTGTTGTCCGCAACCTTTAGTCTAGATTCTTGTTGTACCATGATTACTTAGCTCTTTCAAGGATTTCGACCAATCTCCAACATTTCGTCTTGCTCAACGGTCTGGTTTCAATTATTCTTACTGTGACACCCTCGTTACAATCGTTCTTCTCGTCATGGGCAACATACTTCTTGGTTTTCAAAACGAACTTACCGTACATAGGGTGCTTCACTCGCTTTACCTCAGAAACCACAATGGATTTCTCCATTTTGTTACTGGTAACTACCCCTATTCTCTCTTTTCTTAAGTTTCTATTTTCCATAAGGCAAAACCAATTATTGTACTTCCCTTTTCGTTAATTCTGTTGCCAAGCGTGCTACGGTTCTCCTAGCACTTCTTATTTGCATGGGATTTTCCAACGGAGTAACGGCATGCGCCATTTTTAAGTCCTCGTGTTGCTTTGTAAACTCGGTAAGCTTTTCTTTAAGCTCTTCTACCGAAAGTTCTTTTATTTCTGACTGTTTCATTATAATACCCATTATGCATTAAGCGGAATAATCTCGCGCAACTACAAATTTTGTTTTTACAGGTAATTTCTGAGCGGCCAAACGCAATGCTTCTTTAGCAATGTCATGTGGTACTCCTGCTACTTCGAACATAATACGACCTGGCTTCACTACGGCAACCCAATATTCTGGAGCACCCTTACCTTTACCCATACGTACTTCCAAAGGCTTTTTGGTGATAGGCTTGTCTGGAAAAATCTTTATCCACAATTGACCTTGCCTTTTCATGTAACGAGTAGCGGCAATACGTGCTGCCTCAATCTGGCGGGCAGTAATAAAATGAGAATCCAAAGACTTGATTCCAAACATCCCGTTAGAAAGTTGGTGACCTCTTTGTGAAATCCCCTTCATTCTACCCTTCTGGGCCTTACGAAACTTAGTTCTTTTAGGCTGTAACATCTCTCTCTACTTTTTTATTACTTTCTACGACGTTGTTGTCGCTTACCTCCATCTTGCTTTCCACCCTTACCTTGGCCTTTTGACAAACCAACCAAAGGAGACAATTCTCTTTTTCCGTATACTTCGCCTTTCATTATCCACACTTTAATGCCCAATCTACCATAGGTAGTGTGCGCTTCGTGCAATGCGTAATCTACATCAGCACGAAAAGTAGATAATGGAATACGTCCTTCTTTGTACGATTCGGAACGTGCCATTTCAGCACCGTTCAATCGTCCGGAAATTTGAATTTTGATACCCTCTGCATTCATTCGAATAGCAGCTGCAACTGCCATTTTGATAGCTCTACGGTATGAAATCCTACTCTCTATCTGACGTGCAACACTCGCAGCAACCAAATTGGCATCCAATTCTGGACGCTTGATTTCATGAATGTTGATTTGAACTTCCTTATTGGTAATTTTCTTGAGCTCTTCCTTTAAACGGTCAACCTCTTGCCCACCTTTACCAATAATGATACCCGGTCTAGCCGTAGTAATCGTAATGGTAATCAGCTTAAGGGTTCTTTCAATGATTACTCTTGAAACGCTGGCTTTAGCCAAACGTGCATGGATATACTTACGGATTTTATCATCCTCAGCCAATTTATCGCCGTAATCATTTCCTCCGTACCAGTTGGATTCCCATCCTCTGATAATTCCTAAGCGATTTCCTATCGGATTGGTCTTTTGTCCCATATCTCGTTTCTAACTTTCTACGTTATTGTTAGCTCCCAGTACCAAGGTTACATGGTTGGAACGTTTTCTAATTCTATGTGCTCTTCCTTGCGGCGCTGGACGAAGTCTTTTCAACATCGTTCCTCCATCCACACGGATTTCTTTGATAAACAAATCAGCATCTTCAATACTGGCCTCTTCGTTTTTAGATTCCCAATTCGCGATGGCAGAAAGTAAAAGCTTTTCTAATCTTCTTGATGCCTCTTTTTGGTTGAAGCGAAGAATAGCTAAAGCCATTTCGATTTTCTTTCCACGAATCAAGTCTGCTACCAAGCGCATTTTTCTTGGTGAAGTAGGACAGTTGTTCAATTTGGCAAAAGCAAGTTCTTTACGCTCTGCTTTTATTCTTTCGGCCATTTCTCTTTTACGAACTCCCATAGCTTACTTACTTTTTACCTTTATTTTTTGCACCAGCGTGACCTCTAAAAGAGCGTGTTGGTGAAAATTCTCCAAGTTTGTGACCTACCATGTTCTCTGTTACATAAACAGGAACAAATTGTCTTCCGTTATGTACAGCGATGGTTTGACCCACGAAGTCAGGAGTTATCATTGAAGCTCTTGACCACGTTTTGATTACTGTCTTCTTTCCAGAATCAATATTGTTCTGAACTTTCTTTTCTAGACTGTGATGAACGTATGGTCCTTTTTTTAATGAACGTGCCATTTACTTTGCTTTTATTTCTTTCTACGTTCTACAATGTATCTATTGGAATCTTTGGTCTTGGAACGGGTTCTGAATCCTTTTGCTGGGATACCGTTCTTCGATCTTGGGTGACCTCCTGAAGCTCTACCTTCACCACCTCCCATTGGGTGATCCACTGGGTTCATCGCTACTGGTCTTGTTCTAGGTCTTCTACCCAACCATCTGCTACGTCCAGCCTTACCAGACACCAACAATTGATGGTCTGAATTAGAAACCGCACCGATAGTAGCCAAACAGTTAGCCAAAATCATACGGGTTTCTCCTGAAGGTAACTTGACGGTAACAAATTTTCCATCTTTGGCCATCAACTGGGCAAATGTACCAGCACTACGCGCCATTACAGCTCCTTGACCAGGACGCAACTCAATACATGAAATGATAGTTCCCAAAGGAATTTCATTCAAAGGAAGTGCATTTCCAATTTCCGGAGCTGAATTCGCTCCTGCAGAAATTTTTTGCCCAACCTGCATTCCATTTTGCGCGATTACATATCGTTTTTCACCGTCTTTGTATTCCACCAAAGCAATGAAAGCTGTTCTGTTCGGGTCATACTGAATGGACACTACGGTCGCTTCAACACACTGTTTGTCTCTTTTGAAATCGATGATACGATATCATCTCTAATGCCCTCCGCCTCTATGGCGAACGGTAATTTTAACTTGACTATTCATACCACCTGACTATATTAAAGGAGCCAATAAACTTTTCTCCGGCTTATCAGTAGTAATCGCGTCAAATCCGTTTACTACTCTAAAACGCTGTCCAGGGGTTATCGGTTTTAATTTTCTAACTGACATTTCTTGTCTTTATAGATTGCTATAAAAATCAATGATATCACCTTCGGCAACATCTACAATTGCTTTCTTTAGTGCATTCGTTTTGCCATGCTGGATTCCGGTCTTGGTGTAACGCGTTTTCCGGTTCGGACCATAGTTCATGGTTCTCACCTTTTCAACGGATACCCCGTAAGTAGACTCCACGGCTTCTTTAATCTGAAGCTTGTTGGCATCAGGATTCACATAAAATCCATAGCGATTGAAAAGCTCGCTATCTGCAGTCATTTTTTCCGTAATGATGGGTTTTATCAACACACTCATGACTTTCCTATTTCTTTAGGTTTGACTCAATTCCTTCTAAAGCACTTTCCGTCAAAACCAAACTTTTGGCATTTACGATTTTATAGGTGCTTAACTCTGCATTGGTTACTACCTCAGAGCGTTCCAAATTGCGTGATGACAAGTACACATTCTTGTTCGCATCACCCAACACTACTAGAGACCTTTTACCTTCTAAACCTAAAGAAGACAAAAAGCTCACAAAATCCTTGGTTTTTGGCGTCTCAAAATTGAAATCTTCCACTACAACCAAAGCTTTTTCCTTAGACTTCAAGCTCAAAGCAGATTTCCGTGCCAAACGCTTTACATTTTTGTTTAGCTTTTGGGCGTAATCTTTGGGTCGTGGACCGAAAATTCTACCACCTCCTCTAAAAACAGGAGATTTGATACTACCTGCTCTCGCGGTACCGGTACCCTTTTGCTTTTTAATTTTTCTGGTACTACCAGCAATTTCAGCGCGCTCTTTAGCCTTATGGTTTCCCTGTCTTTGGTGCGCCAAATATTGCTTAACATCCAAATAGATTGCATGCTCATTTGGCTCTATGGCGAAAACGTCGTCAGAAAGGTCAACCTTTCTTCCCGTTTCTTTTCCTTTGATATCTAAAACTGCAACCTTCATTACTTCTCAATTATTACATAAGCATTTTTGTGACCCGGAACAGCCCCTTTTACTACCAAAAGGTTTTTTTCAGGAACCACTTTCAACACTTTCAAGTTTTGAACAGTTACTCGTTCACCGCCCATTCTTCCAGCCATCTTCATCCCCTTGAAAACTCTTGCAGGATAAGAAGCCGCACCAATGGAACCAGGAGCTCTCAATCGGTTGTGCTGACCATGAGTTGCTTGACCAACACCGGCAAAACCGTGACGCTTAACAACCCCTTGAAAACCTTTTCCTTTTGATGTTCCTGCGACATCCACAAATTCACCTTCTACAAAAAGGTCTACACCTAAAGTGTCTCCCAACTTGTATTCACCTTCAAAATCTCGGAACTCAACGACTCTTTTCTTGGGAGAAGCACCAGCTTTTTTGTAATGACCTGCCTCGGCCTTGTTGGTACGTTTCTCTGCCTTGTCATCGAAACCGAGTTGAAGGGCACTGTACCCGTCTACCTCTTCGGTTCTGACTTGGGTAACCACACATGGTCCTGCCTCCAAAACGGTACATGGAATGTTCTTCCCATTCTCGTCGAAGATGCTGGTCATGCCGATTTTTCTTCCTATTAACCCAGACATATCTATTTATTAATTACTCTTTTTATTAACACCGATTTCTCGGCAAAAAAATTGGGTCCAAGAAAATAATTCTGGGACCCAGATTTGTTTTCTTTTACCGTTTTTCCCTCGCGCGCAGCTTAGGACATGTTACCTTTTTTCTTAAAAGGCGTGCAAACTTACACTTTTATTTCGACTTCTACACCACTTGGAAGCTCTAATTTCATTAAAGCATCAATAGTTTTTGAAGAAGAACTATAAATATCAAGCAATCTCTTGTATGAACTTAACTGAAATTGCTCTCTAGACTTCTTATTTACGTGCGGCGAACGCAATACCGTAAATATTTTTTTGTGTGTCGGCAATGGAATAGGTCCAGTTACCACAGCACCAGTTGTCTTAACGGTCTTCACAATTTTCTCAGCAGATTTATCCACCAAATTGTGGTCATAAGACTTCAACTTTATTCTAATTTTTTGACTCATCTTACTGAATATTTTAAGCGGTTACTCCTTTAACGGATTTGATTACTTCTTCCGCAATATTGGATGGTGTTTCCGCGTAATGTGAAAATTCCATAGTCGAGGTAGCTCTACCTGAAGACAAGGTTCTCAAAGAAGTTACATAACCAAACATTTCAGAAAGAGGAACCTCTGCTTTTACTACTTTAGAACCAGCTCTATCATCCATGTTGTTTACTTGACCTCTTCTTCGGTTCAAGTCACCCACAATATCACCCATATTTTCTTCCGGAGTTAATACCTCCAATTTCATGATGGGCTCCATCAATACAGCTCTAGCTGCTTTGGCAGCTACCTTATACCCTAATTTAGCAGCCAACTCAAACGAAAGTGAGTCAGAATCCACAGGGTGGAATGAACCATCTTTAAGGGTAATCTTCATACTATCCATCTCGAATCCAGCCAAAGGACCATTTTTCATAGCCTCTTTAAATCCTTTTTCTACAGATGGAATATATTCCTTGGGAATGTTACCTCCCTTAATTACATTCACAAACTGCAATCCTGGTTTAACTTCTTCACCTTCTTCAGCAACAGCAGGCTCCATAGTAAATACGATATCTGCGAATTTACCACGACCACCAGTTTGTTTCTTGTATGTTTCCCTGTGATTGGCAGTAGCTGTCAAAGCTTCCTTGTACTCAACTTGAGGTTGACCTTGATTCACCTCAACCTTGAATTCACGCTTCAAACGGTCCACAATAATATCCAAGTGAAGCTCACCCATACCAGAGATAATGGTCTGGCCAGAAGCTTCATCGGTTTTCACCTGGAAAGTTGGGTCTTCTTCAGCCAATTTCGCCAAAGACATTCCCAATTTATCCACATCAGCTTTAGTTTTAGGTTCAACCGCGATACCGATTACAGGATCAGGGAAGTTCATACTTTCTAACACGATTGGATGCTTTTCAGCAGACATCGTATCTCCAGTTTTGATATCTTTAAATCCTACTGCCGCACCAATATCACCCGCTTCGATGTACTCAATCGCATTTTGTTTGTTGGAGTGCATTTGGTAGATACGTGAGATACGCTCTTTCTTTCCTGAACGGTTGTTCAAGATATAAGAACCAGCATCCAAACGACCAGAATATGCTCTAAAGAATGCCAAACGACCTACGAATGGGTCAGTAGCAATTTTAAATGCCAAAGCCGAGAAAGGCTCTTTTGCATCTGGCTTTCTAGTGATTTCCTCACCAGTATCAGGATTGGTTCCTACAATATCATCCTTATCCAAAGGAGAAGGTAGGTAACGACAAACCGCATCCAATAGGAACTGAACTCCTTTATTTTTGAATGAAGAACCACAAACCATAGGAATGATAGCTCTATCCATAACGGCAGCTCTCAACGCAGCATGAACTTCTTCCTCAGTGATGGAATCTTCATCCTCGAAGAATTTTTCCATCAACTCCTCATCATATTCTGCTACCGCTTCAATCAAAGCCGCTCTGTATTCATTAACTTCTTCTTGCATCTCTGCAGGAATATCAATAACATCGAATGTAGAACCGAAGTTCTCATCGTGCCATACAATCGCACGGTTTTTGGCCAAATCTACAATTCCTTTAAAATCAGCTTCTTCACCAATTGGCAATACAATTGGCACCGCATTTGACCCTAACATATCCTTCACCTGCTTACACACGTTCAAGAAGTTAGACCCTTGACGGTCCATTTTGTTTACGAAACCAATACGAGGCACTTTGTAGTTATCGGCTAATCTCCAATTTGTTTCGGATTGAGGCTCAACCCCATCAACCGCACTGAACAAAAAGACCAATCCATCCAAAACACGCAAAGAACGATTTACCTCTACGGTAAAATCAACGTGTCCGGGGGTATCGATAATATTAAAGTGGTATCCTTTTGCATCCGCGGTAGGCTTTCCATTCTCAGTTGGGAACTCCCATGTACAGGTGGTAGCCGCAGAGGTAATGGTAATACCACGCTCTTGCTCTTGCTCCATCCAGTCCATAGTAGCGGCACCATCGTGCACCTCACCAATCTTGTGACTCACACCCGTGAAAAACAGAATACGTTCTGTAGTTGTGGTTTTACCTGCATCAATATGCGCAGCAATACCAATATTCCTTGTAAATTTTAAATCTCTTGACATGGTATTTACTAGAATCTAAAGTGTGAGAATGCTTTATTGGCCTCAGCCATTTTGTGGGTATCTACTCTTTTCTTTACCGCGGCACCTTCTTCTTTGGACGCTGCCAAAATCTCTGCAGCCAATTTTTGGGCCATAGATTTTTCATTACGCTTTCGAGCATAACTAATCAACCACTTCATTGCAGTAGAAATTTTTCTATCAGGACGAATCTGCATGGGAATCTGGAAGGTTGCCCCACCCACTCTTCTACTTCTTACCTCTACATGAGGCATAACATTGGAAAGTGCTTCTTTCCAAAGTTCGAGAGCAGATTTTTCTTCGTCCGTGTTTTTTTCATCAACGATGTCGATAGCATCGTAAAAAATTCTGTAGGCTACGGATTTTTTTCCATCCCACATCATCATATTGACAAAACGCGTTACCAGTTGGTCATTGAACCTTGGATCTGGCAACAACGGTCTTTTTTTCGCTTGTCTTTTTCTCATTTCTTCTACTTAAAAGTTTTACTTCTTGGGACGTTTGGCACCATATTTCGAACGTCTTTGGGTACGGCCCGCTACTCCGGCGGTATCCAAAGCGCCACGTACAATGTGATAACGCACACCTGGCAAATCCTTTACTCTTCCACCTCTTACCAATACTATCGAGTGCTCCTGGAGATTGTGTCCTTCACCTGGGATATACGCATTGACTTCCTTACCGTTAGTCAACCTAACCCTAGCAACTTTTCGCATTGCCGAGTTTGGTTTTTTCGGTGTAGTCGTATACACACGCGTACAAACCCCACGTCTTTGAGGACACGAATCCAAAGCAGCCGATTTACTCTTCTTGGTAATTGTGACT
>ERZ1740065.256-NODE-256-length-26856-cov-5.086900_pt1 | contig 26856 bp, 12 predicted proteins | sample MGYA00581738_ERZ1740065 | MGnify/ENA primary metagenome ERZ1740065 (study PRJEB43018, sample SAMN04849749) | marine metagenome | isolation source: floating plastic debris | place: Pacific Ocean | collected 2008-09-01 | study: EMG produced TPA metagenomics assembly...
CCATTGACCTGGTGCTCCACGTCATTGAGGACTGGTACTTCGAACAAGCCGTAGAATGGCTCACAGGAGACTCGTTGGTGCCTGTTCCCTCTTTCCAGGAAGCCCAGGTCATTCTAAAAGCGGTCCAGCAGCCTACAGTAGAGCCCCTAGTAATTCCAAAAACGGCTTCGGCCAACTGGGACCAGGTTCACACGTACCTCACCCAGGACCGGCAGATTCCAGCGGATATCGTTAATCAAGCCTTTCAGCAGGGCAGTGTCTTTGCCGATGAGCGTGGCAATGCGGTATTTACCATGCAGCAGCTGCGCCAGGATAGCCTTATCGGGGAAGCCTCCAACACACTCAGGGCTGGAGCCATTACCGGCTATGCCCTTCGAGGCACGGACAGCGACTACAAACACATCACCAAAGGGTCTTCTAAAGCAGACGGCTGGTTTCTGTTGCACTCAGGTGCTAACACCCAGCGCATTGTGATCACCGAATCCCCCATTGAGGCGTTATCGTTAGCGGCCATGGAGCGCAATGACCACACCCTCTATCTGGCCCTCAATGGCAACAGTCCATTACCTGTCGAGCAGCTCCAGCACCACATTGACCAGGGTGGGGAAGTGCTGACTGCCTTCAACAACGATGCTGCTGGCATGAATCTCAGTGCAAGGGTTCTGGAGCAGATACCTGAGGCTAACCCTCTCTATCCAGAGAGTGATTTCAATGACTGGAATGAGCAGCTCTGCCACCAGCCATGGACCTTTCAAAATCCTGAGCAGGATATTCTGAGTGCTCCGGCCCTGAATGACCTACGGGACTGGTACCGCAAGGCTTCATTGATGCAGCGAGGACCGGAACATCAGGCCCAAATTGCCCAGGTAGGTCGTAGCGAACGAGAATTTACCGAGCGGGATGCGAGAGCGATGGCGGCGGACAACCGGGCCTTTGCGTTGTCGGAACGCTTTATTCAGCATACGCAGCACATGCTGACCCAGTGGGGCCAGCCTCAGGCGAATGGTCATCTGGCCATAGATACCGATCAGTATCATCTGCGGGGCTCTCCGGATGGTCTGTTTTTTTCGGTGACCACTCATGAAGGTAAACCCTTGCTCCAGGTAGATAAGGGGACACTCTGTTGCGTCACCATTACGCCCAATGATAGTCAGCAGTTTGAAACCCTCGGTGCCCAAGCGCAACAGGAACAACTACGGGCACAGCATTCTTACAGTTCACCATCCCATGAGGTAAGCCGATGACAATATCCACTCACACTTCCCCCAAATCCCTGGATTCTGTTCTCAAGCAGTATGGCGCTGAAGCCAAGCAGGCCGTCACTCAAATTCTGGCCGAGTATGGAGTACGAGTCACAGATCCCATTGCAGCAGTGATTAGTTCGATCTATGCCGCCAACCTGCAAAACCTGACCCAGTTGGCCAAGGTTCCAGCGGTATTTCAGGACCAAGTAAAGAGCGAGGTCGAAAGCTTTGGTGCGCTATCTCAAGACCTCAAAGAGCAGTTGCGAGGCATGTTGGCTCAGAAGCATTTCGACCTGTCCAAGGAATTGGGTACAGAGTTGGGGCAGGTCGTGGAGAAAGCCGTTATTCAGCACTGCAAGCGTATTGACCGGGTAAATGATAAGCAATTTTGGATGCAGGCAGGCTTACCAGCATTTGGTATAGCAGCACTCCTGATGTTTGGTGGAGTGGGCTTTGGCTTTGCTTTGGGGATGCATCGGATATCTCAGGGAGGACAGGCCAAGGTGCTATCGTCGGCTGAATTGGCGGCTCTGCAGTGGTTGAGCTCCAAGGAAGGGAAGCAGGCATGTGAGTTGGGAGTCTATAACCGAGGGGTGATTCAGCAGGGTTTTGAGGGCTTGGACTAGGAAATGGCAGACTATGTTTACGATTGTGTAATAGAAAAAACTCGGGGAAAGTAAGGCGCAATCTTGGCATCTGCCCCACTTTTCAGTAGTTGAAACAACAAACTTAAAGGCTGTTTCCAATTAGGATAAATGGTGCCCAGTAATAGGGATGAGCCCAACCAATTTCTGGAAGGGGCTGATCATTAGGATTTATAGGCATAAGTCTAAATCGACCTGGCTCATTGGTGCCAGGATTATTACTTTGCAAGAGTGATAGCTGAGCTGTTCTCAAAGCTTCTGCTTTGGTGATTGGAGAAGCATCCGTTCCTTCTGATAGAGTTTTATAAAACGATTGCATCAATTCACTAGTGCTAGCATCATTTACATTCCATAGGGAAGCCATGACGGCGTCCACCTCATTTTTGAAAAAGTAATAGCCCAATCCTGCTATTTCCAGACCTTCTTCATCAGCACCACCAAGAGCCGTTTGGCACGCAGATAGAACGGCTAAATGAATACTATTCAGGACAGAACCTAAATTAGTGATTTCTGGTAGTGGTAGTTTCTCTCCATTGCCCATTAGTAAATAAGATGAATAACGATTACCTGGGACAAACTCGCCATGGGTAGCAATGTGGAGGAATTGGGTATTGTCTGTAATTGATTTTTTTAGATTTTGGACCGTGAAGTCTGGGTTAAGAAGCTGTTGCCCTGAGTAAATGCCAACTTGGTCATTAGTACTTTGTTCTTTAACAATGGCATCGAGCTCAATGGGGACATTGGGTAGTGCTGGGAAGTTTTGAAATTTTTCAGAAACACCAGCAGCTAATATTGAAATGTTGTTAGTGCCAGTAGGGGCACGTTCCTCAATATTTGTAAGGGATGCGGCCAGAATGGTAGAGATATCGTATTTCTCGATGAGATACTGCTGTCCATCATAGAGAGCAGCAATTGGAATATAGCGGGTGTTACGGTCTAAAGCTAAGATAAGATTTCTGGGAGCTATGGTATTGTCGAGAGCTGCTTCAACAGGAGCAATTAACCAGTTGTAGAGCTGGTTAGCATGGGTTTGTAGCTTGGTCAGTTCCGAGTAGCGGTCTTCTAAGCCATTGCGAAAGGCATTGATGGTTTGAGTCAATGTTTGTTGGTTAACATTGCTGATTTGCTGACTATTGACTCCCTCTTCGGTCACCCAAAGGAGCCAGAACTTATCTTTTAAGATTATTGGATAGATGAGAACAGTACCAGGTTGTTGTGCAACGAGTTTACGAGCTTCGATAAGGAAAAAGTTATCACGCAGTAAAGGATGCTCTCTATAGCTATCATTTTGAATAAAGACAGCCAATTGCTCTGTAGCTGACTGATATTGCTGAGAAGCACGATCTTTTGATACTTGTAATTGGCTGATGTTAGGACAGTTATCTGTATAGCAAGATCTTAACAGTTGGTTAGCTATGACTAAAGTGTTGTAGGTATTGATAACAGCTTCTTCTTCAGGGAATAGAGCCAAGTCAGGCAGCTCGATAGAGATTTCTTGTTCGTTAGTGTAGTTGCTTAATTCTTGCTGCTTAAATAATTCGAGCACTTGCTGGGCCTCGATTTGACGCCCCTGCTCTAACAGTAGGTTTTCTAAACGGCGATAGGTTTCAGATGATGTTTCTATATGAGACTGTCTGGAAATTGGGTCACTCAGAAGTTGAGTAATCTGTTTTCTTATGTTTACAGCTCGCTTGTAGAATGAGATCGCAAGTTCTGGCTGTTGCTGAATTTCAAAAAAAGCACCTAAATTGCTTAATGTTCTTCCCTTCCCGGCCTGATCATCAATTTGGTGAGCGATTACTAAGTCCTGCTCATAGAAGTTAATAGCATGTTCATGGTGTCCTAAACCAAAGTAAGCATTGCCCAAATTCCCTAAGGCATTTCCTTCTCCATTTCGATCTTTAATTTCGCGAGCGATTACCAGACGTTGCTCATAGAAATCAATAGCACGTTGATATTCTCCCAAACTATGATAGGTGTTACCTAAATTACCCAGGGCTCTTCCTTCTCCAGCTCGGTCCTCAATTTCTTGAGTAATCGCAAGAGATTGTTCATAGAGCTTGATAGCTCGCTGATACTGACCTAGGGTATCGTATACAATACCTAAATTACCCAAGGTTCTTCCTTCTCCAGCTCGGTCCTCAATTTCTTGAGTAATCGCAAGGGACTGTTCATAGAGCTTGATGGCTCGTTGATATTGACCTAATTCAAGGTAAGTATTACCCAAATTTCCTAGAATACTCCCTTCACCAGCCCGGTCTTTAATTTGGCGGGCAATTATAAGAGCTTGTTCGGATAGTTCAATTGCGCGTTGGTATTGACCCAAATTGTCGTAAACAATACCCAAATTGCTCAAAGAACTCATTTCCCCAGCCTGGTCCTCGATTTCACGGGCAATCATAAGAGATTTCTTATGAAGCTCGATTGCACGTTGATACTCGGCAAGAGCAAAATAAACGCTACCTAAATTTCCTAGAATACTGCCCTCGTTAGCCCGATTCTCGATTTCACGAGTAATTATAAGAGTCTGATTGAATAGCTCGATGGCGCGTTGATATTGACCTAAGTTATCGTAAACAACACCCAAATTATTCAAAGACCTCATTTCCGCAGCCCGGTCCCCGATTTCACGGGCAATCATAAGAGATTCCTTATGAAGCTCGATTGCCCGTTGATATTGGCTCAAGTTACGATAGACAATTCCTAAATCATCCAGCAAACCTCCTTCTGATGCACGGTTGTTCATTTCGCGAGCGATTATTACACTTTGCTCAAGCAACTCAATTGCATGTTGATATTGACCTAAGTCACGATATGTAACACCAAGCTTCCACAAAACTCCCCCTTCTTCTGAAGGGATATCAATCTCACGAGCGATTATTACACTTTGCTCGAACAACTCAATTGCGCGTTGATATTGACCAAGCTCATGATAGACAATCCCTAAGTTTTCTAAGATACTCCCTTCTGATGCACGGTCACCAAGCTCACGAGCAATTGTTAGGCTTTTCTCAAACAGCTCAATTGCACGCTGATATTGACCAAGCTCGTGATAAACAATACCTAAAAGCCCTAATGTTCTGCCTTCTGCTATGCGGTCGCCAATCTTGCGATATAGCTCTAATGCAATTTGCCAAGATTGGATTGCCTCGATCAACTGATTGGTTAAAGAATGCTCAAAGCCTTGCTGGAATAATCTATCAGCTCTATCTTTTGTAGATGAGGGATTGCTATTGACTGCATCAATATCTGCATGACTCAGCATATGTGCTTCAACAGATTGAGCTAAAACACTATTAGCTAATATAACAGTCAATAGAATCATTGACGCTAGTGTGCTAGGAGACTGCCAACGCATTTGAAGATTAAAAGTCGAGCTTATTCTAATCAACTGATTAACTGCAAGATTCACACGCCAGCTCCTGATTTTACCAATCGCTCAATTTCTGAGGCACTGCCTACAAATAATCTAGCGCTCTATCAGCCCCATCTACCCATCTATTAGTAACTATCTTCCACTACAACAGATTAATCAGCTTTCAACGGCTTCAAGTCTCATGGCCAGGGTCGCTATATCGTTTGTAGATAGGGTGATCGTTGCCTGGTCATCCTGCTCGCTTCTGGGAGTATCAAAACCTTCCAGTAGACCATTAAGGCCGCTGAGGTCTTCATTGGGGTCTATTTCACTTCGCACACGTGTACCAATGGCAATGGCGTCCAGACCTTTCAAGGTACGGGTAAAAGGCTTGCGGCTGGCAAAGACCATGATGGTATAAAAACCAGGGATATCTAAAACGAGATCATAGGTATCCGTCGGTGCAGGAATGAGTGTTTTCTGTCCAGGTGCCAGCACTACGGTTGAGGAAACATTGGTGGGTAGCAAGATAATAAAGTCTCCTGATGGTCTGATGCCAACCACAGCGGCATAGAGAGGGACAGTATCCTGATTGGTTACCGTAATTTGGAGTTTGCGATTCACTCCTATTGTGGGTGTCTGACCTATGGCAAAGGGGGCGCTTGTACTACGACCTGTCGAAGCGGCATTTACCTCTTGCTGGGGCTCTAACGCTTTGACTGTAGCCTGGACAGCTAGTTGAGATGAGTCTGCATTCAGGGAGACTTGCATAAACCGAGCTGCTAAATGAGTCCTTAGCTTGGGATACAAGTTATTTAGAATTGACTGCATTGATGTGGTCTCAGAGTAGAAGGTTCCAGGGATCCAACGAGTTAATGCTTGGTCAAATAGAACAATGTTATCGATTGCTGGTGGGTTTGGATGTTGGGGTAGCTGCTGACGATAGGCTGCCGTCATTTTGCTCAAAATCAGATGTACTTCTGTACCGTAAAGCCTATCAGACTGTGGCTTGACAGCTGCCATATGCGGCCAGCCATTAATCCGTTCAACAATTTGATCGACATTTGCGGCCAGTGAGGGATCGATGCCGATGGTCAGGGTGAGATCCTTGGGAATAATGCGAGTTGTTTCGCGTAGTGTAGTACTGGGCGATAAGGAGGCTTCAGGTGTGGCCACCTTTGCAAAAAGGCCCTGACGTTCGGTAATTTTCAGGGGAGAACCATCGCCTACGGCTAGGGTGCTGCCTCGATCCATGGTTTCCAGCACATCTGGATGGATACCACCGAGCCAGATAGTAGCTTCAGACTCTGATGCAGTGGTAACAACGGCGTCAGCAGGGGCAGGTTGCTCATTATCTGGGACAAAATACATGGAGCTATCGATTTGGGACCGAGCGACCTGAGTATCGATTAGGGGGATTTGGCCAGAGAGCTTGCGAATATCTGAACTGACACGGGTAATCGTGCTACTCAGAGAATCTGTCTGCTGCCAGAGGAACTGGGTCATCAGGTAGGTGAAGGCCCCTGCATTAAATTTATGCTGATCGTTACCGAAGGTGACATCGGCTGCGGTCTGGTTTCGCAGGGCAGAGGCAATCACTACCCCCTTAGCAACACCAATTTCACGACGTTTGAGAAATTCATCTCGGCTAATGCCCTGGCTAGCTTCTAGTTTACTGAGCCACTTTTCCTGGTAGGCAAGTTCACGATCGCTGATCTGAAATATCTGTCCCCTATCGGCAGCCCGAATGCGTATATTGCCTCGAGTACCTCCACCGGCATAGCAGCTATCTAGCACCACTGTGACATTCTCGGTATCCAGGGCGGACATGAGCAGAAACATGGTACGGCCCATAATGTCATCTACGGTTCTGGCATCACCATCTACATCTCTGGGGACAAAGGTGCTGTTGAGGTCATCGGAGTGGATGGGGTTAGGATCAATTACCCGTGAGCCATGGCCAGAAAAGTGATAAACCACCACATCACCTGGTTTGGTGTCTTTGATCAGGTGATCTTCAAAGGCACCAAGAATATTATCGCGAGTGGGTTTCTTCTCCGTATCATCGGAGAGCACCATAATATCGTCTGGGTGGAAGCCAAAGCGATGGATCAACAGCTGGCGCTGCATTTCTGCATCATTGGCACAACCGTAGAGATTATTGAAACGAGCGCTAAATGGGTAGTCATTAATGCCCACCAGTAGTGCCTTTTTTCGATGGGTAGGCTGAGCCAGAACTTTGGCGTAGCGAAGACTCTGGTGTTGCAGGTCCAGTTGACTCACCCCCAGGGTGGCAAGGGTGGTAGCAGCAGTCTGAATAAAATGGCGACGTTTCATAGGGGCAGCAGGTGATAGAGCAACTTAAAGGCCATTACCAATCAAAATAAATGGAGCCCAATAGTAGGGATGGGCTAGGCCACTTTCTGGGTGGACCTGATCATTAGGATTTTTGGGAATACGCCTGAAGCGATCTGTATCGGAATTGCTAGACGCATTGGCTTGCAAAAGTGATAGTTGAGCCATCCTCAGAGCTTCTGCTTTAGTAATTGGATTAGCCTCTGTCCCCTCTGATAATGTCTGATAAAACGTCTGCATAAGTTGACTGGTGCTGGCATCATTCACATTCCATAAAGAGGCCATAACTGCATCCACCTCATTCTTAAAGAAGTAATAGCCTAAACCTGCGATTTCTAGACCTTCTTCATCCGCACCGCCAAGGGCTGTTTGGCAAGCGGATAACACGGCTAAATGCACACCTCTGAGGGCAGAACCTAATTCAGCGATTTCTGGTAGGGGTAGTTTCTCTCCATTCCCCATTAACAGATATGAGGAGTAACGATTACCTGGGACAAACTCTCCATGGGTAGCAATGTGGAGAAATTGAGTGTTTTCAGAGAGTGAATTACGTAGAGTTTGGGCTGTAAAGTCTGGATCCAGTAATTGTTGCCCTGAATAAATACCGACCTGATCATTTGGATTATTTTGCTCTTTGACGATGGTGTCAAGTTCTATGGGTACATTTGGTAATGCTGGAAAGTTTTCAAATCGCGCTGATGTTCCAGCAGCAAGGATCGAGATGCCATCCTTTCCCATAGGAGCACGCTCATCAGTATTGGTTAAAGATGCGGCTAGGATTGTTGAGATATTGTACTTTTCAATGAGATATTTTTGCCCATCATGGAGTGCAGCGATGGGAACATAACGAGTATTGCGGTCCAGGGCAAGAACCAGGCTTTCGACATCTACACTATCACCTAAAGCTTCTTCAACAGGCGCGATTAGCCAATTATAGAGCTGATTAGCATTGGCTTGTAACTCAGTTAAATCAGAATAACGGGTCTCCAGGCCAGTTCGAAATGCGCTGATGGTTTCAGTTAATTCCTGCTGGTTGACTCCTTGAATTTGTTGACTTCTCACACCATTTTTTGTAACCCAGAGGAGCCAGAGTGTGTCTTCTAAAACAGTTGGATAGATTAGAACAGAGTTCGCCTGTGAATCGACAACTGATTCTGCCTGTCGTAAAAAATAGTTATCCCTCAGCTGAGGATGTCCTTTATAACCATCTTTTTGAATAAAGGCAGTCAAATTCTCGACAGTAAGTTGATAATTCTGTTCAGCCTGTTGTTTCAATGTTGTTAATTCATTCATATTAGAGCAGTTGTCTATCTCACACGCATCCATCTGTTGTGTTAGAGCAAGTAGCTCATCATATGCTGCAATGGTTGCATTCTCCTCAGGTAGCAGAGGAATTTCAGGCATTTCGGTTGTAATTTGTTTATCACTAGCATAATCGCTTAGTTCTTGAGCTTTAAACAATTCAGCAACTAGTTGTGCCTCAAGATTACGACCCTGTTCTAATAGCAGCTGCCTGAGGTTCCGCCAACTCTGAGAGACTGTTTCTAAATATGATTGGCGAGCAATAGGATCTTCGAGAGCTTGACCAATGTTGGCTCTTGTATTCAAAGATTGTTTGTAAAATGCGATAGCGGCTTCTGGTGATTCTCGATTCTTAAAGACAAAACCTAAACTGGCAAGGCCAGAACTTTCCGACGCACGATCTCCAATTTCGCGTGCGGTTATTAAACGCTGTTGATAAAGTTCAATAGCTCGTTGATATTGACCCAGGTTGTAGTAAGCATTACCTAAGCCACTACGGCTAAAACTTGTTTGTGAACGGTCACCAATATCTTGAGCAATTTCTAGTGCCTCTTGATAGAATTCAAGAGACTTTTGATATTGTCTCAGAGTATTAGAAACATTACCAAGACCTCTAAGTGCACTACCCTCTAGAGATCGGGCCCCAGTATCCTGAGCAATTTCTAGTGCCTCTTGATAGAGCTCTATAGATTTTTGATACTGATCCAAAGCATGGTAAGTATTGCCAAGACTTCTAAGTATTCTCCCTTCTGTAGAGCGTTCACCAATATCTTGAGCAATTTCTAGTGCTTTCTGATAAAACTCAAGAGTCTTTTGATACTGGCCAAGAGAATAATAGATGTTACCTATACCTCTGAGAGCATCTATTTCATGTGGAAGTTCACCGATTTCTCTTGAAACTATCAAGCTTTGCTGCTGAAAACCTAGAGCCTTTTGATATTCATCTAAACTATGGTAGACATCACCGATATTATCAAGAGCAAATGCTTCTAGCGATTTCTCACCAGTTTCTCTAGCAATTTCGAGACTTTGGCTATGGAAGTCTAATGCCCGTTGGTAGTCATCTAAACTGAGGTAAATAAGTCCTAAATTGCCAAGGGAATAACCAACACCAGAAAGGTTCCCAATTGTTTCTGAGATTTTTAAACTTTCCTTATGTAAGTCAATAGCTTTTTGATATTCATCTAAATTATAGTAGATAACCCCTAAACTATTCAGAGCATCAGCTTCTCCCAACTTATCTTCGTTCGTACGAGAGAGTTTAAGCTGCTGTTCTGAAAATTCAATAGCTTTTTGAGGCTGACCTAGAGAGTAATAAGACCAACTAAAACCGGAAAGGGGTAATATCTGCGTTATATTATTAAAAATGGCTATAAGATTTTCTTGAACAACAGGATTTTCGGTGTCTATAGTGATGCTTTGAGATCGTTCATATAGCTCTATTGCCTGACGGTAATACCCTAGTACGTTGTAAGCTAAACCTAATAATTGTAAAATTATTTTCTCGGCATGTTTATTATTTAGTTCATGTGCTATATCCAAAGCTTGATCATAGCGCTCTATTGACTGTTGGGTATTATGTGTAAAAAGATGCGCGCTGCCTACGCTTATGAGTGCAAAACCTTCTCCAGGCTTGCCTTCAATGTTTTGTAGTATCTCCAAAGATTGTTCAGAAAAGTTGAGAGCCTGCCGATAGTCATCCAAAGCAAGGTAAGCCATTCCCAGACTAGATAGAGTCACCCCTTCTCCAGTCTTATCACCAATTTCTTGATACATCTCTAAAGCTATTTGCCAAGTAGTCAGAGATTCTTGAAACTGGTTATCTATAAGATAGAGCTCAAAACCTTGCTGAAGCAGTTGACCTGCCTGGAACTTAATGATTACTGGATCATCAGTAATAGTTGTTGAAACTGATATTTGATAGCTACCACGATCTTGCGCATCATAGGCATTAACCCTGACAGAATACGCACCATCAGTAGGGAAAACATACCCAATCGTTGAGTTACGACTATCATTCCAATCATCGTTCTCGGCAATTGCCTGACCATTCTCGTCTAACAACCAGAGATAGGTATTAAACTCATCACTTTCAGCTTTCAGAATAACAGCTTGCCCTGCTTGCCCTGCAAAACTGTACTCATCGTACAGGCTGCCATCAGATTCAAGTACTAAATCGCCATTCTCTAATACTCCCTCTGTCTGTAATAAAACCTGGCGATCCTCACTAGACTGCGCCAACGCTTCTAAAGGAACTGCTAAAACTGTCACCAATACCGACAAGACAGACCAAAAGATAGAAAAACGCATCATTGGAGTATAGACACAACAACCTACAAAATTTTTCAGCGGTAACATCAACTTTTCGGCAAAAACGACTCTAATTTCCCAATCCACTGCAAAATCACATCTGCCTGTTCCTGATCCTGTCTGTAGCTGACATCTCGCATGGCTGCCCACAGGTAGTCCACTGCCACCTCAGCCTGCATCCGCCAGGCCATTACCTTTACTAACCCTAGCCTGGCCGCCAACCGTGTCTGAAAATTTCCATCAAGGGTAGCTAACCTTTCTGCATCTGCAAATGCCGTTTGTGCCTGGTCAATCCATCCAGCTCGTAAATAGCTATCGGCCAACAGTTCATATACCGCTGCAGGCTGCTCGCCAGCTTCCAGCAGTGGTGCGACCAGGCCAATCACCTGGTCATATGCCCCAGCCTCCCTATACGCATAGGCCAAAGCAAGCGACCTGATTTCATCATCGCCAAAATCTGCAGCCTCCACCGAAGCCAGCGCCTGGGTTAACGCCATATCTTCCTCAGCATCTAACCGCTGTAAGTTGGCACGAAAGCAACCGCCCAAACGCCAGCGGTCCACATCGCTTTCTGCCTCACCACAGGGCATATCAACCACCTGGGACTCTACAATAACGCTATAGGCCACATCCACTGACAGCGGTGGACCATCATACTCAACGCTGTTTGCAGCCGTTTCCCCTTGCCAAAGCTTTTCCAGACCATCAGTATTCGATTGATATAGACTCACCTGATAGGTTTCGACCCCAGCCATGGCTGGCCATATTAGTGTCGGCCTGTCATCCGTTATCCGTAGCTCATAGGGAAACACACCACTGTTTAGCAGCAACACATCATTCTCATTGCGACTGCGTTTCGTAATCCCTAAATCTGGGCAAATCAACCCAATGTTAGACAGCTGACCAGGCACCACATTACTGCGCGTATTATTCGGACACCGCACCACCACCAGTGACCGAGGGCTCGGTAGTACAGCCTCATCCAGACGAATCTGCTCCCCTACCCTTGCAGGTCGCTAGCTGGTATCTCCAGAATTCTGAATTGATGCACTACCCCCTTCCAGACGTTCTACCCAGGGCAATGCCAGCACCGCATTCGCTGATACTCCTAAGCTAACCATGGCAACCAGCACACTCAGCAGTCTCTTGCAGTAACTAGCTGACAATCCATTACGTCTTACCAGAATGTCAGGGGTATTTTTCCACCATTGCAGTCTACGACTACTCATCTGCTGACTCCTTATCTTCAGATTGTTCAGCTTCCAACTCTCGACGCTCATACACCCCGACCCAGGCATCCTCATCCGGGTTGCCACGATTCACTTTGTCCAAACATTGTTGCCACCATTGTGAAGCTTCTTCTGCACGCTCTTGTGCATCGGCTAACTGAGCTAACAAACAATAGGCTGCAGCACGCCCCGTACTTTGTTCTCTTTGCAGAGACATTTCCACTAACAGATCTTTGACGGGAGAATTTTGTAGAATCCGTTGATCAAAGTCGATAGCCGCCTTCAGCTCAGTTTCTGCCTCATCATACCGTTGTTGATTTAGCCGAACCCAACCCAAATTCTTGAGAAGGTTGTAGTTTACATCAGCAATGATAGGGTCAGTATCTGCAAGATCAGCATCCACCCTGCCCTTTGCCCGGATCAACAGCGGAGCTGCATCCCGGTTGTTATCTTCTAGCAAGTAGAGTCTAGCCAGATTATTGTGAGCCTCTAACCAGACACCTAAGGGCACATCGTCAGGATCACTCGCCACGACTACCTGATAATTTTCTTTTGCCTGGTCATACTGTTGCAGGTCTTCATACACCAGACCGGCATGAAACTGGGCTTCTGGATAGTCGGGCCGTAAAGAAACCGCTGTTTTATAATCGCTCAGGGCACTGTCTAACCGGCGGGACTGGTAGTGGTTCCAGCCCCAATTGTTGTACCAGGTACCAATGCTTGGTAATGATGCATGGCTAGCGGCCACGCCTAAGAAGACAACCCCAGATGCCACGCAGCTCCACTCATGCCAGTAAGCCTCAGATACCCCTCGATTTTTTAGAAACCTTTGCCATACCTGCCGCCCGGACTCAGTGAGCGCCCCTTTCCCTGCAATCAAAGTCAATACACTTTGGGTCACAATCGGTAGCGTCCCAGCCGAAGCAATTCCCCCATCCCAAAACCGAGCTGCCGTATTCAGCACTAAGCTGGCAGAGGCACTGAGGAAAATAATCGACCCCATACTCCACAGCCAGTTTTGCTGGGCAAGCCAGGACTGCCTGGGTTTCTGGGGAGATGGCCACCACCAGGCATCTGGAGCAATATGCAAACGCTTTTGCCAGGGCAGTAGTTCAGAGGCTTGAGCGGTAATTTTGGCCTGGCAGTTTTTGGCTTCTAGCCGCTGATCTAGCTCCTGCAAAGTGATCAGCGTTGGAGCTGGGGGCCGATGCTGAGGGGGTACCGCTTGAATCGCATCTCGTGCTAGTAAAACTTCCAGTACCTCAGCTGTACTTGGCTTATCCTTAGATTCCAGAGTATCCAGTGACTGCTGATAACGTTCTAATCGAGTCTGATACTCTGCATCTGAGAAATTGAGCAATTGCTCCATAAGCCCTTGTTAAATAAGACTAAATACGATTTATAGATGAATGAGTCTAATCGTTTAGGTAGTAATAGCCTCTTCTGACACTTATTGTAGTATTACAGCACTTGAAGCTGATATAAGTTAAATTCTGTAAGGTATTTGGGGGCCCATGCCCTTATATCCATCAATACTCAAGTATTCCATGCTTTTTGCGTCACACTATTCGAATTCATGTTTGCTTAATCCTCAATATGAAGGCAGAGACTATATTTGGGTTTTGCTCTCAAGCCATCAGTGTGATGTCGCTTTGTCATTACAGTCCATTCCCAATGAGTATGAATGGAGCCCAATAATATGGATGAGCCAGACCGTTTTTTGGACGAGGTTGGTCTTCTGAAGTTTGAGGTTTGAGGGTAAAGCGCTCCGTATCAGAGCTGTTGGGGGTATTACTGTTTAGTAATGCTAGTTGGGCAAACCTGAGGGCTTCAGCTTTAGTGACGGGTTTGGTTTCGGTGCCTGAAGCTAGCTGTTGATAGAAAATCTGCATGAGTTGACTGGTGCTGGAGTCCTGCACGTTCCACAGTGAAGCCATTACGGCATCAACCTGACTTTTAAGAAAATAGAAGGCTAGTCCAGCAATTTCTAGACCTTCTTCATTAGGGCCACCCAATGCGGTCTGACAGGCAGATAACACCACCAAATGCACGTCCTCCATGTAAGATTTAAGCTTTTCGATATCAGGAATCGGTAACTTTTCTCCATCACCCATGAGTAAATAGGACTCATCTCGGCGACCTGGAATAAATTCACCATGAGTTGCAATGTGAAGTAACTGTTTCCCACGCAGAGAGTTCCGGAGTGTGGTGTAGGTGAACTCTGGATCAAGAATTTGTTGGCCAGAATAGAGTCCTTGAGTGTCTTCGGGATTGTTCTGTTCGCGAATAATGGCATCAAGCTCAATAGGAACATTTGGAAGAGCAGGGAAATTTTCAAACTGTTGAGACATGCCTGCACCTAAGATAGAAACACCTTCTGTACCTACAGGAGAGCGGTCATCTACATCAGTGAGCGCAGCAGAAAGAATTGTAGTGACAGTGTATTTTTCAATCAGGTACTGATCTCCGTTGTGGAGCGCCCCCATAGGCAGGTAGCGAGTAGTACGATCTAGGGAAAAGACCAAATTTTGGATATCTTGATTAGCTGTGAGTTCATCTGCGATAGGGGCAATTAGCCAATTGTATAGCTGTTGACCCAAGGCTTTGATCTGTAAAGGATCAGAGTAGCGATCTTCTATCAGGTTACGAAAATCAACCACAGTATTGCCTAATGTCAAACGATCTACAAGAATCTCTCGGCGGCTAATAATACGACCATCGGCTGTCCATAGGAGCCAAAGTTTCTTTTCTAGCACCAGTGGATAGACGACGACAGTACCTGGTTGTTGATCAATAATTTCTTTAGCAGTAGTTTCAAAGAGAGTAGGATCCAATATTAGGTTAGGATCATCATCTTCATCAAGGCGTTCTTTAATAAAGCTAACGAGACTAGTAACCGCTTTCTGATATTGCCAAAATTGTTCATCTCTTTGATCGTATAGAGCGGATAGATTATCGCAATCACTGGCTTCGCAATCTCTGATTCTTTGACCAAAAGCGACCAAGGTAGTATATTCGAAAATTATTGCTTGCTCTTTAGGTAACAAGATGATCTCTGCAAGATAGCCTCCTGTCCGTTCATCTTGTGTAAACTCTCTAATTTCTTGAAATTTTAGGAGCTCTAAAACTTTTTGCGCTTCCAGGATACGGCCTTGTTCGAGCAACAAATTAGCTAATCGACGATAGGTCTCTGAAACAGTATTTGTATAGGATTTTAGTACTGAACGATTGGTGATTTCTTGACGTACAGCTTCATGAATATTGACTGATTTCTTGTAAAAAACAATTGCGAGTTCTGACTGGCCCTGCTGCTCATGTTTCCTTCCAATATTACCAAGATTGATACCTACTCCTCGACGGTCACCAATTTTCTGCAGCAAGCCGAGAGATTCCTGAAAAGCTTGAGAGCCCTTACTATACTGCCCATTTTGTTGTAAGGCAACACCTAAATTGTTGAGTAGATTAGCCTGAATTTGTTGGCTTCCGGATGGTCGACTAATGCTTAAACCAGCCTGATAAGCTTGAATCGCTTCAGCATATCGCCCCAAAGCAAAATAAGCTGTTCCCACATTTGAAAAAGCACTCGATTGACCATAAGCATAATTAACATCCTCAAAGGCAATTAAACTCTCTTTCAGGACTTCAAGGGCCGTATCATGTCGTCCCAAGGCCGAGTAAGCAGCAGCCAGATTATTCAGAGAATTGCCAATACCGAGTGTGTTGTTTAAATTTTGGTGTATGTCCAGGGCTTGAAGATGGTGAAAAATAGCTTGATTATAGTTTCCAGTAAAATAAAAATTTACCCCAATATTTCCTAAGATATTAGCTGTTTCTTTGTCTTCATTAATAGTGTTTGCAAGCTCAAGCGCTTCTTGATATAAAGTCATTGCACGCTCAAATTGTCCTGAGTAGCTAACGGCCAATCCAAGATTATTCAAAGCTCGAACTCTGTCTATAGTTGATAGTTCCTCACTGTAATAGCGTGAGCGTAAAAGTCTTTCATAGTGTCTGATTGCTGCATGATATTCTCCCCACAAGAGACTTAAATTCCCTAAGTCTTGTATGTCCAGATCGGATATACTAGGCCCTCGACTTCCAAGATTATCAAAATCACGAGGATCAAAGTCGGTTGAGTTTGCATTAAATTCAGCAGGTTTAAATAAGGATAAATCGACCAAGGAAAGATTCTCTCTCCAGGTAAATCTACGTTCACTTATATAATATGAGCGTGCGATACGATATGCGTATAAATAGTAGTCAGAAGCTATTTAGTATTTCCCAAGAGCAGCATAAATAATTCCTAAATTGCCAGCTATATTAATGCAATTAGTCGTATTTGCTTCGGAAATATTTAAACAAAACTGATTAAATGTAGTTTCGAGTTCTGTTGAAGATGCTTCAAACTCTCCAGATCTTAAAAGTTGAACACCCTTTTGCAAGCTTTGTTCAATCGCTTGATTGTTATTAGACTGAGCAATGGCAGAATCAGTATCGACAAAACTATAATTTATAAGAGCTAAACCAATGATTGAAGGCAGTGTAAGGGCTCTAGAAAAATAAGCTTTTTTAATCATTGTTTAGAACTCCATTGCTTTATTTTAATTGCCTGTTTTTGGTTTTTGAGAGATTAAAAGCATTAAAATTTTCTCTGAAACCTAACCGAATTTGAATCAATAGAGGCATCTCTTAAAATCTTTTTTCATATGTTTCCTCCTATCATAGACCGTCATACACCTTAAATATTTCAATATTATCGTTGAATATGTAGCAAGGAAAGTACCCTTAAGGGTGATTTTGAATATGATTTGTTGACATATAACTTCATTCTTAGATTTCAAATCACGAATGAATATTTTTTTGCTTTGGATGCTTAAAGCGTATCGCTATAAGTCATTACCAATCAAAATAAACGGTGCCCAATAGTAGGGATGAGCCAGACCGCTATCTGGACGAGGCTGATCGTCAGGATGTTTAGGAATTCGTCTGAATCGATCTGGATCCAGGTTACCAGGCTCATTACTTCGCAAAAGTGATAACTGAGCAGTCCTCAACGCCCCAGCTTTAGTCATAGGATTAGCTTCGGTCCCTTCAGAGAGTGTCTGATAAAACGCTTGCATCAGCTGACTGGTGCTAGAGTCATTCACATTCCATAGGGACGCCATAACCGCGTCGACATCACTCTTAAAAAAGTAGTAGCCCAGTCCTGCAATTTCCAGTCCTTCCTCATCAGCACCACCCAAGGCTGTTTGACAAGCTGACAGTACAGCTAAGTGAACACCGCTAAGGGCAGAACCAAGATCAGCAATCTCTGGTAGCGGTAGTTTCTCTCCATTGCCCATCAACAGATATGAGGAATAACGATTGCCAGAGACAAACTCACCATGGGTGGCAATATGGAGAAAGCGCGTGTCATTAGAAAGCGAGTTTCGTAGAGTTTGGGCAGTGAAATCAGGATCTAAAAGCTGTTTGCCTGAATAAATGCCAAGCTGATCATTGCTATTGTTTTGATCTTTGACGATGTTATCGAGTTCAATGGGGACATTAGGCAGCGCAGGAAAGTTCTCGTATTGCGTAGAAACGCCAGCGGCCAATATTCCAATATTGGCAGTGCCTACAGGAGCCCGTTCCTCAGTATCGGTCAGCGATGCCGCCAGGATAGTAGAGATATTGTACTTCTCAACCAGGTACTGTTGGCCATCGTAAAGAGCGCCGATGGGAATATAGCGAGTATTGCGGTCCAGGGCTAGAACTAGACGACTAGGATTATCCACCGCTGTTTCAACAGGAGCAATTAGCCAGTTGTAGAGTTGATTAGCGTGGGTTTGTAGGTCGCTCAGGTCCGAATAACGGTCTTCCAAAGCAGCACGAAAGGAACTAATAGTCTCGGTCAACGTTTGCTGATTGACATTGCTGATTCTCTGACTGTTTATGCCATCTTCGGTAACCCAAAGAAGCCAGAGCGATTCATCTAAAACCAATGGATAGATAAGAACAGTATCAGGTTGCTGAGCAATTATTTTATTAGCCTGAGTCAGGAAGAAGTTATCACGCAGTAAATGATGATCTTGGTGCCCATCATTTTGGATAAAGGCAAGCAACTGCTCAGTGGCTAGCTGATGTTGCTCAGAGGCAAGCTCTATGGCTGCCTGCAACTCACCATTGTTAGCACAGTTATCTGCATTGCAAGCTCTTAGCTGCTGATTCGTTGTGACTAAGTTGTTGTATGTATTAATAACTTCCTCTTCTTTGGGAAGTAGCACCAGATCGGGAAGCTGAGTGGTCAGATTTTGCTCGTTAGTATAATCGCTTAATTCTTGCAGTTTAAACAACTCAAGTACCTGCTGTGCTTCAAGTTGACGGCCTTGCTCTAATAATAGGTTCTCTAACCTGCGGTAGCTTTTGGCCACTGTCTCTAAGTAAGACTGTCTGGAGACCGGATCATTCAGAGGTTGGTTAATTTGTTTTCTTAGGTTTATAGATTGTTTGTAAAATAAAATTGCAAGATCTAGTTGCTGTTGTGTTTCAAATAGAATACCTAAATTCTCTAGTGATATTCCCTCTCCAGTACGATCATTGATTTCACGAGTAATTATCAGTTGTTGTTCTAATAGCTGACTGGAAAGCTGATATCTGCCTAATATACGTTCGACAATTGCTAAGTTACCCAGAGCTCTTCCCTCCTCAGCCCGGTTACCAATTTCACGAGCAATAGTCAAATCTTGCCTGTAATGATTAGCAGCTTGTTGATATTTTCCCAATTTTAAGTAAGCACTACCTAAATTCCCTAAAGCTAAACCTTCTACAGCTTGATCGCCTATTTCGCGAGTAATGCTAAGAGTTTCTTCATAGTATTCGATAGCCTTTTGCTCTTGATTGAGCGCAAGATAAACATTGCCTAAATTTCCTAGAATGAATCCTTCTCCGGCTCGATCACCTATTTCACGAGTAATGCTAAGAGCTTTTTTATAGTATTCGATAGCCTTTTTCTCTTGACCTAGTAAACGATAAACATTACCTAAATTCCCTAAGGTATTAGCTTTCCCGGCTCGATCACCTACTTCTCCAACAATTATCAATTGCTGATCTAAAAAATCTATCGCTTGTTGATAGTGACCTAACTCAGCAGAAGCAACACCTAAATTCCCTAATGAAGAATGTATCCCAGCCCAGTAACCAATTTCGCGAGCGATTCTGAGAGATTGCTCATAGAACTCGATGGCTTGTTGATATTGACTCAAATCGAGGTGAACATTACCTAAATTATTTAAAGCGTTTCCTTGTGTAGCCGGGTCACCTACTTCCTGTGCGATTTCCAATTGCTGCATATGGAATTCAATAGCTCTTTGATATTGACCTAGATTACGATATGCAATACCTAAATTCCCTAAAGTCTTTCCTTCACCAGCACGGTCCCCAATCTCGCGAGCGATTCTGAGAGATTGCTCATAGAATCCAATAGCCCTTTGATATTGACCTAGATTACGATATGCAATACCTAAATTTCCTAAGGCACTCACTTCACCAAATAGGTCCCAACTTTGACGGGTAATCACTAGATCTTGCTCGAAAAACTCGATCGCCTTTTGATAGTCATTCAGGCTGAGGTAAACATTACCTAAACCACTCAAAGCTATACCTTCTAGAGCCCAGTCTCCTACTTCGCGAGAAATTCTGAGCGATTGTTCAAAGAGCTCAGTAGCTTGCTGATATCTAACCAGATCGAGGTAAACATTACCTAAATGCGCTAAAGCTTTTCCCTCTTCAGTTAAGTTCCCAAGTTCACGAGCAATAGCTAGGTGTTGATCGAGAGACTCGATAGCCTGTTCATATTGACCTAGATTACGATAAACAACACCGGAATTTCCTAAAGCTCTAGCTTCGCCAAGCCGATCATTGATCGTTCGATAGAGTTCTAGAGCAGACTGCCAAGATTCAAGTGCCTGATGAAATCGACCAGATTGAAAGTGCTCAATACCCCGTCGAAGTAAACCATCAGCTCTTATCTGTATAAAGGGATCATGTGAGCTATTGTCAGACAGTAAGGTTACATGATCCTTTAATACGCCTGTTGCTTGATGAAGGGTTTCGTTATCAACAGGCTGAGCTAATACATCTCTACTAAAATTAGTAGGAGTTAGTATTATTGAGGCCAGTACGCTGAAAATAGGTAGATGCATATTAAACCTATAAAAGCGAGAGTGACTTTACAGTCATTAGAGATAATGTAATTTTACATACTTACTCCCTAAAATGGTAGTCCTAAAGATGTAAGGATAGGTTAATGTATAGCGATCAAATCGTGCATCGGCTTCATCATGTCATCTACCCTCCCGAACTGCCCTGATTGTGCCTCGACTAAGGTCGTTAAGAACGGCATGATTCATAACGGTAAGCAAAATCATCTATGCAAGGACTGTGGGCGTCAGTTCGTCAAGGACCCTCAGAATAAGATCATTGATGACGCGACGAAAGCCTTGATTGACAAACTGTTACTCGAAAAACTGCCCTTGGCTGGAATTGCTCGAGTGGTTGATGTGTCAGAACCTTGGTTACAGCAATACGTGAATGCCAAATACCAGGGAGTTCCCCGTCAGGTCAAGGTCAAGACTAAAAAAAAGGCCGACTAACGCTTGAATGTGATGAAGCGTGGTCGTTTGTCGGCAATAAAGGGAACAAACAATGGATTTGGTTAGCGATTGACCGAGACACTCGTGAAATTGTGGGGATGCATGTCGGAGACCGGAGTCGCGATAGTGCGAACGCCCTTTGGCAATCACTGCCACCAGTGTGCGGTGTGTTATGCCGACTTTTGGGAGACATATGCGACCATTCTTCCGAGCAAACGCCATCGAGCGGTGGGAAGAGAGACTAGTCAAACCAGTCCCTTGGAGCGATTACGGCAACGGGTGTCTCGATTAGTCTGAAAGACATTGTCCTTTTCCAAAAAGCTGGAGAATCATATTGGGGCCATCTGGTATTTCATCCACCATTACAATGAATCCTTACCCGTTTAGGACTACCCCTAAAATTTATAAACCGTTACCAATCAAAATAAAAGGAGCCCAATAGTAGGGATGTGCCAGACCGCTGTCTGGACGAGGCTGATCGTCAGGATTTTTAGGAATACGTCTGAATCGATCTTCACCTGGGTTGCCAGGTTCATTGCTCTGCAAAAGTGATAGCTGAGCAGTCCTCAATGCCTCCGCTTTGGTAATGGGATTAGCGTCAGTCCCTTCAGAGAGCGTCTGATAAAACGTCTGCATCAACCGACTGGTGCTGGAATCATTCACATTCCAGAGGGATGCCATAACCGCATCAACATCACTCTTAAAAAAGTAGTAGCCCAGTCCTGCGATTTCCAAACCTTCTTCATCAGCACCACCCAAAGCGGTTTGACAGGCGGATAGCACAGCTAAATGAACTCCTCTAAGAGCAGCACCGAGATCCGCAATCTCTGGTAGCGGTAGTTTCTCGCCATTACCCATCAACAGGTATGAAGAATAACGGTTGCCAGGGACAAACTCTCCATGGGTGGCAATATGGAGAAAGCGTGTGTCTTTGGAAAGCAAGGTTCGAAGAGTTTGGGCAGTAAAATCAGGATCTAAAATTTGATTTCCCGAATAAATGCCTAGCTGATCGTTGCTATTATTTTGTTCCTTGACAATGTTATCGAGTTCAATCGGGACATTGGGTAACGCAGGAAAGTTTTCGTATTGCTTAGAAACCCCAGCAGCCAATACTTCAACATTTTCAGTACCGATAGGAGCCCGTTCTTCAGTGTTGGTCAGTGATGCAGCTAGAATAGTAGAGACATCGTATTTCTCAATAAGATATCGTTGGCCATCGTAGAGAGCGCCCATGGGAATATAACGGGTATTTCGATCCAGGGCTAGAACTAAATGTTCAGGATTACCCACCGCTGTTTCAACAGGGGCAATTAGCCAGTTATAGAGTTGATTGGCATGGATTTGTAGGTCGCTCAGATCCGAATAACGGTCTTCCAGAGCAGCACGAAAGGCATTAATAGTTTCGGTTAGTGTTTGTTGATTGACATTACTGATTCGCTGACTGCTCACACCTTCTTCGGTAACCCAAAGAAGCCAGAGTGTTTCTTCTAAAACCAGTGGATAAATGAGAACAGTATCAGGCTGTTGAGCAATGATTGTCTTTGCTTGAGTGAGGAGAAAGTTATCAATCAGTAGAGGATGCTCATTGTATCCGCCATTTTGAATGAAAGCAATCAACTGTCCTATGGCAGATTGATATTGCTGTAAAACACGTTCCTTATCCGCTCCTAAATTATTGGCATTAGCGCAATTTTCTGCATTACATTTACTTAACTGTTGCTCAAGCGTAACTAAACTGTTGTAAGCATCAACAACAGATTTCTCTTCAGGCAGTAAAGTTAAGCTTGGAATTTCAGTAGCTATTTGCCCATCATTAGTATAATCACTTAACTCCTGTCGCTTAAATAGTTCAACAATTTGTTGGGTTTCCAGGTAACGCCCTTGCTCCAATAATATTTTTTTTAATTGACGATATGTTTGGGCCACCCTTTCTAAATAAGATTGTCGAGATAATGGATCGTTTAGAGATTGACTGACACTGGCTCTAGTGTTGATTGCTTGTTTATAAAATGCGATCGCAAGTCCTGCTTGATTTTGTTCTAAAAACAGCTGGCCGATATTGCTAAGAATTAACGCCTGTCCTTCGCGGTCTCCGACCTCATAAAACATCGGCAACACTTGCTTATAATAGTTCTCTGCTTGACCATAATCACCCTGAATTTGGTAAACATTACCAATGTTCATCAGTGCGTGGGCTTCGCCCTTGCGATCGTTGATCTGCCTAAAAATGGGTAATGATTGCCTGTATTGCTCAATTGCTAGAGCATATTGAGAGGCATAAGAATAGGCTAATCCAATATCAATCAGTGTATAAGCTGCTCCACTAAGGTCACTACGTTCTTGGAAGAGCGTTAACGCTCGTTGATAATAACTAAGCGCTTCTTCATGTTGTGATTGTGAAAAATAGGCAAACCCCCAATTTTTTAAGGTGTATGCTTCATACAAGCTATTGTTGAGTCCTTCAAAGATAGGAAGCGCTTGCTCATAGAACTTAATAGCCTTATCGTATTGCCCTAATAAACGATAAATAACTCCCAAATGTAAAAGAGTTCGAGCTTCTTGATTACGATCTGGAATTAAACGAAAAATCTCCAATGCTTGCTCGTATAGTTCGAGAGCCTTAGCATATTCAGCCTTAGCATTATAGGCTTGTCCTAATACATCCAGAGATTGGGCTTCTCCACACATACCGCTGAGCATATGAGATTCCGCACAGCGACGACCTATTCCCATTCCACTTAATGTTTGGGTACTTCCACTATTTTGTTGAAGTGCTCGAAAGATAGGTAATGCTTGATTGTTGAAAGAGATTGATTCGTCATTCTTCCCTAAGGCAAAATAGGCTAACCCTAGATAATTCAGAGCCCAAGCTTCTCCACTAGCATCCTGAATACGCTGATAAAGCGATAAAGATTTTTTCCAAGTTATAATTGCTGCTTCATGGTCTTGAGCAAAATATTGTTGCCGTCCTTCCCCAAGCAGACGATCAGCTTCTATTTTAAGTTCGTTAACTGTCTGTTTTTCTAAACTTGAAATGTTAGTGGAAGCAATGACTTGTTTTACCTGTTTCCCAAAGTGATACTCACCATATAAAAAAACATCTGCGAATGGTAAAAGTATGTCGCCATTTCCTGACTTTGTGTCACTCTGGAAGATTTCGTTTTCACTCATTGGTTGAGACAAGGCATGACCACTAAGATCAATAGTCAGTAGCATGACCGAAGTGGTTAGTGTACTGATAACCGGTAAACGCATCTTGTGAACCTCTTCAACCTCAAACTAAATAGCCTCCTATACAAAGCTCTCATCAGTTTTCTGGATATTTCCGAGCTTATAGCTATAACCCATTACCAATCAAGATAAACGGTGCCCAGTAGTAAGGGTGGGCCAGACCGCTCTCCGGGTGCGGTGCATCCCCGGCATTGTCGTAGATAAACTTAAAGCGTTCAGCCTCATCATCGCTGGGCTTGTTGCTGTTGAGCAGTGCCAGCTGCGCCGTGCGTAGGGCTTCGGCTTTGGTAATGGGTTCAGCTGCGGTACTTTCCGAGAGGGCTTGGTAAAAGGCTTGCATGAGTTTGCTGGTGCTGGAATCGTTGACATTCCATAAAGACGCCATCACCGCATCCACCTCACTTTTGAGAAAATAGTAGCCGAGGCCCGCAATCTCCAAGCCTTCTTCGTCAGGACCACCCAAGGCCGTTTGGCAAGCCGAGAGCACCACCATGTGGAGGTCTTCCATGTAGGTATTCAGGGTTTCAATTTGGGGAATCGGCAGTTTTTCGCCGTCTCCCATGAGCAAATATGAATCATCTCGGCGGCCAGGGATAAACTCACCGTGGGTGGCAATGTGCAGAAACTGTTGCCCCCCCAGGGAGTCCCGCAGGGCCGTATAGGTAAATTCCGGATCCAGCAGCTGCTGACCAGAGTAAAGACCCACGGTATCCTCGGGCTGATCCTGTTCGCGGATAATGGCGTCTAGCTCGATGGGCACATGGCTAAGGGCGTTAAAGTTTTCAAACTTTTGGGAAACGCCGGCCCCCAGAATGCTGACATTCTCAGTACCCACAGGGGAGCGGCTGCTAACATCGGTCAGGGCCGCTGAGAGAATGGTGGTGACGGTGTATTTATCGATCAGGTATTGTTCTCCATCGTAGAGGGCACCCATGGGCAAGTAGCGGGTGGTGCGGTCTAAGGAGAAGACTAGATGCTCGATGTCTTGATTGGCCAGGAGTTCGGCTTCAATGGGGGCAATCAGCCAATTATATAATTTCTGACCGAGAGCTTTGATCTCATCAGGGTCAGAATAGCGATCTTCAATCAGAGACCGAAATTCAATGACGGCGTTGCCCATTTCCGTACGACTGACGGGAATCTCTCGGCGGCTAATCACTCGACCATCGGCGGCCCACAGTAGCCATAGTTTATCGTCTAGGACTAGGGGATAGATCACCACCGTACCCGGCTGTTGGTCGATAATCTCTTTTGCTTTAGTGGCAAAGCCAGTGGGGTTAAGCAGCAGGTCTGGGTCATCGCCTTCATTCAGGCGATCTTTGATAAAGGTGACCAGACTGGCAACGGCATCTCGGTATTGTTGAAACTGCTGGTCCCGTTGGGTGCGCAAGGTGGATAAGTTAGCGCAGCGATTAGTTTCGCAGTCCCACAGTTGTTTGCCAAAGGCGATTAGGGTAGTGTATTCAGCGATGATTTCTTCTTCCTTGGGTAATAGAATAATCTCTGAAAGAGAGTCACCTGTACGTTCGTCGTCGGTAAATTCGATCAGTTCTTGTACTTTAAGCAGCTCTAGCACCTGCTGGGCTTCTAGGATGCGTCCTTGTTCTAGGAGTAAGTCAGCAAGGGCGCGGTAGGTGCCAGCAATGGTCTCGGTATAGGATTGGAGATTCGTTTGGTCAGAAAGATCACGTCGAATCCTTTCTCGAACGTCAATCGATTGCTTGTAGAAAGCAATAGCCAATTCAGGCTGTCCTTGAGTTTCAAAAAGAACACCTAGGTTACTTAGCGTAATTCCTTCTCCATCCTTGTCACCAATTTCGCGAGTTATTAACAGAGCTTGCCCATAGAGTTCAATAGCTTCTTGATATTGGCTCAGACTAAAATAGGCATTACCTAAATTACCTAGAACATTCCCTTCCCCATCCTTGTCACCAATTTCCTGTGTAATTACCTGTTGTTGTTCATAAAATCTAATAGCCCGTTGATGCTGACCTAGGCTTAGATAAGCATTACCTAAACTACCCAGAGCATTCCCTTCTTCTGCCCGGTCGCCAATTTCCTCCGCAATTACCCGTTGTTGTTCATAAAATCCAATAGCTTGTTGATACTGACCTAGGATTAGATAAGCATTGCCTAGATTGCCTAAGGTAGTCCCTTCCCCCGTTCGGTCGCCAATATCTTGCGTAATCGTCAAATTTCGTTCATAAAGTTCAATAGCTTGTTGATATTGGCTTAGGCTAAAGTAACTATTACCCAAGCTTCCTAGAGCATTCCCTTCCCCCGCGCGATCACCAATCTCTCGCGTAATTACTAATTGTTGCTCATAAAGTTCAATAGCTTGTTGAGACTGACCCAAATTATGATAAGCAGTTCCCAAATTTCCCAGAGCATTCCCTTCCCCCGCGCGATCACCAATCTCTCGCGTAATTACTAATTGTTGCTCATAAAGTTCAATAGCTTGTTGAGACTGACCCAAATTATGATAAGCAGTTCCCAAATTTCCCAGAGCATTCCCTTCCCCCGCGCGATCACCAATCTCTCGCGTAATTACTAATTGTT
>ERZ1740065.259-NODE-259-length-26778-cov-7.230812_pt1 | contig 26778 bp, 21 predicted proteins | sample MGYA00581738_ERZ1740065 | MGnify/ENA primary metagenome ERZ1740065 (study PRJEB43018, sample SAMN04849749) | marine metagenome | isolation source: floating plastic debris | place: Pacific Ocean | collected 2008-09-01 | study: EMG produced TPA metagenomics assembly...
AACGTCTCGTCGAGTGTGCCGAACCCGCCCGGCAGGGCAATGAAGCCGTCCGCCGCCTCGGCCATGCGGCGTTTGCGTTCGTGCATGGAGTCCACGAAGTGCAGTTCCGTGAGGCCCGGGTGCACCTGTTCGCGGTCCGTAAGCGCGCGGGGAATGACGCCAGTGGCGCTGCCGCCTGCGTTCAATGCAGCATCGGCAACGGCGCCCATGAGGCCCGCGTTGCTGCCGCCGTATACGAGATTCACATGTTGCGAGGCGAGGGCTTCGCCAAGCTGTCGCGCCGCCGTCAGGTAGGCGCCGTCGCGGCCGCTACGCGAGCCGCAAAACACGGCTACGGCAGCGAGCGCGGAGGTGGTCACCTCACCAGCACTGGGCGACCGTAGCGGTGCCCGTGGTGCCTTTAACGCCTGCGTGCGTCAGCGACAGGTTGCCGCACTTGTCACCGACCTGTGCCGTCGCCGGTGTTGCTGTGATGGTGTAGGTCAGCTGCGCGAGGTTTCCGATGGTGAAGTTGTAGTAGGTCACGCCGCCTTCTTTCGGTGAAGAGAGCAGAGAGGCGGGAACGACATCAGCCAACGCGTTGCCCGCCCGGTCCTGGTCGTAGCGACCATTCTCGGTGTAGAAGCGCTCCATCCACTGTGCGAGCTCAAGCATGACGGCCTGACCGTCAGCACGTCGGGCTTTGCGGACGCTGTCCTGGTAGCTCGGGATCACCAGTGCCGCCAGGATGCCCAGTATGAGCACGACGGTCAGCAGCTCGACGAGCGTGACGCCTTGTTGTCGCAGCTTACTCATTGATGATCTGCTCCCAGGAGAGACGGCCGCTGACCACAGAGCTGCCGACATCGATATCGCGGTCTTCGATCTCACCCGTACTACCCGGCGTGTACTGGCGATCGCCCAGGACCGAGGACTGCCACGGCAGACCTTCGTTCTGGTTGAAGCGCTCACCGCCGGGCGAGTAGGTGATCGGGTTGCCGTCGGAATCGGTCAACGTCTGGTCGGCCACAAGGTCGCCGTTGTCCACAACATTGTCGCGGTTCAGGTCGAACACCGGTAACTGCGGACGACCGCCGTCACAGATGTTGATCGACATGAGCCAACCGCCACCACCGACGACACAGGGGTCACCGGCATCGGGGACGATGGTGTTGAAGAAGACGATCTCACCGCGCACCAGCGGGTTCGATACGACGCGCTCGCCGGCTTCGGGCAGGTCCATGTACCAGCCCAGGTCGTTGGCCGGGTCGAACGCATTCGCGGTCGGGACTCGGACGAGGGAGGTATCAACGTCCGCCGATGGGTCGTTGGCGAGCTGCTCGAGCAAATCGGCGCGGTCGAGCTCATCGTTGCCGCGATCCCAAATGCCATAGAACGACTGTTCCTCGGTATTGGATTTATCGGCTTCGGCTACGTACTGACCCGTACCAAAGAGCACAAACACATCAGGCGTCACGCTGTTGTCGTAGGGGCAGCGGGCCAGCACCGGCTTGCTCGTGATCGGCTGCAGGTCGCCCGCATCGTTTTCGGCCGTGAACAGTGGCACCGGTGTGCCGCTGCTCGTGTAGTCCACGCTCCAGGACGCGTCATTATTCGAAGACAGATCAAACGCCCACATGCGGCCTTCAAGGTCGCCCGCGTAGGCGCGGTCCGGCGTGCCATCGCTGTCGAGATCGGCCAGTTGCGGCGTGCTCATGCCGTTGGTGCCTGCGCTCGGAACGTCGATGACGAGGTAATCAGAGCCCAGGGTCCAGGTGCCGTCAAGACCGCCCTCGAGGTAGATGATCATGAGCGCGGCGGCGCCCGTCGTGCTGTTGTAACCGTTGCCCAGAACCGCCGCCCAGCGGCCGTTGTTCATGAGGGCAATTGTGGGTTCGGCAAAGCCAAAGCCCAGATTGGCGTCATCGGCGTCCGTGAATTCCCACATGACCCAGCCTGCGGCATTCGCTTCGGTCATGACCGTGGGATCGCTGACGTCCAGCGCAAACAGACCTTTGCCGCCACCGCGCAGCGAGCCCAGCAGGATCGTGCGCCAGCTGGCGACACCCGCAGAGTCGGTCGCGACAAACGCGTCGCTGACGGCCGGCGTCTGGTCGACGTAGTAGCGATGCACGTAGCCCTGCTCGGTGAGTGCGTGGAGGCCTTCACCGGCGGTGTTGCTGAACAGCGCATCGGGAATGTAAGCCACGAATTCCGAACCGGAACCAGGCTGGCCCGTGTCACCCCAGAAGCCGTGCAACATGCCGTCGTTGGCACCCACGTAAACGGCGGGGCGGCGGCTTGCGGCTGTGCCCTGCTTGTAGGTGCTGTAGGCGTCGGTGCCCGTCGGGAACGGGGCTACTGAGGGCCAGTCACTCGTCGGTTCGCCGACAAAGACGGGGCCCGAGTGAACGATGTCGCCCAGCAACGTACGCGGGCTGCGTTCGCGGAACAGTGTGTCGCTTTCGTTGGTGCGGTCGCCACGCAGGTAGTCGATGACGTCCTGCGCCGTCGTGCTGCCGGGGAGGTTACTCGACAGGTCAGCAAGCTGGGTCGCGGTCAGGTCCGCGACGTCGCGGAATGCGACACCGTCGCCGTCAAAGGTGGCAATCTGTCGCGCCGATTCGGTCGGAATCAGGTCTGCCGCTTCCCAGGCCGGCGTTGGAGAGACGTCGCCGGTCAGGGGATCGAGGTCGCTGGCCGTGAGGAAGCCACTCCAGTCCTCGGAGTCCAGCTTGGCCTGGTACACGACCGAGTCACTCGAGAGCAGACCTGTGTTGAACGTTACCGCGGCGGCCGTTCCTTCCGTTTCGATGACCACTTCGAACACGTCGGTCATCCGGCTTGAGATCTCTTCGGGCGTACGCGCGTTAAGCATTTCGCCGCGGCCGTTGACCGCAGCGTGGTACAGGTCGTCGACCATCACCGGGTTGCGGTAAACGTTCGGCTCGGGCCAGGTCGGCGGATTCGTGTGTGCGTCCTCGACATCAAAGTGCGTGACGTTGAAGAGCGTGCCCGTGGCGTTCAGCGTGACGCCAAACGTCGTCATATGCAGATCGTCGTTGCAGTCGAGCGTCGGATCGGTGCCCGCGGCGCAGGCCGTGGGAACGGGGACGCGACCGGTTGGGAACCCGGTGATGCCGAGGTTTTCGTAGTACTTCCAGGCGATGTCACCCAGCGTGCCGCTGAACGTGTCGCCGTAAGGTGCCGGCTGCCCGGTATCTTCATTGCCAATACCGGCGACCGAAGACGCGTTGGCGAAGCCGTCTGTGAATACGATGCCGTAGTTTTTCTGGCACGAGAATTCGATGGGTGCGTTGGCGTCGGTACGCTCGTACTGCTGGCCCACGTAGTCCAGTGCTTCTCGCGTCGGCGTACCGCCGACACCACGCGAGGTCACCAGGGCGTCGAGGATGGCCGGCTTGTCTGTGGTGAGACTCTGCATCGTCACCGTCGTGCGGTTGTTGAACCGGACCTGACCAATGCGTACGCCGTCAATCTCGTTAATGGCGCGCGTGATACCGCCGCGCAGCGCCTGATGACGCTTGCGGAAGTAGGTAAACCAGTTGGCGAAATTCTGCATTTCGTCGGTGTAGCTGCGGCCGCTCGGGAAGGTGCTGGCCGGAATAATCTCGTAGCGAATCATGCACGCACCGTCCGGGCCGATGGCGTCGGCCGTGCCAGTTACCGTGCCGGCTGCGAAGTTGTTCTGGAATAACGCGTAGTTCGCCGGGTCGGGCGCTGCGCAATTGATGGTGGTGCCGCCGATGTCCATCGTGGCGGTATCGTCGACGATGAAGTAGGTCGCGGGGAAGTACGCCACGTTGTAGTACTGGGGGAACGTCGCAGCGACGCCGTTGACGTCGAACATGCCGGTCCAAAGGACGAAATGCCAATCGAAGTCGAGGGGGTCGGCCAGCGGAATATCCTGCGTCAGGTCAACTGTGAACGTCGTCGCGTCGGCGATCGGGTCCCAGGGCGCACGTGTCGGGTCGACGTTACCGAACGTGAAGGCGCCGCCTGTGTCGACCCAGGGCTCATAAGTGATCGACGGGTCGTAGTAGGCCGAGTTGTAGTTCGGGCTGCGTGACCACGCGAGGTCGAGCGTCGGAGGCAAAGGCCAGTGGTTCGAGTTGTAAGAGCGACGCGAGCCCGTACGGTTCGCAGCGTCATAGCCGTTCGGGAACAGGTAGGAAAACTTCCACCAGGGGTCGCCGGAGTTACCGGTCTGGTTGAAGTTCAGCACCCCCGGTGCGGGGCTGTTCGTGTTGTCGAGACCAACAAAGCTCGAGTTGTCGATGTTGTACCAGGCCGACGCATCGTTGGTCGAGAACAGGACCTCGAAGTCCATGCTTCCCGAGTCATCGAGGATCAGGATAGCGTTGGGCTCAACCGCGTCCGACAGGAACAGCGGCGCGTTCGACAGCGGGCCCGGTGCGGCCAAGGCTATGGTGCTACCCAGTGCCAGCGCAACGGCCGACAGCAATCGTGTACGTGGATTCATGATGACGTGCTTGTTCATACGTGTAACCCCGCTCGTGAGCGCGCAGTGCGATCAGAAGCGCTTGGCGTAATTGGTGCGCAGGATGACCTGCGAGGTGCCGGACGCGCCCACACCCCGTGCGTGAATTTTGAAAACGTAGATTTCGCCTGTACCCGTCGACACGCCGTAGCCGCCGCTCAGGTTGATCGATGAGTTCACCGACTCGTCGACGGTACCGCGGATCTCGATCATGTACTGGGGCGCGGTCGCGACGTACTTGAGGACACCGAATGTGGTGTTGTTGTAGGCGCGTGCGTCCGCGGGCCAGGCCGTGTAGACGTCGGGTGCGAAGCCTGTGTCGTACAGCCCGCCCGAGTTGTCGAACAGCGCGAGTGTCGTCAGGCTTTCAATGAACTCCTCAGCCTCGCGCAGTCCGGCCTCCGCGGCCTGGAAGGCCAGGTCCTGGTCGCGCAGATTGCCCGCAATGCGTTCAGTGATCGTCGAGCTGCGCATGGCGGTCGTGCCGATCAGTGACAACAGCAAGAGCGCGATCAGCGCAATCACCATCACGACACCCGCTTGTCTGTTGAGGCTGGCAGTACGCATCAGAGCACCCGATTCCGAATGGTGGTCGTCGACGAGTACACGCGACGCAGCCTGCGGTCGGTTGGTGTCACCGGCGTCAGGCTGGCGGTCGTGCCGTCGAAAAGAATATAGGACTGCGGATTGTCGGCGACGCGATCGTCGGTCGATTCCATGAGCAGGTTGATCTGGACGCTGAGCACGTTGGCCCAGTTCGCCGTGCTGATGGCATTCGCGCGCTGGTAGGCATCGATACTGCCGTCGAAATCAGTGTCGACGCCGTAGACGAGTTCCATATCAACAACGCCGTCGGCGATCTCGACGGGGGTGCCCAGGCTGCCATTGGCGCCCAGGGTCATGCGAAAGAGTGCGCTGCGACCCGATGCACCCGTACCCACGTAGTAAGCCCGTGACATGAGGCGCAACACGAAGCTGTCTTCGTCGTACTGGTAGGGCGTGCCCGTTGCGGTGCTGCAGTCCAGCGGCTCACCGAGCCCCTGCGTGCAGTTGCCGGGGCTGCCGGCACCCGAGCCGTTCACGATTGTCGTAGCCGTATTGCCCGTGTTCGCATTGGTCTGCTGGAAGACAGCCGTGTTCAGGCAGTCGGTGATTGCGAGGACTTCGCCCGCCTGGATGTCATGGGCGGCGTCGAGCGTAATCGTGGCCGTCGCCGGTGAGTGACTCTGAACGACGTAACGATCTTCAGGAATCGCGCGCGTGATCGTCAGGGCATCGGTACCGGCCAGGGCCAGGCCCGAAAAGTCAGCGGGGAAGGTCGAGCCGGCTTCGTAGCCAACGATGGACGTCGCCGCGTCGTATTCCCAGTTCACGGCGCCATTGTTGAGCGTGTTGATGACCGTGGCCGCGTTACCGCAGCCCATGAACCCGGCCAGGCGGATGTCACGCACCATCATGTTCAGTGAGAACCGCCCGACTTCCTGCAGTTCGGTCAGAGCCTGCTGCGTCGTGTAGGACTTCTTGCTGCCGACGTAGAGCTGCAGGATGCCGCCGATGAGAAACGCGCCGATGGTCAGCGCGATGAGCAGTTCGATGAGCGTGTAGCCCGATTGTTTGCTGTGGTCTCGCACGTTCATCACAAGTCCGTTGTTAGTGCGAAGTCGATGACGTCGGCCGCAGCGCGACCGTCATTCCACTGCACCGTGATCGTGGCGCGCTGGGGTGCATCGGGGGTCGCGCCCGCGACCGTCTCAATGGACCCGTTGCCGGCAGGCAGGTAGTAGGCGAGTGCGTTACGCCACTGCACCAGGTCAATATCGGCAACGGTAGTCGGTGAGCCCGGCGTCGCATCGGTCAACGCGATGTCATAGCTGTTCGCGACGACCGCAGCACGGTTGGCGCGCATGCGATCCGCGATGTCGTAAGCGAGGATGCTCGCCTGGGTGCGCAGGTAGGCCGAGTTGTTAAGCCGTGTGCCACTCGCCTGCATGCTGGCCAGACCGATGAGCCCGCCCGTCAGGATGATGGCTGCGACCAGGATCTCGAGCAGCGTGTAACCACGCTGACGACTGCGAACCGGACGTTGTTGGCGCCGGGTTACGGGCATGCCGCCGCTCCTTTTTGCGTGCTCGGGTGACCGAGCAGTCCAACATTAATGGTGCGGGCGGTGGCCGTGTCGCCATCGCTGCCGCACACGTAAAAGCTGTCTGCGTTGTTCGGCGTGGCCCGCGTTTCACCGCTGCCAACGAAAGAGACCCAGGTCGAGAAGCTGCCCGCGGCGCGAACCGTGGTGCCCTCAAGACCGTCCCAGACACGCAAAACCTCTTCGCCAGCGTCGACCGTGCCGAACCCACTGGGGTCAAGGAAGGCCATCCAGCCCTGCTCCCAACCGCCTGTCGTCGCGCATGCAGCCTGGTCCGCCGTCGGGCAGAGCGTCACGCGTTGGCCGCGCTTAATCGCTTCCGAGCGGGCAAACGCGAGTGTTGAGATGAGCTCGTTGTTGTCCGTGACGATTCGGTTGGCGTTCATCGTCGAGAGAAACGAGGGCACAGCGAACCCGGCGATCACGGCAATCACCGCGATCGTCATCATCAGTTCCAGAATTGTGTAGCCCCGCTGACGTCGTTCCTGGGCTTTCCAGGTGCGACGCGCGCCGCCCGTTTCGCTAGTCATTCAGATCCGCTCGGCACATTCCCCGACCACGCTCGATTATGCGTAATTTCCGCAAGGAATCGTCGTGCACAGGTCACAAATCACCGGCGCCTGGCTCAAGCCCTGAGCTGGTCCTGCCGAAACGGCCACTCACGGTGGTCCCCTGTGCCTCGCAGCCCGCGACGATCCCCACGTCACGCTTTATTTATCAGGCGCTTACGGGCTCCAAGCGCCGCCCCGGGCATTCTATCGAGTCATGCCCTGACCTGCCACAGTCGGCCCGTGATCTGTGCGCCAGGTCCGACGCGGGTGCGTTATGTCGCAGTCAGCGGTTTTCAACATCAGTCACTTATGCCGGCGCCATTAACGTAACCTAACGGCTTTCCCCACGAGGTCACCCCCATGCTTCGACGCGGTCTCGTCGCCACGCTCGCCCTGTCGCTGGCCGGGTTTGCGGCGCCGCCTGCGACGGCGCAGGACGCAGCGGATCTGCGTTTGGCCGGGCTTGCCGGGCAGTCGGCCACGCTGCGTGCCTTCGATGCGCTGCAGCGCGTTCGTGACACGGGGCTCGAAGACATGGTCGCGCTCAATGAGATTCCGGCGCCGCCGTTCGGCGAGTCGGCCCGCGCGGCTGCGCTGGCCTCGCGCCTCGAGGCGATGGGGCTCGAAGTCCGCACGGATGCGGTGGGTAATGTGTTGGCGCGACAGCGTGGCCGCACGGGCGCACGGACGATCGCCGTGATCGCGCACATTGATACCGTGTTTCCGGCGCAGACCGATGTGGTGGTGCGGCGTGAAGGGAACGTTTACGCGGCGCCCGGTATTGGCGACAACGCTCGCGGGCTCGCCATGATGCTGACGCTCGCCAGGGTGTTTCGATTGAGCGGGCTCGAGACCGATGATGACGTGCTCTACGTGGGCTCCGTGGGCGAGGAGGGCCTGGGTGACCTGCGCGGCGTGCGCCACCTCTTCTCTGGCGCTGACGATGCCCCCGATATCGACGTGGTCATCGCCATCGACGGCGGCCCGCTGGAGCGGGTTGTTGCCACGGCCGTGGGCTCAAACCGATACCGCGTGACGTTTCGGGGGCCTGGTGGGCATTCTTATGGCGATTTTGGGCGCGCCAATCCGCACCACGCGCTCGCTGATGCGATCTCTCGGTTTCGCCGTGCGGCGCAGGAGGTGAGTGATGCGCGTGGCGAGAAGGCGACATTTTCGGTGGGCCGAATTGGCGGTGGCACCTCGATCAACGCAATCGCTTTCGAGAGTTGGATGGAGGTCGACATGCGCAGCACCGACCCCGAGCGGCTCGCAGCGCTCGATGCCGCCTTTCGCGAATCGATGAACCTGGCCCTGCTTGCCGAGAACGGTCGTCGCCGCGAGGGCGCCGCGCTTGAGCTCAAGCTCGAATCCGTGGGCGCGCGTCCTGCCGGGCGTACGCCGGTCAATTCGCCGCTTGTGGTGAATGCCATGGCGGCGTTACGCGCCGTCGGTGCCGTTCCGGCGATCACCTCGTCATCCACGGACGCCAACATTCCGATGGCACTGGGCATCCCGGCCATCACCATCAGTCGTGGCGGCGTTAGCCGCAATGCGCACGCGCTCAATGAGAGCTGGCAGGACGATGGCACGATGCGCGCAGAACAGGCGGCGTTGTTGTTGTTGCTGGCAGAGGCGGGCCTCGCACAGGCCAGTGCGGCCGCAGACTGAGACGCGCGAGGCGAAGGCTGGGCTCGGGTACCATACGGGCTGCCACGAATACGGGGGATCAACATGCGGCGACTCAGCAGGCGCGGGTTCATGGGCGGGTCGGCGGCGATCGCCGGTGCAGCAGGCTTGGGGTTAACGGGTACGGCGCTCTCAAACACAACGTCGACGGATGACGCGTTACGCCCCCTCACCGACAGGGCGCAACCGATTTCGATTGCTGAACGGCGGTCGCGACTGGAGAAAGCCACTGCGCTGATGCGAGAGCAAGGCGCTGCCGCCTTGCTCGTCGAGGCGGGTACCGCGCTGGAGTATTTCACGGGCATCCAGTGGTGGCGCTCGGAACGACTGACTGCTGCCGTTCTGACCCGGGAGGGAACGCTCTACATCGTAACGCCGTTCTTCGAGGGACCCTCCATTGAGGAGCAGCTCGAGCTCGACGCAGAGATCGTGACCTGGCATGAAGATGAGTCGCCCTTCGAACGCGTCGCCGACCTGGTGGAGGATCGCAAGGGCCCGCTGCTGCTTGAGGAGACAGCGCGATATTTCATCGCCAGCGGTATCGCGGCGGCCGCACCGAAACTCGAGATTGCCGATGGACGCGCGGTGACGCGTGGCTGCCGAATGATCAAGTCGTCTTCAGAGCTTGCGTTGATGCAAGTGGCTAACGACGTGACCATGGCTGCCTACCGGCACCTCTATCCGCAAGTGGTTCCCGGCATGACGCCGCGCGACATCACCCGCAGGATGAATGCGGCCACTGAAGCGCTGGGGGGGCGTGTCTCGTTCTCGATTGCCCTGGCCGGACCCGCCAGCGCCTATCCGCACGGCACGCGACAGCCACAACGTGTCGAAGACGGCGGTATCGTGCTCATGGACTGCGGCTGCAGCGTGCATGGTTACCAGTCGGACATCTCCCGAACCTGGGTTGTAGGAACGGCCAACGCCACGCAGCGTCGGGTCTGGGAAACAGCGAAACGCGGTCAGGAGATTGCGCTTGAGACCATCGAGCCCGGGATTCCGGCGGGCGAGGTTGATGTCGCCGTTCGGAAGTTCTACGAGAGCGAAGGCTTCGGACCTGACTACCAGGCGCCGGGACTGACGCATCGTTTGGGGCACGGCATTGGCATGGACGGGCACGAGCCCATCAACTTCGTTCGCGGCGAGACCACGTCGCTCGCGCCGGGCATGTGCTTATCCAACGAACCTGGCATTTACCTGCCCGGTCAATTCGGGGTTCGTCTCGAGGACTGCCTCTACATCACGGAGTCCGGCGCGAAGCTGTTCTCGGGCCTGTCGCCCTCGCTTGAGTCTCCCATCGGATAGGCGGCATTGTGCGCTGCGCCATGGCGCAGCGCAGGCGTGTCCGGCACACTCAGGGCCTGAATATGAGGAGCATGACCATGCTGCGACAGAAAATTCTTGCCATCTGTGCGGTCCTGGCCCTTGTGCCGGCGGCACAAGCGGAGCACGCCGACGAGCGTCACGACACGCTGGCCGAGAGCGAGACGATCACGGTTTACAAGTCACCCACCTGCGGTTGCTGCAAGAACTGGATCAAGCATCTCGAAGCGGCAGGGTTCGAGGTCGAGGCCATCGACAGCGACGACATGAATGCCGTCAAGCAGGAATTCGGTGTGCCCCGGAATATGACGAGCTGTCACACGGCGCGCGTTGCGGGCTACACCATCGAAGGTCATGTTCCTGCCGACGACATTCTGCGTTTGCTCGGCAAACGGCCTGAGGCCGACGGCCTGGCCGTCCCGGGTATGCCCGTGGGCTCACCGGGCATGGAGGTGGGTGATCGTGTTGATCCCTACAAAGTGATGCTCTTTGGTGAAGCGGGCGCGACGACCTGGGCCAGTTACGGCGAAGACACCGAGGTCAGCGAAGCGGAGGTCGAATCCGAAAGCGATGCCGCCGAATCAGGCTGAGGCGACATCCGCTGTCGTGACGTCGCGTTCCGCGAGGTTGCGCGACAGCACCTCACGAAGCTCATCCAGTTTGTAGGGCTTGGACAGGTAGTCGTCCATGCCGGCCGCAATGCAGCGTTCCCGATCGCCGAGCAGCGCATTGGCGGTCAGCGCAACGATGGGCACGGGTGCGCGCCCCGCCGACTGCTCAAACATGCGCACTTCGGCGGCGGCAGTGAAGCCGTCCTTGTTGGGCATCTGACAGTCCATCAACACGACGTCGTAGGTTGCGGCCTCGTCAATGAGACGTTGCGTCGCTTCGACACCATCGGCGGCGGTGTCCACCGTGCAACCCAGCTTCGTAAGCATGCCGCGGGCGACGGCCTGGTTGACGGGGTTGTCCTCGACAAGAAGCACGTTGGCATTGAGCGTTTGCAAATCGCCCGAGACGGCGACGCTGCCGGTAATGTCTGCCTCGTGTAGGGGGTTGTCAGCGTCAAACAGGATGGCGACAAAGCGTGAGAAACGCTTGCGCCGCAGGGGCTTGCCAATCGCTGTGGAAACCCCGATTTCCTTGCAGTCGCGTGGCGACAATGCGCCGGACATGGGCCGGATCAGGCCCACCGGAAGGTCGGGGCGGTTCTCTCGCAACGCGCTCGCAAGTTCAATGCCGTTACCGTCAGGCAGCGTCTCATCAATCATCACGGCGTCGGTCTTCGTGCAGAGCCTGTCGTGGGCGATTGCGCAGGATTCCGCCTCTGTGACGTTTACGCCCCAGTCTTGCAATTGTTCCCGGATGACGCGTCGTTGCGTCTCACCAGCCGCGACAACCAGCATTGTCTTGCCGCGCCAGTCGGGGTTGTTGTCGACGAGTGGTGGCGTCTCGCGCGTCGCGAGCGGGATGTGGAACCAGAATGTTGAGCCCTGGCCACGTTCACTCTCCACACCGATGTTGCCGCCCATGATGTCGACGAGCTGGCGGGAGATGGCGAGACCGAGACCCGTGCCACCGAATCGCCGCGTGACCGATCCGTCTTCCTGCGAAAAGGCATCGAAGATCTTGCGTTGCGCATCCGGTTCGATGCCAATGCCCGTGTCGATGATTTCGCACAGGATGCCGGGGCCGTCGCTGCGCGGCCGCTCGCGCAGCCGTAAACAGACCTCGCCTTCTTCGGTGAATTTAACCGCGTTGCCCGCGAGGTTGAGCATGATCTGACGGATGCGCAGGCCATCGCCAATGCGCGCAGAAGTAAGGTCCGGCGGGATATCGCAAATCAGCTCGAGACCTTTCGATTCCGCGTGTTGCTCCAGCAGCTCCGAAACCTCTTCGGTCAGCTGACGCAAGTCGAAGGGCTGCGCCTCGAGTTCCACGCGGCCCGCCTCGATCTTTGAGAAGTCGAGGATGTCGTTGATGATCGTCAGGAGCGCTTCCGCCGAGTGCTGGATACTCTCGGCGAAGCTGATCTGGCGCGGTGTGAGTTCGCCCGATGACAGCAGTAGCTCAGTCATGCCGAGCACGCCGTTCATTGGCGTACGAATTTCGTGGCTCATGCTGGCGAGGAATTCGCTCTTGGCCGTATTGGCCGCCTCAGCGCGCTCCTTGGAGCCGCGCAGCTCGTCGACCATATTGGCGAGCCGGTCGTTGGCATCGGCCAGGCTCTGGGTCCGCTCCTCGATCTGTGCTTTGAGCTGGTCGCGGTGCGCGCGCAGCCGAACGTCGCGGGACTCAAGCTGCTGCAGCATGTGATTCACGGCCAGCGCAAGTGAGGCAATTTCATCCTGGCCCTCCACATTCGCCCGCAATGCGAAGTCCTCTTTCTCAGAGACCTTTTCGGTAACGGCAGCGAGATCGGTGAGCGGACGTACAAGTCTCGGCGTGAGCAACGAGGCCAGGAGCAACGCAGTGCCCAAACCGACCACCAATGCGACGCCGCCAATAAGCAGCGCCTCGTAGACACTACCGCGCACCGGCGAGAGGTTCGAGCGCACGAATATCATGCCGATGAGCTCGCCGTCGAGTAGCACCGGGTGCAGGACTTCAACGTGGCTGGTGCCGACGCGTCGGTAGGTATCACCGCCACCCCGCAGAACGGCGTTAATCCAGCCAATGGGTAACGGGAACGACTCGCCAACCGAGTTGTGTACTTCGCCCAGCGGGCGGCCATCGCGGTCGAACACGGCGGACGCGATCACGCTGCGATTCGCAAACAGCGAGTTCAGGAGCCGCCGAAGCTGCTCACCGTCTTCGAAGGTGATCGCCGCCACACTGTTCTTGCCCACGACGTCGGCGAGCGTGTGCAGCTGACGCGACAAATCATCCTCGGCCTTGAGTGCCTGGCCGCCAATGGTCAGTACCAGCGACGACGAGACCGCGATGGCCGCTGCGACGACAATGATGAGCTGGACTTTGGGCCCGATAAGCAGTCGGTGGAGCAGTGACTTCATCAATTGGCTCCCGACTCGTCGCCAACCAGGGTCGCAAGCGACAGGAGTTGCGAGCTGATCGAGAGGCCGGCGCGCCGCACGTTTGAAACGTTGATCCGCATGGCGATGCGGTCATTGCGGCGCGTCAGTTCTATGATGCCGCCGGCGTTGGCGAAGCCCGGCGCGTCACTGACCGTGAGCGCAGTCTCCGGAAGCCGCAACTCGATGACGTCGCCGATGTCGCCAGCGTCTGCCGAGAGGTAGGCCAGATCGCAATGCAGGTTTTTGCTGGGTGGCCCTAGGAGATCGATGACTTCGATGGGCAGGTCGGCGACACGCCGCCTGCCGAGATTTTCGTTGGCAATGCGAAAGGGCGTTTTACCAAGAACGCACAGATGAAAGGCTTCTGTTTGTTCTTCGTCCGTGTGCTCGGGCCAGGTCACGAAACGCGCGATGTTATAGGTGAACGCGAGCTTGAGCTCGTCCTCGACATCGGACGCAAACGCGGGCGCTATCAAGCCCGCCCCGATGAGGAGGCCCAGCAGCAAGTGCGCTGTGCGGCGTGAGGTCACCTGGGTCGCTCCGCCGATCAGAAGTCGTAGCGGAGGTTGAGGTAGGCCGAGCGTTCTATCTCAGTCGGCAGGCTTTCGAAGAGCTCCGAGGTGTACTCGAGTGTTGCGTCGTCAAACAGGTTGCGAACACCGAGATACAACACCCAGTTTTCTGTGGGCTGCCAGCGCAGGTTGACGTTGCCCTGCCAGTAGTCGTCGATGTCCTGCACTTCGATTTCGTCGACGTAGCGAAACGCGGCCGCGAGGCTCAGTTTGGGTCCGTAGCGGTATTCGGCGCGCAGCTGGGCCTGCCACTCGGGGTACTGGAAGGGCACGGCACTACCGGACAGGCCGCGACCCAGATCCTGTTTGGCAAATGACGCATGCGCAATGACGCGCAGCGCCTCCATGGGCAACCAATCCACCTGGACCTCACCACCCCAGGTGCGTGAACTCGCTTCATTCGTGAACTGCACTTCGGTCGTGGCACTCGTCGAGCTCAGGATGCAAAGCGGATTGACCAGTACCGAGACACCGCTGGGCTGGCACACCGTGTCGCCGCCCGCAAACGTCCGCAGGTTTTCATAGTCAAACACGTAGACCGATACGTCATAGCTCATGGTGTCAGAGAAGCGGCCGCGAAGTCCGGCTTCGTAGGCGGCGAGTACCTCTGATTCAAAGTCCGGGTTTGAGATCGACGCAGTGCGCAACGGTATGGGGAACGGGTTGGGACCCGTCAGCGGCGGCCTCGCGGGCAGGACATCGAGACTCTCTGTGCCTTGATCGGCGAATGAGGGCGTGCGGACCGCACGCGCCGCGCCCGCCCAGAGCGACATGTCGTCGGCTGGCTTCCAAAGCAGCCGCGCCGTTGGCATGAACTCTACGGAGCGCGGCGAAAACTCGTTGCGTTCCAGCTTGACGCCCAGCGTGAGTGATACCGCGTCGGGCTTCAGTGTAATTTCGTCTTGCAAGAACACCGCGACGAGCAGGTCTTCGTCGATATTCATGAAGTCCTCTACGAAACTGACGCGCGCAGAGTTTTTGAAGTCGTAGTAGTTCTTTCTAACTTGGCCGCCGGCAATAAACTCATGGGCGCCGCGACTCCATTGGTGGCGGCCGTCGAAGCTCAGCGTTGTGCGCGTTTCCGAGTACAGGGCAGCATCGCGATCCGTGTAGTCGATGATGAGGTCGGCCGCGGAACTGGTGCCGCCGTCGCGGGCGCGATTCCAGCGCAGTGTCGCGAATCCGCCGCTCACGCTGGCGTCGTTGGGCGCGATGCTGAAGTAGGGCGGTGCCGGTACGAACAGCACATCGGACTCACCCATGTCGCCGCCGTAACCTTCGACGCTGCCCGACCATTCGTCGCGGTCATTGCGCCACTGGGCGCGCACGCCGCCACGCCATAGATCCCAATCGTCGAAGGCCTCACCACCGTCGACGAATCGATTGGCGTTGGCGGAATGGTATTTCGCGAAGACCCGGTAGGCGCCGCTGCCACCCATCGCGCCGCTGTACTGACCCGCAGCGAACGAACTGCCCTCGGGGTCGATCCCGGCCAGGATCGAGGTGCCCGCGTCGGCATCGGGTTGACGCGTGATGATGTTGATCACGCCGTTGGTGGCGTTACTTCCCCAGACGGTCGCGCCGGGGCCTCGGATGACTTCAATGCGCTCGATCTCTTCGATGAGCGTGCTCTGCACGTCCCAAAACACGCCAGAGAAGGAGGGCGTGTACAGCGTGCGACCGTCCATGAGTACCAACAGCTTATTCGCGAAGCGGCCCGACTCGCCGCGGGCACCGATCGCCCATTTGTTGGCGTCGATCTGCAGCACGGACAGGCCAGGTGCGAGTCGCAATGCGTCAGGGATAGAGCGAATGCCCTGGCGTTCAATGTCCTCGCGTGTAATGACGAACACCGCCGACGTGGTGTCTGCGAGGGGCTCGCTTTTGCGCGACACCGACGTGACGCTCAGATTGACGAGCTCCTCAAGGCTCATGTCGAAGAGGTCATCGTTCTGGGCCTGTGCCGGGGACCCTGTGGCACAGAGTACGAGGGCGACGGCAGCGGCGATCGCGCTACGCCCGGGCTTGGTCCTTAACATAATCAATCCATGATCAAACACATCCCTACGCCCCGCGTAGCGGCGGCGCAGCCCGGGTCTTTAGCGCGTTTGCGGGTGTTTTTCGCCTGGTCTCGGACGTGTTGGGCAGCAGAGTGCCGAGGCGATATCAGGGGTATCGCTCACAGGTGGTATTCGCGGGACCACTGTCCGTCAATGAGACGGCGTCAAAGTCGCTCTAGTAGCGCTGCGGGCAGGGTGCGCAGCGAAAGGTCGGAATCAGGCCGTTGAGACGCAGCGGCACTCAGGCCACGGCGTGTGCATCGTGTTCGGCTGCAAGCTTGATGTCGTCGATGTCCTGCTGGAGCATCTTGCGCGTCGTGCCCAAAAACAGTCGACCAATCGTGTTGCCGAGCAGCTTAGCCATGAAAGTTTCGGGCTCGCCGCGGAAGGTCATGGTGAGCTCTGTGGCGTCGCCGATTTCTTTCAGGCTGATACGAGAGTAGTAACGACAGCCGTGGCTGCCGGCCTCGACATCATAATGCTCGGGCGCTCGCGCAGCCGTCACCCACATGGTTTCTGTGGCTTCCTTGCCCATCATGGTGCGGGTCTCCTGCCACTTTAGCCCCACGATGCCTGTGGCGGGTTTCTCGAGTACCTCGGTCTTCTCGAGCCCCGAAATGAAGTCGGCGCAATTCTCGAAGTCAGTTGCACGCGCCCAGACGACGTCGCGTGGCGCATCGATGTGTGTGCTTACCGTGATTTGCATGGTGTCCCCCGTGCCGCGAGCGGCTCTGTTCATGCAGTGTCTAATAACCGCATATCAAGCTGCCAACTTACGCCTGGCGCGTGGCGGGGTCCACCGACGTGGCTGTCACTGGCCTGCTTACTTCGAAAACACTAGTAGTTCGTCTCGCTGAGCAACGATACGGTGAGGCTGAAGCACCGCTATGGGGGAGCCCACATGTCTATCACAGCGCGTTACGTTGTCCTGTTCCTAACGCTAATTCTCAGCGCGACACCTGCACGTGCTAATGATGCCGCGCCCGCGGTCGAATGGAATGCCGCGGTGTTGGCCGTTGCCGAAGCTGAGGATGGCTTTGTGACCCTGAAGGGTCTGCGGACCGTCACGATGATGCACCTCGCGATGCATGATGCGCTCAGCGCCACGGGTAGCGGCTACCAGCCCTATGCACTTCAGGAGCGCCTCACAGACGGCAGTCGCATTGCTGCCGTCTCGCACGCGGCCTTCGTCGTTGCGAGCAGTCAGTACCCGGGCAGTCGCGCGGTTTTTGCCGCGATTCGCGACCGGGCGGAGGCGGGCGTGACCGAGCCCGACCAACTCGAGACTGGCCGCGCGCTAGGGACGCGCGCCGCCGAGTCGATCATGTCGACGCGCCAGGGCGACGGTTGGGATACGGAGGCCGACTACCAATGGCATCCCATGGCGCCTGGTGTCTACGCAGAGTTTGAAGAACACAGCGGTACGCCACAGGGGTTCATATTCGGACCCGGCTGGGCCAAGGCGCGTGGGTTCGCCCTGGAGCGCCCCGATCAGTTTCGGGTGCCAGCACCGCCGAACATCGAGAGTAGCGCCTACACGGCAGCCTTCGACGAAGTGAAGATGCTTGGTCGGTTTCAGAGCATGCGACGTACGTCTGATCAGACGCACCTCGCGCTCTGGTGGAAGGACTTTTCGGAAAATTCCCACAACCGGCTGGCACGTGACCTCATCGCGCGCGAAGCGCTGTCGTTAGACGCGTCAGTTCGACTCTTCGCGCTGCTTAACATGGCGATCTATGACGCCTACATATCGAGCTTCGAGAACAAGTTTCACTACAACCACTGGCGGCCCTACACGGCGATTCGATGGGCCGACAATGACGGCAATCCTGAGACACAGCAGGAGTCGACCTGGACAAACACGCATCGGCACACCTATGCCTTCCCGTCCTACCCGTCGGCGCACGGTACGGCGTGCGCTGCTGCGATGTCAGCACTGGCGCACGTGTTCGGTGACGACTACGCGTTCACCATGCGCACGGAAATGGTTGATGTGGCCGGGCCGTTCTCGGGCAAGATCGAGATGCACCCCGCAACGCGGTCATTTGAGCGGTTCAGCGACGCTGCGCGCGAGTGTGGTGCGTCCAGAGTCTATTTGGGCATTCACTTTCGCTACGACTCAGTGGCTGGGGTGCAACTTGGTAAACAGGTCGGCAGCCAGGTGATCGCGACACTGCTGCAACCGCGTGTGGCAGAGGGTGATCGCTGAGTCAGCGCGAGTCGGCCGTGGATGTCGCGCGCGTCCTCGCGAGGCGGAAACCCACGTGTGAGGTTCCCGTGTAGAGGTTCTGTGCCTGGCGCGCAGCGGCTCGGAAGCGATAACAGAAGTCTCGTGCGCAGAGAAAGGACCCGCCCTTGATCACGATCACGGGGTCAGCCGGTTGCGCCGGGTCGAATCCACGCGCGCCGGCAATGCGTCTCGCATCGTCGCTGTGATCGGGCGTGTAGGGTGTCGCCGTGAGTTCCCAAACGTTGCCGATCATGTCGTGCAGGCCCAGCGCATTGGCTTCAAAACTCGCCACGGGTGCGAGCCCTTTGAAGCCGTCGCGACCTGTGTCCGCGACCGGGAAACGGCCTTGCCAGGTGTTGGCGTCAGCACCGTCATTGCCGGCGGACTGTGCCGCTGACTCCCATTCGGTTTCGGTGGGCAGTCGTCCGCCGGCCCAACGTGCGAATGCCTCGGCGTCCGCCCGTGTGACGTGCACCACGGGCAGGTTCGGCGCCGCGTCGGGGCCGTCTGGCCCCGACGGCTTGCGCCAGTTAGCGCCTTCCTCGAATCGCCACCAATTGAGCGCCTCAGGCCGGATCGATTCGGGCGCTTCAAACACAGCAGAGCCGGCCGGGATCGTCTCGCCCGGACCGCCTGGCTCCTGCGCCGACCAACCGCGCTCGGCGCGCGTGACGTAGCCGGTGTCCGAGACGAATCGCGCGAACTGCTCGTTTGTGACTTCGGTGCGTGTCAATTCAAAGTCTTCGGCGCAAGCCTCTCGCGCCGGGCGTTCCTCGGCGTAGCCGCGCGCATCGCCGAGCTCGAAACACGAGGCCGGGATGGCGACCCAATCGAGCGTCGCGTCCGCACGGGTGTTGGACGCGAGTGTCAGGCCGCCAACGACGGCCGCGGACGCGATTAGCGATGTTCGTAGCGTTGTCGCCATTGCTCGATGTCCTGAATGTAACCCGCGACCGCATCGGCATGCTCTGCTGAGACGTCTTGTGTCTGTCTGGCGTCGTTGTCGATATCGTACAGCGCCATCTCGTCACTTTCCGGCAGCCACACGAAGTACCAACGCAGATCACGCCGGTAGTACCCCACCATCGGTGCGCCCATCAAGTCGTCTGTCGCCGCGTCAGGTTCACCGCGAAAATTGGTGCCTGCCCGGTGTTGCGTGAGTCGACCGATGAGTGCATCACGAGGCGCGTCGAGGGACGTACCCTCGATGGCCGGTCGCAGCGTGTAGCCGGGCAGCGCGTCAGGCTGCGGCAGGCCTGCGTAGTCAAGAATGGTCGGCATGATGTCGAGCGCGCTCGCCAGAGTCTGCTGGTCGCGAACGGCGGCGATCCTGCCGCGCCAGTAGAAAATGATCGGTGTGCGCAGCCCCGTGTCGAAGAACGAGCCTTTGCCACGTGGCCCGCCGTTGGCGAAGGTCTTGGGATCGTTGGCGTATTCGACACCTGCCGGCTGCTCCCAGCCGTTGTCGTTGACGTAGATGATCAGCGTGTTGTCGAGCAGGCGCTCATTGCGCAGTGAGTCAAGCACGGCGCCTACGCCCCAGTCGAACCAGCTGATGTTGGCGTAGTAGAGCTTGGCGGACTCAGAGAGATCATCGCGGTCCTGGTAGTACTTAAAGAAGCGATCGGGCGCGTTGAGCGGTGTGTGGGGCAGGGCGGGCCCGTACCAGACGAAGAAGGGCTGATCGGCATGGTCGGCGATGAATTCCGTGACGGGCGCCATCGTTTCGCGACCAATTTCGTTGCCGCGCCCGCCCATAAACGTAAAAAACCAGCGATCACCGAGACTCGCCGCGTCTTCCCAGCGCCAGGCGTCGGTCATGCCGTGCGTAAAGCCCCCATGCGCGTAGGACTGCTCCCACCACTTGCCGCTCTGGTGTGACGCGTAGCCGGCTTCGGCCAGCAATCGCGGCAAGGTCTCGAACTGCTCGATCGCGGCCGTCTCGTACTGCCGACTAATCATGTCCCGGTAGCGCGCGTCGTCGGTGTCCGCCGCAAACGGTGATTCGGCGAGCTTTTGCTCGGCGATGGCGCCCGCGCGCTGCTCGTAGGTCACGGGGTACAGGCCCGTAATCAGGCTTTGTAGTGTCGGTCGGCAGAAGTTTGAGGTGGCGTGGGCGACTTCGAATACCGCGCCGCCCCTGCCGAGGATGTCCATATTGGGCGTAATGACATTGTCGTCACCCAGAAAGCCCAGGTAAGGCCAGCCGAGATCGTCCGCAATGATCAACACGACGTTGGGCGGGCCGTGGGGCCGCCGCGGAATGACCGTTCTGTCGATCTGGCCGGCAGCCGTGTCATTGAAGACGCCGCCGAAGTCGAAGGCAGGCTCGTCCGACTCGGGCGCCGGGCCCGCCGTCGTTGAGCACGCGCTCGCCAGCGCTGCGGTCAGTGCAGTGAGTAGCCGGGCGAAGCCTGTTGTGTATTGGATCGGTGTCACGTGCGTTCCCCCATTTCTCCGCCCGCAGAACCGGGCATAATCCTACCCTGAAGTGAGTTGTGTTTTTGAACGGTGACCGGCGCGTCTTGCGTCGGGCTCCGCAGGGAGTGCAGGCAATGACGATGTGGCGACGAATCATGCTGGGTGTAACCGCCCTGGCGCTCGCAGGCTGCAGCACCACGCCCAAGGTGTTCTCGGACTTTGATCCCGAGCAGTCGTTTGACAGCTATCAGACGTTCAGCTGGATCAGCGACAACCCTATGACGGTGGCGGGCGACCGCGGGCCAAACCCGATTGTCGCCGCGCGACTTAAGGCGGCGATCCAGGAGGAGTTCGAGCGCAAGGGCTTTGAGTTTGTCGCCAAACCGGCAGACGCGGATTTCGTGGTGGCTTGGACGGTCGGTGCACGCGACCGCGTTGATGTCAGAAGTCGCGAGTATGTCGATTATTACGGTCCGCATTGGCGCTGGGGCTACGGTTACTACGGCGTCCGGCCGATTGCAGGCGCCACGCGCACCGAAGTAGAAACCCGTGAATACACCGAAGGCAGTCTGGCCATCGATGTCTTCGACGCCGCGCGCAAGGCGCCAGTCTGGCATGGCAGTGCCAGCAAGCGACTCTCGGAGACGGAGCTCAAAGGCGACAACGGCGAGTCGATTCGCAATGCCGTCACGCGCATTCTCGAAGGGTTTCCGCCTGGCGCTGCTGCGGAGTGATTGAGGCCGCCGCGCTGCTGCAAGCGGGCAGGGTGCGCCGCTTGTGACGACCACGGTTCCTGTCGACAGTTTTCTCGCCTACACGGCGGGCATTGCGGTGTTTTTCGCGGGCATGCGCATGAACAAGCGCATCGCCATTCTGCGCGAGTACAACATTCCCGAACCTGTGACGGGCGGGTTGCTGGCCGCGTTGCTGACGTTGGCGCTGTACGCTGTTTTCGATATCGAGCTCGCGTTTGACCTTGAGACGCGCGACCGGCTGCTGATCTACTTCTTCACGGGCATCGGACTCAACGCGCGATTCGCCGACCTTGTAGCAGGCGGTCGGCCGCTGCTCGTGATGCTCGTGCTCACGTTGTCGTTCATCGTGATTCAGGATGGCGTCGGTGTGGCGGGCGCGCTGCTGCTGGATCTGCCGGCTGAAGTTGGCTTGCTCACAGGCTCGGCGGCGTTGATCGGTGGCCATGGCACCGCGATTGCCTGGGCACCCGATTTCGAGGCGCAAGGTGTCACGGGTGCACTCGAGCTGGGCGCGGCAGCCGCGACGCTGGGCCTTGTGGTCGCGAGCCTGATCGGCGGGCCAATTGGCAAATTCCTGCTTGAGCGTCACAAGCTGTCTGGCGGCGACGAGGCGCCAGTCGTAGGCATTGCTTACGACGCGGAAGACTCAGAGACCATCCGCCACACGAGCATCATGGCCGTCCTGCTCGCGCTGCACGTCGCCATCATCATGGGTTGGTTCCTGCGTGCGGGCTTTGAGGAAATTGGACTCAAGTTGCCGCTGTTTGTGACCTGCCTGCTCAGTGCCGTGTTGCTTTCCAACACGGTGCCGTCTTTGTTCCCACGCATGTACTGGCCCGCGCGCTCGCGTTCGTTGGCGCTTGTGTCCGACTTCTCGCTGGGGTTGTTCCTGGCCATGTCGCTGATGAGCATGCAGCTTTGGTCTATTGCCGAGCTCGCGGGCCCATTGCTGGTTTTGCTTGGTCTTCAAACGCTGGCGGCCGTGCTCTTTATTCTGGTAATCCTGTTTCGCGCGATGGGCGGTGACTACCAGGCCGCTGTGCTGAGCTCGGGCTTCGGCGGTTTCGCACTGGGCGCAACACCCACCGCGATCGCGAACATGACGGCAGTGACCAAAAAACACGGACCGGCACCGCTCGCGTTCATCATTCTTCCGCTCATCGCGGCGTTCTTTGTGGACATCACCAATGCGCTCGTCTTGCAAACTGCATTGCAGTGGCTGAACTGACGCGGCGCGCAGCATGCGTCTTGTAATGCATGGGACTCCTGGCAATGTCGATGGGGTGATGCTGTGTCGGTGACACTCGGGGGCGGTCAGTGAGGGATTTCGCACTGGAAACCTATTTTTCGGAATGGGAATTCAAGGCGCGGCACCACATGACCGCGTCCGATGCACAGAGCGTCACGGTGGGCGAGTTGTTGACGCTCGCCGGTCAGCCCGCCGATGCGCTGGCCGATTTGCACCTCGGCTACACGGAGACCTGGGGCGCACCGGACTTGCGTGAAGCCATTGCGGCCACCTACGACACGCTGACTGCAGACGATGTGCTCTGCTTTGCCGGTGCCGAGGAGGGCGTCTACACCGCGATGCGTGTATTGCTCGCGAATGACGATCACGCGATTGTCGTGACGCCCAATTACCAGGCGGCCGAAACCGTGCCGCTCGATATTTGCGAGGTGACCGGCGTTGCCCTCGACGCGTCTCAGCACTGGCGCCTCGACCCCGACGCCGTTCGCGCCGCGATTCGGCCGAACACGCGACTCGTGTCGGTGTGCTTCCCCAACAACCCGACGGGTGCGATTCCCTCACGCGAGGACTTCGCGGAGCTCGTAGCGATTTGCCGCGAGCACGATCTGTACCTGTTCAGTGACGAGGTGTACCGCTTGCTCGAGCTCGATGCGGCGAAGCGCATCGACCAGGCGGCCGATGCCTACGAGAAGGGCCTGTCGCTCAACGTCATGTCCAAGGCCTACGGCTTGCCCGGTCTGCGCATCGGTTGGATCGCTTGCCGCAACCGTTCGGCGCTGCAGCGGCTCGAACGTTACAAGCACTACCTGTCGATCTGTAACTCGGCGCCCAGCGAGCGGCTGGCGACGATGGCGCTCGGCATCCGCGAGACGCTACTCGAGCGCGTGCGCACGCTGATGCGGTCCAATCTCGCCGAGCTCGAGACGTTTTTTGCCCGACACACGGCGTTGTTCGATTGGCATCGCCCCGACGGGGGTTGCATCGCGTTTCCTCGCTTTACGGGTCGTGGCGGGGTCGAGGCGTTTTGCACAGCGCTTGTGGAAGAGGCCGGCGTATTGTTGTTGCCCGCGTCGATCTATCGATCGGAGCTGCAGGCGACGCCCACGGATCGTTTTCGTGTCGGTTTTGGGCGGGCCAACATGTCGACCGGTTTGGCGGCGTTCGAGGCATTTATTAACGAGAACGGCGCAGACTTCATGCCCTGACGAATTCTGTGTTGACGGCCTAAACCCAAGGCCCCGACCCGGCATCCAAGTGTGGATGATTCCATCCACTATGCGGGGAGACACTGATGTTGCGACGGTGCGTTTTGGGGATTTTGGTCGGTTCACTGGCCATCCAGGCACAGGCAGATAACGGGGCAGTTGCGCAGGCCGCACAGCTCAAGAACATCACCATTGACGGCAAGCTGGGCGACTGGCCCGAGGGGTTGACCGTCTATCCGGTGCAGATGAATAACAGTCGTGAGGTCGTCGAGGCTGATGCGAATTTCGCCGCGGGCTTCCGCGCGGGTTACGACCCCAAGGCCAACAGGGTCTACGTGGCCCTTGAAATCACCGATGACGTTCATGTCGTTGCCGAAGACGCGGAGCCTGGCCAATGGGACCGCAACGACAGCGTCATCGTGTACATCGACTTCAACCACACGACGACGGGTTCGGGGTCGGCGCTGTACCTGACCCAGGGCGAGCAGCGCGCCATGCTCAGCGACGCCTCGAGCTGGGATGCCGACGTGGCCAACGCCGGTTGGGACACCGCAGACGTTGCCGTTGCGCGTGACGGCAACGTCACGACCTATGAATTCCAGTTCGCAAGCCCTACGGCGCTCGACGCGCACACGGTGCTCGGCCTCGATCTGCTCATCGCCGATCAGGACGTTGCGGGTGACGACACGACGGCGTCGCTCGTGTCCTGGGGCCCGGGATTTGGCAAGAGCCAGGCTGGTGGCCGCACCGCCGACTTGCTGCTGCTGGGTCGCAAGACAAAGCTGGGCACGCTGGCCGGGCATATCGAAGTGGCCTCTGACGACCCCGAGGACAAAGCGGACCCGCTGCGTGTACGCGTGCAGTCCAAGAAGAACCCCAAGCTTTGGGTGCAGACCGTATCGGACGAGTCTGGCGCGTTTTCGGTATCGGTACCCGTTGGTACTTACACGGTAACGAGCGTGGACCGGCTCAACTGGATCGGTAGCACACCGACCGTGATCGCGCCCGCCGAGCCCGTGACGGTCAAGGTTGCCGCCAACAAGACCACGACGGCGCCAGACTTGTCGCTGGTCCCAGTGGCCGCGCCCATCACGTTGCCGGAGCAGGGCGCCTTGTTCGGCTTCGAGCGCAGCGATGCCGAGGCGTTTGACGACGTTGTCGAGACGCTCATGACCCACTTTGATATCCCGGGTGCGTCCATTGCACTTGTGAAGGACGGCCAACTGGTGCATCACCAGACCTACGGCAGCCAGAATGCCTACAGCGAGTTGCCTGTCAACGATGACACGCTGTTCGAGGCGGCATCGATCACGAAGGCCGTGTTCGCGTTCACCGTGAACCGCATGGCGGAGCGCGGCGAAATCGACCTGGATCGACCGCTGCACACGTACCTGCCTTTCGACGACATCGCACACGACAAGCGCTACGAGAAGATTACCGCGCGTCACGCGCTGTCCCACCAGACGGGGTTCCCGAACTGGCGCTGGCAAAACGATGACGGACAAATCGACCTCAAGTTCTACCCGGGCATTCAGTACGGCTACTCAGGCGAAGGCTTCGAGTACCTGGGCCGCGTGGTTGCGCACATCAAGGGCGAGCCGCTCGAGGACATCGTGCGCCGCGAGACGCTCGCCGTCATGGGCTTCCAAAAGAACACGTATTTTGCCGAGAACCCGGCGCTGTACGAGCAGGCCTCGCGGGGCCACTGGGCCGGCATGACCGGCCCGCATGGATTCCCCGGCGAAATCGGTGTGGCGCACAGCATGTACACAGAGGCCGGCACGTTCTCAAATTTCCTCGTCGGCTTGCTGGCCGAAAAAGGGCTGTCGGCCAAGGGCTACGAGAAAATGTTGGAGCCGCAGGTGGCGACGCCCACGGATGAGGGTGAACGGCCGGGTTGGCCCGGCCGCTATGGACTGGGCTTTCACATGATGAACTCGCCGTACGGGCTGGCCTATGGGCATGGCGGCAACAACGGCAACTTCACCTGCCAGTTTGAGATTTACCCCGAGCAGCAGTTCGGCTTCGCAATTTTCACGAATGCCGACACCGGCTGGCTCATGGTCGATGCCTTGCGTGAGTATCTGGTCATCGGTCAGCCAGCCGATACCGAAGCCGTAGCCCAGCGGCAGTGATGCCGGACGGTGTGTCGCCGCGTCAAGCGTGAGGCGGCGACACGTCCGTGCGGCACGGGTACGCTGCGCTGTCGTCCTTGCTGCCATCTTGCTAATTGACGCGATCTGCAAGCCATTGGTAAGAATTGTCTATTGAGCGACATGCGCCTCCTGAATAGGCTGCCGAAATGCACCGGTGACCACTGGGCGTCTGACTGTGACGCCTATCGGGCGGCCGTAAAGAGGGAGAGTGATGTATGCCGCCCAAGCGCATTTTGCTAAAGACGACGATCCACGGCGTCGAAGACGATTGGCACATTGGTCGTTTCTCTATGCTGTGCGAGGCGCTGGAACGCCAAGGGCACCACGTCGAAAGCTACGATCGCCGTGGTTCATCTGGCGCAGACGCCGACCTTGCTGCGTTGCCCGAGTCAGACTTTCACCAACTGTGGTTGTTTGCTGTCGACGTGACCGACGCGCTGACGCGAAGCGATGTCGAAGCGATACAACAGTTTCGGCGTCGAGGCGGTGGCGTTCTGACGACGCGTGACCATGAAGACCTAGGGGCTTCATTGGCCGGGCTTGGTGTCTTTGGTCGAGCACACCATTTTCATTCGAGTAATCCCGAACCTGATATATCGCGTCAAGCCATTGATGACCGAGAGACGCGCTCCATATCCTGGCCCAACTATCACACGGGGGCAAATGGTGACTATCAGCGCGTCCAGTTGCCTGACCCGACTCACGAGCTCGTGCAGAGAGAGGACGGATCGCGACTGGAGTTTTTGCCGGCCCATCCCCACGAAGGGGTGGTTTCTGTGCCACCGGGCGCCGAGTCATTCGCAACAGAGGTCATCCGAGGCTCGAGTGATGTGACGGGCAATGCTCTTAATATTCTCAGCCTGAAGTAGTGACGGCTTGTCTATCATCTGG
>ERZ1740065.260-NODE-260-length-26765-cov-4.087046_pt1 | contig 26765 bp, 20 predicted proteins | sample MGYA00581738_ERZ1740065 | MGnify/ENA primary metagenome ERZ1740065 (study PRJEB43018, sample SAMN04849749) | marine metagenome | isolation source: floating plastic debris | place: Pacific Ocean | collected 2008-09-01 | study: EMG produced TPA metagenomics assembly...
AGGATTTCAGAAATGGGAATGTTCATTTGAGCGGGTTCTTGTTCCAAAAGCGTCAAAAACTTTTTGCTAATGAACACCACACTACCATCTTTACGAGTGCTGGCGAAAAGCGCTGCATTATCAATAACGAAGTTGAGTTCTTGCAGCTGTTGTAAAGACTTTTCCTTTTCTGCGAAAAGCTTCTTGATTTCAGTAGCCGTTGCGTCTGATTTTAGTTGGTTTTGAATCAGTTTGGAGATGGTCTCACGAATCTGAATCGATAAGGGTCGGAAGACGAAAACAACCTCCAAAAACAATATCAGCAGGGAAAACGCCAAAAGGAGATATTCCTTGAACTTCAACTTTTGAAGTTTCTCTTTGCTCTGGGAATCATAGGCGTTTACAATAGCGTCCATTTTAGTCAAAAACAAACGCTCGTTATCCAATAAAACTTTTAGTTCGTCGCCGTGTGGGATGGATATACTGTCCGCACCATTAGCTAAAATGCTTTCGGCAGCTTCTACCATCACTTGATGATGGGGGTTCAAATCCGCGAAAAGTGCCAAAATCGTTGGGTTTTGCTCTACAGGAAGGCCAATACTATCGTTTCCTTTTTGCAAACCAATGTGGGCGGTTTTCCAAATGCGAAGGGTTTGGTTCAAATTCTCCACTATTGCCTCCTTTCCGCTTCCATGTGTTTCTGCCATTTCCAAGAGTAACGCTTCTTTCACCAATTTTTGGCTAAAAGCACGCTGTCTTCCAGCTACGTTGATGACCCTTGAGTCATTTAATTGGGAATCCAAATGTTGTTGTATCAGGATTTGGGCAAAAATCACGGTTAGAGCAATAGCGGCAATGGCAAGCAAATACCATTTTCTCACCCTTAAAAAAGTGGCAATGTCCAGGGCTTGTTGCTTCTCGGCTTCTATCATCCAGAAACTGCTTTTATCACTAGTTCTCGAGCCGAATCAGAAAATGGCAATTGCAAGGCCGCGTTATGCCCGTCATCAGACATTTTACGCCATGTTTTTTGCAGAATATCAACTACTTTTTCTGCATCGTGCTTCTTGGCGAAAGGTTCAAAATAATATTTTAAAAAAACGAGACAGATGACATCTTCCAAGGTTTGGGTCTCTTCGCTGCGCTTAAGCTGCTTTTTGAGTAGCAGAAATTCAACTTGCTCAATAACTATATCATCGTAGCCTGCTTTTTCCAGAAGCGTTCTAGCTCTTTCGGCATGGAACTTTTTTAAGTCCTGACGCCATTTAAGATAGCCCACCCGATTCATTTCGTAATTACCCCTCGGAATCTCCCAACGACAGATGTGTTGGCATCGTGCCGTAAGTTGCAAAGCTTCTGAAGCATGAGGAGCAAATTCATTCAGGGTTTCGGTCATGCGCAAGGCATAGAGCACTTCTTTGGGGTACGCTATCCCTTTCCAAGTTTCCCTATTAGGGTCATGGCTGTTGGCTTCGTCAAAAAGCTCAAAAGCTTTGGCCAGTTTCTCTGCATCGCCCATGTATCAGCTTTAGAAATCATTCGGAAAAGCCAATATACACAAACTTGTCTTCAATTTTTACGGGATATGTAGCAATGGCCGGTAAGTCTCCATTTAAGTTTTCACCTGTGATTAGAGAAAAGGTTTTCTTGTGCAAAGGACAGGCGACTTTTGGGATTCCGTTTTGGTCTCCAATCATGCCCCTGCTCAATACCATCTCCTGTTTTTCTGGAGATAGGTTTTGACAAGCATACCATTGGTTCAATCTTTCAAAATTGAATACCGCAATTTGCAAGCTCTAGTATTTAACGCATGCTCCACCGTTTTTGGGAAAAGCGTCCACGGGTGCGGCCTTGAACCAAAATTTGACATCTTCTGCCCTAACCGTCTTGTACATTGAAACCAATGGGTCCATAATCGCGTTCATAATTTCGATTTATTATTTGGCTAAAAGCAATCCCAAATGAAATCTAGTGGATTGCTTTTAGTCTCTATCACTGTCTAAAGTACCTCTGTCATTCCTCAACTTGATGCGGAATGCATTTCTTCATAGCCAAGGATATCCAAGCCAACATATGCTTCTACAAAACCTTCACCCATTGTTTCGGCATTTTTTGTTCGCGCATAGGAACAAAAACCAAATTGTCATCCTCTTCTTCACTATTGACAAAATGGTTGAAGCGCTTCATCATTTCAGGGTCATTGACGGCTTGCGTCCACTCACACTCATATCGGTTTACCAGCGTTTGCATTTCGATTTCCAAATCTTCAACGATTCCGATTTTATCATCAATGACGACTTCTTTCAAATAACCCAATCCACCTTCAAGTCCCTCCAACCACGCTGCTGTACGTTGTAGCGGTTTAGCGGTACGCATATAGAACATCAAATACCGGTCAATGTATTTTACCACTGTTTCATTGTCAATCTGTTCAGCCAGCAATTGTGCATGACGAGGATTTGCGCCACCATTTCCGCCAACATAGAGATTCCAGCCACCCTCTACAGCAATCAAACCAAAATCCTTTCCTCTCGCTTCAGCGCATTCGCGGATACAACCTGAAACCCCTCCTTTGATTTTGTGGGGTGCACGAATACCTCGGTATCGATTCTCCAACTCAATTCCAAAACTTACGCTTTCATCCATCCCATAGCGACACCAAGTCGAACCCACACAGGTTTTAACCGTTCGCAGGGACTTCCCATAGGCATGGCCGCTTTCAAAACCGTGACTAATCAAGTCTTTCCATATCAGGGGGAGCTGTTTTAGGGTTGCTCCAAATAAATCGATTCGTACACCGCCGGTGATTTTGGTATACAAATCATATTTTTTGGCAATCTCCCCAAGGGCAATCAATTTATCTGGGGTGATTTCGCCCCCGGGTACACGGGGAACGTCAGAATATGTGCCATTCCGTTGGATATTGGCCAAAAACCTATCATTTGAATCTTGAATCGCATATTCCTTGTTGGCTGTGTCGGCATGAATAGTAGCCATTAAAGACGCCACAACAGGTTTGCAAATCTCGCAGCCACAGCCTTTGCCGTGATTGTCCAAAACTTCATCAAAAGTTTTGTAACCTTTAACCTGAATAATATCATAAAGCTCTTGCCGATTGTATTCAAAATGCTCGCAAATATGGTCCTTTACCTCAATACCCAAGGATTTCAAGGTTGACTCGGTAAGATTCTTTAACATGGGTTTGCAGCCCCCACAACCTGTACCTGCTTTAGTGCATCCTACTACACCTGCTAAATCTGCCGCCTCACCGCTTTCGATTACCCCACAAATCTGTCCTTTGGTCACACTTTCACAAGAACAGATTTGAGCGGTATCGGGCAAATCCATTACATCTCCCAGAGCTCCTCCACCTTCGGTAGTAGGCAATATCAATTGGGCCGCATCTTCAGGAATAGCCATAGCGTTCAGGTACATTTGATGCAGGATGCTATAATCCTCAGCATCACCCACCAAAATCCCCCCAAGGAGCTTGGTGCCATCGTGGCTTATGTTGATGCGTTTGTATAGATGTTTGGTCTTGTTCTCATAAATTATGGAATGTCCTTTTTCCGGTGGCATAAAAGGTTCTCCAAAACTGGCCACATCCACCCCTATGAGTTTCAACTTGGTCGACATATCGATATCCTCTGCCATAGTGACTTCTGGTTTGCCCAAAATTTGTTGTACGGCCACTTCCGCCATATCATACCCGGGAGCCACAAGACCATAAATCATTTGATTGTACAAGGCTATCTCGCCAATGGCATAGATATTTTCGTCTGAAGTTTTCATGGTGTTGTCCACTACAACCCCTCCACGTACACCAACTTCCAGTCCGCAAGCTCTACCTAGTTCATCTCGCGGCCGAATGCCCGCAGATATGATAAGCATGTCCACGTCCAAAATATCATCCTCTCCAAATTCCATCCCAGTGATTTTCCCATCACCCAAAATGCGGTTTGTGGCCTTACTAAGATGGATGTTCAGTCCGATGGACTCCAATTTCAGTTGTAGCACATTACTACTCCTGGAATCCAATTGTCGTGGCATAAGTTTTGGAGCAAACTCCACAATATGCGGTTCCAGACCCATATCCAATACCGCCTTACCTGCTTCCAAACCTAATAGTCCGCCTCCAAGCACTGCTGCCTTGGCATTTGGTTTTTCTTCTTTTAACTTCCCAGCGTATACCATCATTGCTTCCAAATCCTCAATCGTTCGATACACAAAAACACCCTCTTTTTCAACCCCTTTTATGGGCGGAACAAAAGCGGATGATCCTGTCGCCATCACCAAATAATCATAAGAGAACTGACCGTCCTTAGCCGTCTTTATGGTTTTTGCGTTCCGATTTATATCCACCACACGTTCATCGACAATCAATTCGATATTGTTCTCCAAATACCATTCGGCGGGAGCCATTTCCAAAGCTTTCGCATCCTGGTTTTCAAAATACTCGCTCAGGTGCACCCGGTCGTATGCAGGTCGAGGCTCTTCTCCAAAAACCAAAAGTTTAAAAGCTTTGCTCGCTTCATAGGCCACAAACTTTTCACAAAACTTGTAACCCACCATTCCGTTTCCAATGACCATTACCGTTTCCATAGGGATATATCTAGCATTACTTCAAGACAATGTTACGTATTATTACGTATTTTTTGAATAATTTTATCGAAATAATTACGTATTCTTGTTGAAGATTTAGCAAAACCTATGTTTGAATTATCACAATGATGCAATCGCAGAAACAGCCCAAAGTAAGCTTAGTAGGCGCAGGACCAGGCGGCAAAGACCTTATAACAGTGAAAGGTTTGCGGCTTTTGCAAAACGCTGACGCCATTCTGTACGATGCATTGATTGATAATTTGCTTTTGGATAGTATTCCTTCTCATATTCCCAAAATATACGTAGGAAAGCGCTGTGGAAAACATTCTCAGCAACAAGAGGAAATTAACCGCTTGCTAGTGAAGTACGCTTTTAATTATGGTCATGTTGTTCGCTTGAAAGGAGGAGATCCTTTTGTTTTTGGAAGAGCCTCAGAAGAAATAGACCATGTAGAATCCTTTGGTATACCTGTAGAAGTTGTTCCCGGGGTTTCCAGTGCAATTGCGGTGCCCGCCAGTCAGGGTATCCCTTTAACCAAAAGAGGTGTAGCAAGCAGTTTTTGGGTGATGACCGCAACCAAAAGAAACGGCGCATTCTCCGAAGACTTAAAACATGCTTCCCTGTCTTCAGCTACGATGGTCATACTAATGGGTGTTCGAAAATTTATGGAGATTGCCAATGAAGTCAGGCAGTTTCGAGGAGGATTGACTCCCATTGCGTTGATTCAAAACGGAACACTATCCGATGAACATTGTCATATAAGTACCTTAAATAGTGCAGACGAGATGTTTTCCTCTGTTGACGTTACCCAACCAGGTATTATCATAGTAGGTAATGTAGTTTCTGAGCATCCTTCCTTCTTTGAAGAAGAAATACAACGCGTCTTACATTCGGCTTTTTAAAACTTCTTTACCCTTATGGTTATAGGGATACCCTCTCTATCAAATTGGTAGAAATTGATTCTGAGCAACTCCTCTCCATTTCGTATTCAATAATATCTGCTATCGTTTTTTGACATCTTCCAAATTTTGGAATCGTTGAATTTTCATCTTCATAAAAATACGTATTCCACGTAGTTTTTATTTCCAACTACGTATTAATACTTAAATAATACATTATGTTTGTTTCAAGAATTCAGTAAACCCCTTTAAAAACATAAGCCTTATGAAATCAATCACTACAAAAATTTTCGGTTTGGGATTGCTGCTCGCGGTTTTAGCTTGCGGTGGAAAAACCGACAAAAAAGCCAAAGAGACTGCCGAAGCCAACATTCCCGAAAGCACTTTGGAAATTGAAAAACCACAGCTCACATTCGGATTTATCAAATTAACCGATATGGCACCACTCGCGATTGCGAAAGAAAAAGGGTTCTTTGAAGACGAAGGTCTTTTCGTTTCGGTAGAGGCCCAGTCTAACTGGAAAAATGTATTAGATCGTGTTATTGACGGTCAACTAGATGGTTCACACATGCTTTCTGGCCAACCTATCGCGGCTGGCGCCGGTTTTGGTCGCCAAGCGGAGCTGGTGACGCCTTTTTCCATGGACCTCAACGGAAATGGGATTACGGTTTCCAACGATGTTTGGTCCAAAATGAAGCCAAACGTTCCCAAAGGCGATGACGGAAAGCCAGTGCATCCGATAAAGGCTGACGCGCTAAAGCCAGTAATCTCAGATTACAAAAACAGCGGAAAGCCCTTCAAAATGGGGATGGTGTTTCCAGTATCCACCCACAATTACGAAATACGCTATTGGTTGGCGGCTGCAGGAATCCATCCAGGAATGTATACTGCTGATAACGTTCAAGGACAAATTGATGCTGAAGTGTTATTGTCCGTTACCCCTCCACCGCAAATGCCCGCAACCCTTGAGGCAGGAACGATTTATGGCTACTGTGTGGGAGAGCCTTGGAACCAACAGGCTGTTTTTAAAGGTATAGGTGTTCCGGTAACCACCAATTACGACATCTGGAAGAACAATCCTGAGAAGGTTTTTGTCATGACCAAAAAGTTTGTGGAGGAGAATCCGAATACTGCAATTGCTGTTACCAAAGCCCTCATTCGTGCAGGGAAGTGGTTGGATGAGCCTGAGAATCGTCCTGAAGCCGTGAAAATTCTCTCCATGCCACAATACGTAGGTGCTGACGAAGTGGTATTGGCCAACTCCATGACTGGAACTTTCGAATTTGAAAAAGGAGATAAGCGTTCTATGCCAGACTTCAATGTTTTTTATAAATACAATGCTACGTATCCTTTTTACTCGGATGGTATTTGGTTCTTGACCCAAATGCGTCGTTGGGGGCAAATTCCCGAAGCCAAGCCCGCCGGCTGGTATGAAGAAACCATCAAAGATATTTATCGCCCAGATATTTGGAAAAAAGCAGCTGAACTTTTGGTGGCTGAGGGGCATATTCCCGCCTCGGACATTCCCGTTACCGACGTATACAACCCTGCTCCTTCCTATTGTATAGATGGCACAACCTATAATGCCAATGTCCCATTTGGGTATATCAACAGTTAGGAAATCGGAAACAAAGACGATTCCTCTCTATAGCCAACGGTAAAATAATACCATCATGAAGCAAAGTGTAACCGTTAACAAAACACAAGAATTGAAATTGGCCGGTGCTGCTAAGGCAGCGCTGTCCAAATTCAAGGTCAAATCGCCAAAGTTTGATTTGAAGACTTTTTTAAGGAAGGTAATTGTCCCTCTCGCCTCTATTCTTCTATTCATCGGCCTTTGGCATATAGGAGCCAAAGCACTTTTCAATATTGAGGCCGATTACAAAATACAGAAAGCACTAACCGACCAAGGACAAGCGGCAGCGAATGCCATGGCTGCTTGTATTGCCTCTGGTGACATTAGCTGTCAGCCCAATACGCTCCCCTCACCAGCTCAGGTTTGGGAGTCGTTCAACACCTTAATCGCAGACCACAAAGTCATTAGTGCAGACAAACTCGCTTTCAAAGAAAAGACTGCTGCCTTAAATGAAAAGCGTATCTCTGAAGGAAAAGACCCTATTACGTACACCGGAAGACCCTCTTTTGTAGACCAGAATTTCACAAGTTTAAACACCGTTTTTGCAGGATTTTTACTAGCCTTTTTTATTGCAGTGCCTATTGGTATCATCATTGGTTTGAGCGACACCTTACGCAATGCCTTCAATTGGTTGATTCAGGTCTTTAAACCTGTGTCTCCTGTGGTTTGGTTGCTGCTTGTGTTCATGATTGTAAAGACCATGACAAAAGATTCCAATTCGGATAGTGCGTTTATCATCTCCTTTATAAGCGTAGGACTTTGTGCGATGTGGGCTACGTTAGTGAATACAGCTATGGGGGTTTCCTCGGTTGATAAAGACTATATCAATGTGGCCAAAGTTTTGAAGCTTGGGCCATTGCAGAAGGTGTTCAAAGTTATTCTACCTTCTTCACTCCCTTTGATTTTCACAGGACTTCGCATCACTCTTTCGGTGGCATGGATGGTTTTGATTGCCATTGAATTGTTGGCTCAAAGTCCAGGATTGGGGTCCTTTGTTTGGGAAGAATTCCAAAATGGCGCCAACGATTCCAATTCCAAAATCATTGTGGCCATGTTCATTATTGGAATCATTGGTTTCCTTTTGGACCGTATTATGCTGACCATCCAAAACATGGTTTCCTTCAATAAAAATGCAACTGCTTAATCCTTGAAGATATGGCCTATTTGGAACTTAAAAACGTGAACAAGACCTATGGTGAGGGAAAAAGCGCCACAGAGGTTTTGACCGACATCAACTTGACTATTGAAGAAGGCGAGTTTGTTGCTATTGTAGGGTTTACCGGAAGTGGCAAAACCACTTTGGTCAATCTCATCAATGGCTTGTTGAAACCTACCAGCGGTGAAGTCCTTTTTAAAGGTGAACCTGTTGTGGATACAAGTCACGAGCGCGGGGTAATTTTTCAAAACTATTCGCTTTTACCTTGGCTAAGTGTGGGGCAAAACGTAGCTATGGCTGTAAAAGTAGCTTTCCCAAATGAGAAAAAAGCCTTCATTAAAGAACGGGTAGCACAATACGTTGAAATGGTAAATCTGTCTCCCGCCATAAACAAAAGACCTAAAGAACTTTCTGGGGGAATGCGACAACGCGTGGCTGTAGCTAGAGCCCTAGCCATGAATCCTGAAATGATCATAATGGATGAGCCTTTGGGTGCTTTGGATGCCCTTACACGTGGGAATCTCCAAGATGAGATCCTTAAGATTTGGAGCAAAGACAAACGTACCGCCCTACTCATTACCAACGATGTGGATGAAGGCATTTATATGGCCGACCGAATCATTCCACTTCGCCCGGGACCCAGAGCAACTTTAGGTCCTGAGTTTAAAATCGATATTGAACGACCTCGGGACAAAACGGAATTGAACGATAATCCCGTCTACAAAAAAACCCGGAATGCCATCATTGAATACTTAATGGGCATCGGTGAAGAGCGCAAAGCCATATCGAAGAAACTCTATGAGCTGCCTGATTTGGCTCCAAAAAGTTTCGTAGCCTAAATCCCTGAAAACATGGAAACAGAAACCATCACAATAAAGGACAACCACGTAAATGGAATTTCTTTTCCTTCCGACAGGATTATGTTGGATTTGAAGGATTTAAAGAAAGTATATCCAACGCCTAAAGGCGACTATGTGGTGCTTGAACACTTGAATCTTCAGATTCTTAAGGAAGAATTCGTAACCATCATCGGCCATTCCGGTTGTGGAAAAACAACCATGCTCTCCATGATTGCTGGGCTAAATCCTATTTCTGGTGGAGACATCGCCGTATTGGGAAACCCTATTCAAGGGCCAGGACCAGACCGAGGGGTTATTTTCCAGGCCCCAAGTCTAATGCCCTGGATGACCGCTTTGCAAAATGTGCTATTGGGCGTTAATCGCGTATTTCCCCACGCCAGCAAGGCACAACGGAAAGACATTGCCAAATACTATCTACACAAAGTAGGTTTGGACGGAGCTTTTGACAAAAAAGCCAATGAACTGTCCCAAGGCATGCAACAGCGTGTGGGTATTGCCCGTGCATTTGCCATAAAACCAAAGGTTCTTCTGTTGGATGAGCCCTTCGGCATGTTGGACTCACTTACACGAGGCGAGTTACAGGATATTCTCATCGAAATCTGGAACAAAGAAAAAATTACTGCCGTCATGATAACCCACGATGTGGATGAAGCCATCTTTTTGGCTGATCGTGTCGTGATGATGACCAGTGGCCCAAGGGCCATAATTGGAGATGTTTTACCCATAAAATTTGAACGCCCCAGAACGCGAAAATCTGTCTTGGAGCATGAGGACTACTACAAGTATCGCAAACATCTTATTGACTTTTTAGAACATTAAAAACGCATAACCCGCTAAAGCTAACTCATTATGAAAAACAGTTACAAAATCATATTCCTAGTTTTCCTATCGGTTCAATCTATTTATTCACAATTTACCCTTGATGGGCAGTTTCGACCTAGAACCGAGTATAGAAACGGATTCCAAACCCTTATTCCAGACGCAGCCGACGCCGGTTTTGCCACAAATACGAGAGCAAGATTGAATGCTGGAAATGCGACCGAATCCTTTAAAGTATATCTCAGCCTCCAAGATTTAATGGTTTGGGGTGAAAACGCACAGATTACCCCGATTGATTCCAACAATAGCTTTTCCATTTTTGAAGCTTGGGCATCACTAAAGTTGGGTGGTAAATGGTCAACCAAGTTGGGAAGACAGGTCCTTTCATATGACGACCAGCGTTTTTTTGGTGGTTTGGATTGGGCACAGCAAGGCCGTAACCACGATTTGGCTCAGTTGAGCTATAAGGATGAAAAATTCATATTTGATTTAGGTCTGGCATTCAATCAAGATTTGGATGAAAACGGAGGACCCCTGTTTGGCTTTCAAAACCAGGGCACTGGATACCCTGCCAACAATCCTTTTCAATACAAAACCATGCAGTACGTGTACCTTAAACACCAATGGCAAAACTTTTCCGGAAGCTTTCTTGCGGTCAACACAGGCTTCCAGAATTTTGATGAAGAAGGTGAAACCGATGGTGTGAATAGCACGTTTACCTTAGGAACGCATTTGAACTACAAAAAAGGAAGTTTTGGGGCCGCGGCGAACGCTTTTATTCAAGTTGGTAAGTTCTTTAACGGAGCTGACATTAGTAGTGCCTACCTTCTTGGACTGGAACTCACTTACAAAGCATCCAGCAAGGTTGGACTGGGCATAGGTGCGGAGCTTATCAGCGGAGACGATACCACCACGGACGGAGAAACAGAAGCTTTTTTACCCACCTTCGGGACCAACCACAAATTCAACGGCTTTATGGACTATTTCTACGTAGGCAACCACGTTAATTCCATTGGTCTTTTCGATATCCATGCCAGCGCGAATTTCAAGTTGGGTGAAAAATCAAGTCTGTTTGCAAAAGTCTTGAACTTCTCTGGAGAACAGGACCTGCCCAGCGGTGAAAACTCCCTAGGGACTGAAATTGACCTTGTTTTCACGCAAAAATTCAAAGGGTATGCCCTTAAAATTGGCTACTCACATTTATTCCAATCAGACGGCATGTACGAATTGAAAGGCGTCACGGAAGAAGATGCCGCTAGTACACAAAACTGGGCTTGGGCCATGTTGATTATCAAACCTAAATTTCTGAACACTGCCAACAGCGGTCAATAAACAGATACCCGTATACAAACTTTGCTTCGAGAGGGTTGTTTCAAGATAGTTTGAAGCAGCCCTTCGCTTTTAGTAGGACCTAACATTTCAATTATTCATTTACTTTTGTGCCATGCAGAATTCTGTAGCTCAAAATACCTTAAGTATTGTGTTGGCGGATGACCACTCTTTGGACAGAGATGGCATTCGCGCCCTACTGGAAGAAGAAGCCGACCTAGATGTTATCGGTGAGGTCGCCAATGGTTTTGAAGCTATCGAAATGGTAGAAGCACAGACCCCAGACATCTTGATTGTGGATATAAGAATGCCCAAATTGGGCGGTATCGAAACCGTTGAGCGTTTGAATACCTCTGGGAATTCTGCGACACGTTGTATTATTCTGTCTATGCATGATTCTGAAGAATACATTTTAAAATCGGTGCAAGCAGGCGCTGCGGGATATCTCTTGAAAGACACGGACAAAAACGAATTCATCAAGGCGATTCATACGGTTCAAGAAGGAGGAAAGTATTTTAGTGGAGACATCTCAAACGTATTAGTGAACAATCTTTTGAATCCGAGTCAAGAGGAAAAAACCGCTCAGAAAAGAGCCAAAGAAACACCTTTTGACTTAACCAATAAGGAATTACAGGTATTGAAACTCGTGCTTCAAGGGCTAACCAACAAAGAGATTTCAGAGAAATTGCAAAACAGCAAACGTACCATTGAAACCCATCGTTTTAATTTGATGAAGAAAATGGCCGTCAAAAACTTGATTGATCTCTCCAAAAAGGCCCAGGAATTTGGCTTGGTATAAATCCGACCTTTTAATATTTCTCCGATATTATTAGTGATAATTCAAATTAGCCCGTCACTTTTGCTGAATTAATACTACGTATATCTACGTAATTTTCTATTTTTCCCTTTCATTAGCATAACTGCACCTTCAACTATAATGCAACGGAAAGAATCTCATAAAACCATTTGTTCCTATTGTGGCGTAGGCTGCGGTATCACCGTAACTAAGGATACAAAGGGAGTGCTTTCTGTTGAAGGTGATGACACCTATCCAGTAAATAAGGGCATGTTATGTTCAAAAGGAATGAATCTTAACTACGTAGCTCAAGACACTAGCGATCGCATTTTGTATCCTCAAATGCGATGGAGCCGAAACCATCCGATGGAACGGGTTAGTTGGGATACGGCGTTCAAACGTGCAGCCGCCGTTTTCAAAAGTATTATCAAACAACATGGCCCAGATAGCGTTGGCTTTTACGTCTCTGGGCAGTGCCTTACGGAAGAATACTATCTGGCCAATAAACTGGCGAAAGGGTTTATCGGCACCAATAATATTGATACCAATTCCAGGTTGTGCATGAGCTCGGCTGTAGTGGGGTACAAAAAAACCTTTGGCGAAGATGCTGTTCCTATCGCTTATGCGGATATCGAGCTAGCGGACTGTTTCCTGATTGCCGGGGCAAATCCTGCCTGGTGCCATCCTATTTTGTTCCGACGACTTGAAAAACACAAAGAAGAAAACCCAAAAGTAAAGGTCATAGATGTGGACCCCAGGAAAACACAAACCTGTGCTGTTGCCGATATCCACTTGCAAATTTTACCCGGCACGGATGTAATTCTCTTCAATGCCATAGCTCGGTGGTTGATTGAACGGAAAAAAATCAACTATGGTTTTATTAAAAAACATACTTCCAATTTTGAAGCGTGCAAGCAAATGGCCTTCGAGCTTTCCCTTAGTGAAGCTGCCAAGAAATGTGGAATTCCCGTAGAAGACATTAAGAAAACGGCGAAAACCATTTCCAATGCGAAAAACTTTATCAGCATGTGGACTATGGGACTCAATCAAAGTGTGATTGGGGTTGACAAAAATCTGTCCCTGCTGAATTTATCCCTGCTTACCGGTCAAATTGGCAAGCCCGGTTCAGGACCTTTTTCCCTTACCGGCCAACCCAATGCAATGGGTGGCCGTGAAGTAGGCGGAATGGCAAGCTTACTGGCTGCCCACCGTGACTTGGGAAATCCAAAACATCGAAAAGAAGTTCAGGAGTTTTGGGGTGGAAAACCTATAAAACAAGAGCCCGGATTAACGGCAACCGAAATGTTTGATGCTTTAGAAAAGGGAACCCTCAAAGCCATTTGGATTATTTGTACGAATCCTGCTGTGAGCATGCCCAACGTTCATAAAGTAGAAGCGGCCTTAAAAAAAGCCAATTTTGTCATCGTTCAAGACATTTCACATAATTCAGAAACAACACAATTTGCTGACCTTTTACTGCCCGCAGCTGGCTGGCTGGAAAAAGAGGGCACCATGACTAATTCGGAACGTCGCATTAGCTATTTGCCCAAGGTCATCAATGCGCCAGGAGAAGCCCTTCCCGATACTGAAATCTTGTGGCGTTTTGGTCAGGAAATTGGTTTTCATGGATTTGATTTTCGCAGTGCCAGTGAAGTGTACGATGAATACGCTTTAATGACCAAAGGCACTAACATTGATGTGTCTGGTTTATCCTATTCGCGCTTGAAAACAGAAGGCAGTTTTCAATGGCCTGTCCCCCATAAAAACCATCCGGGTACACCAAGGTTGTTTCAAGACCAAAACTATTTCACCGCCAACGGCAAAGTCCACTTTAATGCTCCGAAAAAACTATACAACCAATCTGAACAGACCAATAGTGAGTACCCCTTAATATTAAACACTGGAAGGGTTCGCGACCAATGGCATACGCGTACCAAAACAGGAAAAGTAAAACGACTGCTGACCCATATCCCTTCGCCATATCTTGAAATGAATCGGGTAGATGCCTACGTTCTGGGTATCAAAGAAGGTGACGTCGTAATGGTAAGAAGTCGACGCGGAAGCGTTCAGGTCAAAGCGAAAATCAACTTTGATATCCGCGAAAAAGTAGTCTTTTTACCTATGCATTGGGGAAAAATATTGAATGGTGATTTTAGTAGAACCAACAATTTGACCAACGATTTGGTGGACCCGATTTCGAAAGAACCTGATTTCAAGTACTGTGCGGTCAACGTATCCAAATACCAAAAGCCCAAACAGAAAGTTGTAGTTATTGGTGCTGGGGCAGCGGCATATCGTTTCATTCAGACCTATCGGGAAAAGAATCGAACAGATACCTTGCGTGTCTTCTCAAAAGAATCCTACCCATTTTACAATCGTGTGCTTCTACCTGAATATGTGAATGAAGAATTACCCTGGGAAGCGTTGCAAAAGTTAAAACAGGGCGAGCTTGAAAAGTTGGATGTTCAGCTCTATCCCAACAATGGTATTACCGAGGTCAACTCGGAAGAAAAATTTGTAGTAGACGAACAAGGCGAGAGACATTTATATGACATCTTAATCATGGCAACCGGAAGCCGAGCGTTCGTTCCTGCTGAAGTGCAGATGAACCTTGAAGGACGTTTTACGATGCGCGAACGCACTGATGCCGACCGATTGAAGCGGTATCTCAAGGAAACTGGACTACCCCCTAGCGAACAGCATGTTGTAATTGTAGGTGGGGGGCTTTTGGGCTTGGAGTTGGCCGCATCCCTGAAAAAAATCAATATTACTATTAGCATCATTCAGCGCGCACCTCGACTTATGGAGCGACAATTGGATGCTGTGGCCAGTCGCCTTCTTGCTGAAGATGTTCTGGAACGTGGTATTCAACTCTATTTTGACAATGAAGTAAGCACGGTCTTTGAAGACGCTGAGGGAAAGCATTCGCTTCTCGTCAATTTGAAGACAGGCCGAACCATCAACTGCAATGCCATTGTATATGCCATTGGAACGCGCCCCAATATCGCACTAGCAAAGCAAGCGAACTTGGAAACCAGAAGAGGCGTCTTAATAAACCCCTATTTACAGACCAGTTCCCCTGACATTTTCGCTTCGGGTGAAATAGCTGAATTAGAAAATTCCCTTTTCGGAATTACTTCCGCAGCAGAACAACAGGCTGATATTGCTGCTAAATACATTTTAGGGGACAAAGGAAGTTTTTACACAGGTTCCGTCCTTATGAACATTCTAAAATTCGAAAACCTTGATTTGTGTAGTATTGGCATGGTCAATCCACCCATTAATGACAATAGCTATGAAGAAATCATATTGATGGACGTCCGGAAGCGGTTTTACAAAAAGTGTATCGTGAAAGATGATACGCTGATGGGTGCCATCTTGATGGGGGACAAAAACGAATTCGCCGAATTCAAAAGACTGATTGAAGAAGAAATCGAACTCTCTGAGAAAAGAGACGAGCTACTCCGAGGAGCCCCAAGTGGTGAGCCTTTAAAAGGTAAGCTAGTGTGCTCTTGCAGTCAGGTGGGAGAAGGGAACATCAGAGATGCTATTCAAAGCGGCTGTGTTAATTTTTCGGAGTTATGTGCCCAAACGGGGGCGGGTCTTGGTTGTGGTAGTTGCAAACCTGAAGTGAAAGCCCTTTTGGATACGGAATCCAAAATGGTATTAAAATAAGCTTTGGCATGAATGACGATTTACATAGAATTCCTATCAAGGGAGGAGTTACTTCTCCTGGTGAATTGAAGGATAGTATAACCATGCTGGAGTCGGCAGGATTGAACCAAGTATATTTTGGATCACGCCAAGATTTGTTATTCCCTTTAGACGCATCCCAGACCACAACCTTGGAAAACACCTCGGTTTACAACACCAATATTATTGGCGACCGAAGTTTTCAAAATATCGTTTGCTCCTATGTTTCGGCAGATATTTTTGAAATGACTCATTGGTTAAAGGGTTCAACCTATCTCTATATTTTAGAGCGTTTTGATTACCTCCCCAAACTTAAAATCAATATCACGGACCCCAAACAACGTTTGGTTCCGCTCTTTAATGGGAATCTGAACTTCGTTGCTTCCGAACAAGAAGATTATTGGTATTTGTACCTCAACCTTCCTGACGTTGGCATCTTAGGGTATTATCCTGTTTTGATTTATAGTTGGGATATTGTTTCCGTTTCGCGAACCATCGAGAGGGTCTATCAAACCACCGAAGATTTAGAGAGTCTGTTTGCCCTCCTTAACCAAACCCTTGATACCAACAACAAGAACATTGACAAACCTCTTGAAATCCCTTACTTGACCTTTCCCTATTATGAGGGAATGAACCGTATGGGGCTCGACCAATACTGGCTTGGTTTGTATTGGCGCAATAACCGTTATGATTTGAATTTCCTAAAGGATTTCTGTGGATTTTGTTTGGACAACTCCATTGGTAAAATATGCATTACCCCATGGAAGTCATTCATTGTTAAAGGTATAAAACAGAAAGCTCGAGCTGAATTGGAACGTTTTATTGGACAGAAAGGTATCAATGTACGGCATTCCCAACTTGAAATGAACTGGCATTTGCCCGTAGATGATGAGGATGCTTTGGAACTAAAAAAGTTCTTGGTTCGTAGTTTTGACCAAAACGACATTAGCACCTATGGCCTCACCTTTGGCATCAGTAATGATGTAGGCAAGCGGTCTCATTTTGCATCGGTAATCATTGAAAAAAACCAACCGCCCTCCATTGTCAAAGACTTTTCGGTAAGACCTACCTATAATGTGCTTCATTTTGAAAATTTTGACCCTAACACACACAATTATATTTCCTATGCTCAAGATGTGGATAAGATTGAACTTCCAGGTCTTTTGATGGAATTGAGCAAAAAGTATTTTCAGCAACTAGGACTCGAAAAGCCATCCATTGAAGAAGTGCTCACTAAAGAAACTTCTGAAATTCCCGTATTTCAATGCAGCGCTTGCTTGACCATATATGACGAAGCTGTGGGAGACCCTAAACAAGGTGTTCCAGTGGGTACCGCTTTTGAAGCTTTGCCAGAGACCTATTGTTGTCCGGTTTGTGAAGCAGGGAAGTCAAATTTCATTAAAACCAAAATTTCTCTAGAAAAGGTCTAATAAGACTAGAAGCCACATAGCATTCTTTTTCGTTGGCTTTTCCATTTCAATTTTTTCCACTTTTCTTTTCGTATTGTAATCTTTGCAATGGAATGTTGACTTCAATTGCGGAATGAGGAAGTTTTAAGTTGATATAATTTCCAGCGCAATAGTGCTCTAAGCTCCCTCCAATTTCCTCCCCAGTTACTATAAAGTCAAGGTGGTTATTAAGAATGGCTGCCACGTCGGAGCTTACGGATAGGGTGTATTTATCGACCAATAATTCCAAGGTACCCTTAAACTGATTGGCGTTGGGCTGGATTTTAGGTAGAAGTGATTTCTTGAAAAAAAGCTCCCCAGCAGTTTCCTGAATCATGTTTTGAGCAGTATCAGATTCGTAAAATGCAACAAGCTCCTGGTTAGTGATGAACTCTTTTGTAGGGAAGTACTGCCCCGCAACTTTGATTTGGTCATAGTATTTAAAAGGGGTCGCTATCAGATAGCTGAGCAAAATAGCCGCTGGTCCACTTTTCCCGCCTTTATTCCCCCTAAGGTCAACAACCAATTGTTCTACCTCATTTTCAATTGCTTCTTCCAAAGAAGACTTCATAAACTTGCCTAGAACAGAAGTATTAGCCATTTCCGAAAGGTCATTGTTAAATGACCCCGCTGTGTTGTCTTCCCAAGAAGGTAATATTAGAATGGCCCTGTTTTCTTTGATTTGAAACGTCGGTGATGCTTGCTTGGGCCTTAAGCCCTCATTATAATAAGAACGACCTTTCAAATCGATACTTTCCCCATTTTCAAAGATGACTTTAAATGCGTCCGCATCATCAATGAAAAGAAAGTATCGCAATGGAAATTCCATTTCAATGAAAGCATTTTTATAAGGAAGGGTATTTCCGTCGCTGTTCAAGTAAACTTGTAGTTCTTTTAGAATAGTGTTGGCACGTTTCCCATTTATGGATTGCACCTTTTTCCCGTCAATAGTAATTTCATTGTTGTCAACTTTAGGTATAACTGGGAACAACAAATGGTCTTGAAGGATTTTTCCATCGTTTGGATAAATAGTATAAGTGTGTGCATCACCAACCATAGCTACAACTCTGCTCACTATTCGGTATTCATCAAATATGCTTTTAGCTGATGCAATTTCATTATCGAGCACTTTAAGGAATTTCTCAAAATCCTCCTTACTTTGATAGTCATACAATCCAGGGTGATTACTATTCAGCGTCTTGACCAGAATATCGACGTCTTCTTTGACTTGCTCAGGAGTCATGCCATGGTCTTTTTGTTTGCTATGAGATGTTGTTACCCCTACTTTATTAACCAGACCAGTGTCTTTTGCCAACTGTCCATTTATACTCATGGCAGTCATCAAAAGGAAAGCAAAATACAGGTGTTTATAAGTCATTATCATATCGGCTTTAACGTCCTTCTATCATCTATTTTGTCTTTTTGAAGTAAACACCACTAACTCGCTGGTCACCAATAGTGAACCCTTGTACCTTTGGGGGGTGTTACGATTGATTTTGAGGTATAGCCCACTCTCATGTTTGAAAAAAGTATAGTTCGTTTCTAGCTCCTCACTTTCATATACTCCTACGTATTTGTCGAGGTCTTCAAGGCTTTGTGGCGGAAGGGCATCAAACTTTCTAAAAGTTCGCTCAATAGTACCAAAGTGGATATTCAAAGACGGTTTGTCGTTATTGGTCTGAAATAGAACTCTAGTTGCTCCATTGGACCCATGCAATACATACTCATTTTGGGATAATGCTTTTAGATAACTTCTTTCTAAAATGTTTCCATTATCCATAAAAAGACTATCGTTTTGAAAGGAAATCCTTCGGTAGTAATTAGTTTCATCCGTCCAATAATATCCAGCGCGTGCTTCTGAAATTGATTTTAGGACTTGGACATCTTTATCATTCCCTTTCGGTTCGAATGATTCTTTTGGCTCTTCTTTGTCAAATGTTCCTTCCAACACTACCTCGGCAATTTTCAAAGCATCGCCAGTGGGATTTAGGTATGCAGAATTGCCTAGTAAAATAATAGTTGTTTTTTCATTTGGAAATCGGACCATATCGACTCGAAAACCAAGCATTCCCCCGTTATGTTGCACAACTGGTATGCCTTTGTATTCCCAAACATTAAGGGCACGAGCATAGTTTAAGGTGTCGCCATTTTGAAGCATTCCTTTTTTGTACATCTTGTTTGAAAAATCAGAAATGCCTAAAACATCTTGATAGAATGCCTTATCCCATTTGGCCAAATCCTGAACGGTGGTAATAATTCCGCCATCGCCGTAAGCATCAAAAACCTGATTTCTTCGTTCGTACGCTCCGTTTTCAATAGGCCAATAACTCACTGCTCGATTCGGGACTACTTCATTGTGATTGTCACAAACGAAAGTGTTTTTCATTTTCAATGGCTTAAAGATTCTTTCGTGCAAAAAAGTACGGAAGGGTTGATTGCTTACTTTTTCAATAATCTTTGCCAAAACAGCATACCCACCACTACTATATCTGTATTCTGTTCCCGGGGTGAAATTGAGTTCCTTTTGTTTTTTTATGAGTTCATACAGGTCATCAGTGGTAAAGACTTCTTCAAACTTAACATCAACTCCCTGAAAAAGTTGTAGCGAATTTGTTTCTCTAATCCCACTAGTGTGATGAATAAGATGCTCTACAGCAATATCATTATCGTACTCAGGAAAATCAGGGAGATAATGGGTAATCTCTTTCTTAAAATCAAGCTTACCCTCTTTCTCTAAAATTAACAGCGCTGCTGCCGTAAATTGCTTCGCCATACTTCCGATATAGAAAGCCGTACTGTCACTAATGGGAATATTATAGTCCAAATTGGCGTTACCATATCCTTTAGAGTAGATCAATTCGCCATTCTGAACAATGCCGAGGGAATAACCCGGTTTATTGCCTTCAATAGACATAAGGCTATCTATCGTTTCCGTCTTCTCCTTTAAACTAAACTGCTGACCAGCGACAGATAAGGGAAGCAGCAAACAAGCCAATGCAATAAAACAAAGCTTCATTTCTTCAATTTTTTTAGTCCATAACCTTCAGAAGGCCTCATTGAGTATTCTCTACTCTACCGCGATGTAAATATCCACCTCGGAATCCGCTCCTTTTTGCGATTTAGGACCATATACCTCAAAGTCTACCGTATACTTTCTTTTGAGGTTTTTATCTTCACTCCATACGGTTTGCCAGGTTTTGGCAATGGCCTTAGGCATTTCTCCCTTCGCGGTAAACTTCTTGTAAGAGCCTCCTTTAAAAGTCCTCCCAATCATTCCATCAGGAATCCTATTCAAGTCACTGACTTTAAATCCAATAATGGTCAGATATTTTCCAGAAAAATCACTTTCATAGTCTGTAAAAAGCGAGTATACCTCCCCTGAAATGATATTTGGAATTTTAACGGCGATTTGCTCTTTTTCAAAACGCTGCCATAGTGTTCCGATATCCTTAATCGATTGCCCATTCTTATTTGTGGTAACCATGGAAATGCCAATAATGTTGAAATCCTCAATAGTAAGTGCTTCGCTCTGTGCTTTGCCTGATGTTATAAAAGCAACTGATAGTATTACGAATAGTGTTCTCATCATTTACGGTTTAAAAGTGTATGGGGCTCAATAATCTGAAAAGCTTCGTTATTCCTCAATAACTCTTGAAGCACCCCAACGTGTGTTTGCCCTATAATGCACAAAATTCTTTTTGAATTTTGCTTCTGTTGTGCTGTTAGTATATTGGAATATATCTTTAGGTTTCGCCGATAGAAAAGAGCAATGAATTCGGCTCCGATGTATTGCTTGTCGATATTTTCTTCCTCCAAGTTATCATACGAAGCAAACTCACCGTCAGTAACGTAGGCCGGAACATTAAAAAGCAGGGTGTGCGAACGTTTGATATTTTCAGGTAGATTCATCGAAACCAAGGTCTCCAACAAAGAGGCTTCTCCTCTTATAAATTCACCTAGCACCTTTCTTCCTAAGTTTTGAAACGCTTTTAAGCTGTTGCGATATATCTCAAAGTGATTCCCAGATTTGATAAGACTTTGAGAGATGCTTTCATGGTAATCAATACAAGTTGGTGAACCTAAATTCATGGTTTTAGCCAAGCGAAATCCCACCTGAAACACTTCGCTTGTCCCACGTTTTAAGTCTTCCAATTTTAGCTGGTCATTCTTGAATAATAGGTAGATACTATCTATTTGGTGTTGAATTTTTGGCTCCCGTTCGATATAAATATCCGTTGGATAGAACGTTTTTAAGACTTGGATAAATTCTTTCAGGTCTTCCTGTCGTTTGGAGCCATAAAAATTTTGGTTTTCATTTTCCGTTTGATGGACTTGAGTGAAATGAAATGTTCCCAATACCGCAATTTCAACCTTCGATGTACTTTGAGCATTTCCAACACCAAAGAATAACAGTGCCAGTAATAGATTGTTGGGAATGAAGTTTACCATAGGAATAAAGTACTGTCTTATCATTGTTTCATGAGACATAGAAGAAAACTTAAGACGTGCTATTCTGTGCTTAAGAATAGTTTCCGGCTTTCGTGTTTTTTAAAATACTTGGGGTAGAATGGGTTCTAAAGTGCGGTTGAGGTTGATTTCTATAATTCAAAACAGCGGTTTGTTAGAACTCCAATAATACCTTTTGATGGCTTCTCATAAGACCAGAAAACCGTAATTCAATGCCCCAAAACCTTCAAAAACCAAATCAAGTGGTTAAATGGGTTGATGTTTTTAATTGACCTGAAAGAGGAAGAGTCTGATAATAAAGTGTTTCGGGAAGCAAGAAGTTCTCTTAAGTCTATTTCGCGCCTCTCGTAATTGTAATGTTCTTAAAGTGATTTTCAAGTTGGGTCAAAGAACTGGAGGCACTGTACGGCGAAAACTTATGGATTTCCCCAAGAACAAAATACGCTTTGCGTGGCGCCAATTTTTGAATCTCATTGGCCTTCCCAGGAACTTTGGCACAAATTCCAAACCACTCTTCATTCATGTTGTTTACGCCAATTTGGTAGTCCTTGTGATACCCTCCATTGTTCCAAGTGGCGTTCGTGTCGTGCACATCTAGGTTTTGGTATTGGTCTACTTTCCACCAACCATCGCTGAATTGAAATGTAAAACCCCCGATGGCGTTTTTGGACCCTCCTATTCCGGCTGTGTTGGCATAAATTTCCTTCCAATTTCGAATCAAGTAATACGCTTGTGCCTCTTGGTCTTCCTTTTTTTCGATAACATTATACGCATCTGCTCCAAATTCAGTGAACATTATGGGTTTTTCCAATTCTTCCGCTACTCTTTGAAAAGAGTCCCCGAAAGAAATTCCCCGATACACATTGGTTCCAAAAATGTCTACGTCAGTGCAGGTTTCTCGTATGGTTTCCAAAAACATGATGTCTCCATTGCAAAGGGCTACGGGGTGGTTAGAGTCTTTTAACTTCATGGCAATCGCGGCCTCATTAAATAGGGAATACATGGCTTTGGCCCTTTCAGCGACCTCAATATCAAAATCTGAAACATCCTCTCCTTTTGGGTAAGCTGGTCTTCGAGTATTTTCTTTACCTAACAGGAAAAGTTTATACATCCCTCTGTTTTCCAAAGAGGGCGCTTTTCTTTTTGAGGTGTTCGATGTGGTTTCATCGCTTTTCCAAAAAAGACTGTAGTTGTTTTCATTGCCCAATAAATACAACAGCAACCCTGGCGTATTTTTATACTCTTGTGCCAACTGTGTGGTTTCTCGAAGCAATAATTTTTTAACCCTTGGGTCATCGTATTCCGTATTTTCAAACCACGCATCATCAAGCGTGAGGCCATACCGGCCAAAGGAGTGGTTCAACATGGTATAGATGCCGTAATTTTCGTAGATATAGGCAATCCATTTTTTCGGAATACCGGTGTAAACCCGAAGGGTATTGACGCCTATTTTCTTCAGCATCGTCATTTCTGACTTGAGCACTTCCTTTATCATTGAATCCGGTTGCTCCCAAAGGCTGTACGTATAGTTGGTCCCAATGGGGAAGTAATCCCAGTTCATCCCTTTTATCAAAAAATCTTTTCCATCAACAAGTAACTTATAGCCCTTCACACTTTTTTGCACGCGTACTTTAGTAGCATTTCCTTCTACCGGAAACAACATGGTGGCCAAAACCAGGGTGAGATAAAATAGTTTCACTTTACAATCAACCAATTAAAATGACAAAACAATCTACTTAAGATACTGAAAAGCGGCAAAAGACTGCTCTGGTCATATCTGAAAAGATACACTTTAGTTTAGTATCTTACCTAGAGACTAAATCGGCAGGTTATGAATTGGCCAGAAGTGTTCAAGGGCATACAACTTTGTATTGGCTTCCAACTCCTTCTTATCGCGTTTTTTTTGTTTGCCAGTAAGCAAAAGAGAAATCGTCTCTTAGGGGTTTATACGGTTTTTATCTGTATCTCCTCTTTAAGCAGCGCCTTATATCCCTATTTGGAAAAAGTTCCGATGATTGCTTCCTTGTTCGGGGCCCATTTGGTCATATTTCATGCTCCATTGCTTTTTCTTTATATCAAATCGCTCAATGATCGAAACAGTGTTACTTGGGTTCATTTTGCTTTTCCCTTGCTATACACCGGTGTTTATCTGGTGTTGAAAATTTATTTTTCCTCCTTTTTTAGCACATACGGAATGGAAATATTAATGGCCCATTTGTTTATTGCTGCACTCTACACAGCGATATACTTTTATCATGGGTCCAGGTATTTTAAAATCAACCTCAATGATTCTTTAAAGCAAAAGGCCTTTAAAAAGTTTCGCTGGTTTTATGTAATTACTAATCTACATGCCATTTTACTTTACTCATTAATGGCGGTTTCTTATTTGAGCTATCTCTATTTCTACGAAAATTTTCCTTATCTCAATGAGCATGTTGTTCCTGACTTGTTTGCCGTTATCGTTTACATTCACCCCATAACCAGCATTATCTTCATTACGTATTTGCTTTCAGAAACCCATTCGCTACAGTCATTGATTTTACGTAAGGGAATTACTAGAAGTGCTTCTTTTAATGGGAATAGAAATCAAATATTGAGTAGTATAAAACAAATCATTGATGTTGAAAAAAGGTATAAAGACCCTGAATTCAATTTGAAGCAACTTTCCAATGAAGTAGGTGTTGGTATTCGTGAATTGGCAGAATATTTTAATGAAGAGTTGTCCATTTCATTTAACGATTACATCCACCAAAAGAAGGTTGAGGAATTCAAAAAGCTTGTAAAGGCTGATGAAGAAAACACATACAGTGTAGAAGGAATGGCGCAACTAGCGGGTTTTAAATCGAAAGCGACCTTTTATAGAATTTTTAAAAAATTGGAAGGGGTGACTCCAGCAAAATATAAAGAGTGCCTTGTTGCACCAAATTGAGTTTTCATTGGTGATTTTAGAGGGCTATAGGTTACTCTCCGAACTTTGTTTTAATCCTTCTCCCTTGATTGATTTTAAGCCTTTTCCAATATGTCTCAAACCAAGATTGAGACTTTTACATCCTTTTTTATACCAAAGAAACGCCGTCTCTTTATGACACTTCGCTAGTGGTTCTTTATGAAGTCTTTTCTCTTTTTTCTCATTTTGCCCTTTTGGTCTTCCCCAGCAATAGCACAACAGGAATCTCCCTCGATTTTGGATTCGACATTTCACTATGTTTTCCATAACAACTATTGGATAAACTTGCATCATTTCCTGTATCAAAAAGCTAGCTGTGGTCAACGCTCAAAGCTGCAACAAGATGGAAATGAAATGTTATCCATCGGTGAAAAACCCGTGGAAGAATCCTTAACCGTTCAGCAACGCGCTCTTTTAGACAGTGCCATTGGTTATTACAAAAGCCATTTGATTCAAAAAAGTCTAGTGCGAGGCTTGGGGTATGAAAGATATTGGCTGCAAAAACAAGTCGGGACAAAGGCCAAAAAAGATTCAACGGTTTCACAGGAATTCGTAGATGTCCTGAATACGGTTTCCAAAACATATAGGGAAACGTATTGGCCTATTCATAAAAAGCACAATACTGAAATCCTTGAACTTCAAATTTCCAACATTCGAAAACTTGAAAAACGTATTATATCCCGAATGGAGCGGTTATCCTTGACCCCTTGGCCCAGCAAGAAAAAAACAAGGGTCGATTTGACCGTGTATGCGAATTATGCCGGTGCTTACACCCCAACAAGGCCCATTTTCAATGTAATAGTATCTACAGTTGACCCCAGTTCTTTAGGGCCCGCTTTTTTGGAGACCATTTTTCATGAAGGGTCCCACCTCCTATTTCGGTATGAAGGCCCTTGGCGAGAAAGCATTTTTAAAACCTTTGAAGCAGGGCGTTATCAAATGAAGTTTCCAAGGCACTTATGGCATGTGAGCCTTTTCTATTTATGCGGACAAGTATGTAAAGAAGAGTTCTCTCAAATTGATATAAAGGAGTATGAAATGACCTTGCTGACCAGAAATATTTTCAAAACTTATCAGTCTACTGAGCTCTTTGCGGCTCTTGATGAATACATGCAAAACAACAATACTTTACAGGCCACAACGAAACAACTTTTGGAGATTCTAGAATCAAAGGCGAATAACTAAAAAAAATCTATCAATCTAATTTTATAAGACATGATCAATCAAAAACGAACAGATGTAATAAAAAAGAGCATTGTTTTGGCCTTTTTTGTCCTATTCACATCAATCAGTATGGCACAAGAGGCCCAGAACAGTGTCTCTCAAAGAGCACTACCGGGGTGGTACAAGATTTCCATATCATATCCCGATGGAGAAGGGAAACATTTTGATATGGATTATTACTCAAAACAACATATGCCTATGGTAGCAGCACTTTTTGGAGAAAAACTAAAAGACTATGCTATCGATAAGGGCGTATCTGGGAGGACCCCAGATGAACCTGCCACCTATGTTGCTGCAGGCTACTTTTTCTTTGAAAAGCTGTCGGACTACGCCGAGGCCTTTGGGCCCAATGCGGAAAAAATACGCGGCGATATTCCCAACTATACCAATATTCAGCCTATTGTTCAAGTAAGTCAAATCATTAAATAACAACCCAGAACAATTGAAGACTGTAGATAATGAAGATGGATAAACCAAAGAGGGTGTCAAGGTTCTAATTTTTAACGAACGCAAAATATGAAAACATACTCCTCCAAATTTGTTTGCGTAAAAGGCTTGGCGTTACTGGTCTCCTTACTACTGTACGGTTGTACAAACATTCAAAACATGAACGGCCAGAAAACGATTTCTGAAATTCGAATGACCGATGAAGGCTATCGAATCTTTTTAAATAACGAACCTTTTTTTATTAAAGGGGCCGGTGTCGATAACGGAGACATTGATGCCTTGGCAAATCACGGGGCAATTTCCCTTCGAACTTGGAGCACCGAAAACGGGGAGGCTGTTTTGGACAAAGCACAACAACTTGGCCTTAAGGTCATGATGGGGATTTGGGTAGGTCTGGAGCGCCATGGCTTTGATTATGATAATGAGCAGGCAGTTCTCGAACAACTTGAACGAATACGAGAGC
>ERZ1740065.261-NODE-261-length-26719-cov-16.231848_pt1 | contig 26719 bp, 24 predicted proteins | sample MGYA00581738_ERZ1740065 | MGnify/ENA primary metagenome ERZ1740065 (study PRJEB43018, sample SAMN04849749) | marine metagenome | isolation source: floating plastic debris | place: Pacific Ocean | collected 2008-09-01 | study: EMG produced TPA metagenomics...
GGAGACGAGAGGAGAGTTGGCAGCCATGGAACCGAGAAATTAGGAATTATCTTATTGTTAACTAATATAACGAATATTATTAAGAAAAGTAATGTAAGTCATTGATCTTTTTCTTGGGGACTAGTTTCTAAGGGTGGGGAGGCGCATCTAGTACCCGTGTCAGGATGTTTAGAAAAGCAGTCGGCTGCTCCCATGGCACTCGGTGGCCAGCATTGTGAATGTTGATGTGGCGAATGTTGGACGATTGGGCTGCAAGGTCTGTGCCAATTTGCCGATATCGATGGTCGGCCTCTCCGGTGACGTAGGTGATGGGGATGGGTAGGTTGGTGATTTGCGATCGCAAATCATCCATCCGCCCCTTGGAATACACCTCAAATGCCCGAGCAATTTTTTGCCGGTCAAAGTCCGCTTCGCTTCGCGGCGTTGGGCAAGGCCGATGACAAAAAACGGGTAGGTCGTCCCATTCGGCAAGCAGATCGTCCCAAGGTTCCGTCAGAAAGCGATTGGCCCAGATGCGATCGCGCCTCAGGCCTTCCTCCCGCTTGATCTGATCTGATAGTCCCGGATCGGCACTGACAATGACAGCCCCGGACCAGAGTTCAGGGGCGCTGATCAATGCGTGCAGCCCTAAGCGTCCGCCCAAAGAATATCCCAACAGATAGTGCTGAGAGTTTTGTGCCTTACCGGCAAGTAGGTTACAACAAAATTTCTGTGCCCAGTTCCAACAGCTACTATCTAGCGTCTCCCACAGGTTAACGAGCCGTATCTCTACATTGCCACTCCCCAGCGTTTGAACAACACCATTCCATACGGTGGGGTGTTGCAAGTTCCCATGTAGGCACCAAAGGACTTTTTCCCCCAGACGATCAGCTGGCACCGGCTGTCCCCATGGCACCGGCTGCTTTTTCAAAGGTTACAGTCGCTGCGGCCGTTTGCTCACTACCAAACAGCGCTTCGGCAATACGCGGGGCGAATGTAAATGTGTTGAGACCTTGGGTGGCCAGATAGGCAAGGTCATCGACGTCACGAATGCTGGCTGCCAGAATGCGGGTGGAACTTTGCACCCCATCAAGAGCCTGTTGCATTCTTGCTAAAGACTCTCGACCGTTACCACCCGCATCATTGATCCGTCCCAGATAGGGTGCCGCGTAGCTGGCCCCCAGGGCCGCCGCAATTAAAATCTGGGGCACTTCGTACACGGCTGTCAGTGTCACGCGAATGCCGTCCGCAATTAGAGTGGCCGCGGCCTCAGTTCCCAGCTGAGTAATCGGAACTTTCACCACCACTCGCTGATCGATTGCAGCTATAGCCTTTCCGGTGCTCACTAGGGTGTCTTGGGTCTCTCCCCAAGTTTGCAGCTGGACTTCCTGGGCACCCAGCTCAAATGCCTGTGCAGCTAGTTTGGTGAGTGATGCGATTGTGCAGGGCACTTTTGCTTTCTCTAGCAACAGTGGGTTAGACGTTACCCCATGGAATATGCCCACAGGAAGCCATCTATCCCAGGCGGCTGTATCAGCAGTATCTAAGTACAATCGCAAATTCATCGGTAGCTCTCCAGCAACTGCACCGAGTATTTCATAAGACGTGGGCACCCAGACCTGAAGCGGGTGTCTAGCCACTCAAAACACCGATGTCCTGGAGCATTTTCTTATGCTTGTGCACAGGAGCCAGGGTGTTTGCCAGGACCATACCGCTAGCCGCTACGGCAGGCAGACCAATGCCTGGGAATGTGGAATCACCACAGCACCATAGATTTTTGATGGGGGTGCGTGGCCCAGGGAAAATGCCTTGTCCTGCACGGATAGCCGGCCCATAGGAGCCATGGTGACGACGCAAAAACCGCCCATGGGTTAAAGGTGTGCCCACTAAGGTGACGGAACTGCGCGATCGCACATCGGGAATAACGCGCTCTAACGCCCGCCACATCACCTCGGCCCGCTCTTGTTTTAACGCGGCATAGTCAGGACTGTGGCGATCCAGCCCGGCCCATGGGGCATAGGGCTCATTCCCTGGGGTATAGACATGGACCGTATGCTTTCCCGGTGGGGCTAAGCCTGGGTCTAGCACCGATGGAATCGATATCAGCACCAGGTTCTGCGGCGCGTCTATACCTTGACCCCAATCATTGACCACAATGTAGTGACAGGCCAGATCATCGAGACCAGTAGCGTCAATGCCCAAGTGCAGGTGCATAAAGCTGTCACACTCGGGTGTGGCTTGACGTGTTTTGACAAATTTTTGCAGCTTAGGTGACAACGTTGGTAACAGTGTCAGGGTGTTCCAAATTGATGCATTGGAGATGACCGCCTTACTCGCCATGATCTCTTTACCATTGCGTACGCGTACGCCGACGGCGCGATCGCCATCTAACAAAATCTCTTTAATGTGGGTATTTAATCTCAGGTCACCTCCCTGCTTTTTCAAACCGCGAACCAACGCCGCCACCAAGGACGCACTCCCCCCCTGGGGATAGTCAAGCTGGACACCTGGGCGATACCAGTCAGCAAACATAAAGGCGACTTCAGCGGCGATGGTCCCCTCGGCAGGTAAACCAGATAACAGAAAGCACAACATATCTAACCAGTGTCGGGCAAAGTCATCACTCACCACGCCATCCATAATGCGGCTAAAGGGACCGGTGAGTTTTGCTACCTGGGGTGTCTGTTTGAGTAACGATGGTAAAAAGGACCCCACTGTTTGCAACGCACCCCAGTCAAAACGCATCGCAGCCGGTGGTAGGGCAACAGCAGCTGCGCCCAAGGGTTTCATAATCTGTTGTAGATGTCGCCATTCCTGGACCGCGTCTGCCCCCCTAAGGGTTTGCAACACCTGACAAAACTGTTCAGAACCAACCGTCGTGTCAAAGTCTCCTTCTGGTAAACAACATCCCCAGGTGTCGTAGTTAAGCCAGGTAGCGTCTTCACCAATGGCGTCTAGGACCTGCCGCAGGGGATTGGGGGATGGGCTAGACGATAGCCCCGAATATAGAGAGGGACCAGAATCGAACAAAAAACCTTCTCGTTCAAATCCATGGGCGGCGCCACCGGCAATACTGTGGCTTTCACACACCACGACGTCATAACCGTAGCGTGCTAGTAATGCTGCACAGCACAGACCGCCAATGCCGCTACCGACCACAACTATTTCTGTTTCTGTTTGCCCCATGTCACTCCCGTACCGTTAGTCAGATCCTGTCTCACTATGACAAATAACTGGCCAATAGGAATGCCATATCCATGCAGAAAATCAATGCAGGCATCAATACAGGAAAACTTATTTGAGATATTGCCTAATCAGCGAAACCACAGCTATCGCCCTGCGACACTAGGACGACTGCATGGGGAACGGTGCGAGACTCAAACCCGATTAGCGACTCTCCTTCGTATACTAACGAGGTGCTTGCCCCAGAATCTAGCATGACAGCATTTTGAAACCCGGCTTTTCTAAGCAGTTCTCCTAATCCAACCGAATCTATCTGGGTGTGGGTGGCCCCCACAACAGGCTGTCCCTCTAGGTTAATGCCCCAAAATGCCCTAAACCGATGTTCTTCATAGGCAAACAGGTTTTTGAATGTGGGCGCAGATTGGGGCTCTTGATCTCGCACTAACCAGCCTGCACCCACAAACGCATCGGTCACATTGGGCATCTCTGCTTGGATTCCAGATAGCGTATTATGCTTTTTCGGATCAAAAGAGAGAAACTTCACGTCTTGAGGATTCATCAGCACTAGGGGACGATTTTTGAGTTTATAAATATCGCCCTCACTCCCAGGGATAAACTCCCCCGTGTTTTGTCCCATCACTGGGCCAATCATCGTGTTGGAGTCTAGAAACTCTAACGAGAAAAATGTTCCATCTACCGCTGCAACCGCTTCAGAGTTGGCCACAAGTTCAGTTAGGGGATAGCGGGTGTCGGCATGGATAGTTCTAGGCTGTCCTCCGCTAATCAATGTCATGGGAATCTCATCAATTTCCACATCTAGACGCTGTACAGGAGCTTGAAAGTTCAACGCTGCTTTAATCCCTGGCAACGGCGGCCCACCCCAAGCCGACTCAATCACCTCGGCAAAGCGAGACTCTCCAAAGCGCTCAATGGTTAGTAAGTCTTCTGACTCGCCCGCAAACTTTCCTGAGTCGTTACGCATGATCAGGGCTGCCGTGTAGCCTGCCGCTTCTGTGGCTTCCACTACGCGTTCGTCGTGGTTACCTTCTGGATAGGTAAAGTAATCAATGGCAATACCTAATCTCTTCTCAAGACGTTCCTTCGACTCTTCTAATTCGTAGCGTAAGTCGCTATCTGAGAGGTCTGTCAGGTCACGGGGATGGGTCACACTGTGGGATACGATGGTGACCAGTGGGTCTTGGGCCATCTCTTCTACCTGCTTCCAATCTACGGTAGAACGGCCTACAATTTTGCCATCAACCTTGTCTGTGAAGATAGAAAAGGCGACTGGATAGTTGTAGTACTTGGCTAGGCGATAGACATAGTCATAGTGACCAACATAGCCATCATCAAAGGTTAAGACAACAGGTTTTTCGGGTAGAGGCACCCCGGCTCTGAGATGATTGACCAGCTGGTCTAGACTAATGGGTGTGAGGTTTTTCTCCTTAAGGGCTCGAAAATCAGCATTTAAGCGCTCAGGGGTGATGTCAAAGAACACTTCTTTTTCGGCTAGGACATCGTGGTACATCACCACGGGCACCCGAGCCAACTGAGCTCGCTCATGGACCTGGGGCCACTGAGCCGCTTCTAACTGTGCTGAAATATTGGCGACCCAATTGGAAACCTGGCTCTGGCTGCTTTGGTTGACTTTGGTTCCCCAGGTAGAAAGATTTTGCCCAACATTATTGGCTGAACTTGATCCCTGGGGTGCAGGCAAACAATAATAGTCGGCCTCAGAGAAGGTTTCTTGGTTAATGTCATCGAACTCATCTTCAGCCTGAAATGGGTCATTCTCAGGCTGAAGGTTGAAAACAATTGCCGCAAGGTCAGGGGCAGGCAAACTTGCCATAGCTTTACCAACGCTACCTTGAAGCTGATAGTTAAACGTTAGCTGGGGCGTAACAGTTGCGTCTTCTGCACCGGCTGCTCCATATAGCAATCCGCCGCCAAATGCTGACAATATACCCGCACCAATCAGTACCTTTCCCCAGAGTCGGTGTAGTGGTGATAGTCGTGACTGAGCCTTGGGAGAAACCGTTAAATCACAAGCTTCCATCCGGGGGCTCCTTCATTTCCTAACATGACCAACCAGGGTCAGACTACTAGGGTTTCACTAAGAAAACCTTAGGAAAAAGGTTAAGAAAAAATAAAGAGTTGAAAATGCTAGGACCACTCCAGCTAGCAGAGCAGCTATGGTCTGGAGCGGCCCTAGTAAAGGCGCTTTTAAATGAACCGGTTCGGTATTGAACTTCAGAGGGTCCTAAACTCTGAAGACTGACTGTAGTTTATCGGAGTCATGGAAGAGAGTCAGACATGCGGTAATAAAACGCCAATGTCGCTTGCAAAACTTCAAAAAACCGAGCGTAAAGTCACAAAATTGGGCTAGAAATCTTCTGGTTTGGTAAATGGCTTAGATACGGCTTCTGTAACTAGCTTGCTGTCTTTGGGTCCATGTTTACCAGGGCAAGCGGCTGCCATCCCAGGAGAAAAACGAACCGTTGTCGGTTAGGGCAACCTGGTTTAGGACCATCATTAGTAGATCGACAGTTTTTTCGACTGGGAATAGTTTTTCAGGGGGAACACCCCGTTGAAAGGGTTCTGATAAGCGAGTATTTGTCGTGCCAGGGTGGAGCATGACGATGGCCGTCTGCTGGCTACGACGGCTGTATTCAATGGCCGCGGTTTTGAGAAACATATTCAAGGCGGCTTTGGAGGCGCGATACCCATACCATCCGCCCAGGCGATTGTCTTCTATGCTGCCGATTTTGGCGGAGATGGTGGCAAAAATGTTGGGCTGTTTGTGGTTGAGTAGGGGCAGTAAATGCTTGGCAAGTAGGGCCGCACTGATGCTGTTGACTTGAAAGTAGCGCATCAGATGGTCTGCGTTGAGCTGCCGTAGGGCTTTTTCAGGGGTAATGGCCCCATCATGTAGAAAACCAACGCAGTTAATCACAAAGTGCAGCTGGGGTGTGATGGCTTGCACCTGGGACAATCCCTGTTTGATTTGGGCTTCGTCGGTCAGATCCATGGCAATGCAGTGGAGCCTGTCGTGGTTCTGGGCCAGACCCAACAGCTCGGTGGCTGAACTTTCTGTGCGGTAGGTGGCAACTATGTGGTCAAACTGCTCGTGGTTAAGGAGCTGTTTCACAAAGCCCAGGCCAATGCCTCGGTTGCCACCGATAACGAGGGCGTGACCTGACTGTATGGTGGAAAAAATGGTCATTGATGGGTGGCGATGCGAGGGTTGACGGGGAGCAATCGAGCGTTAGCGTAAGATAGCGCAGGCAGTGTGGACTCGCTAGGCAGCATGAGTAAATTGATAGTTCCTGATATGAATCCGTTTGCGGTGTCTTCAGAGTTTGTGGCAGGGGTGGACCCGGCAGCGGCACCTGAGGGGCCAGGGTGGTGGTTTGGCTTTTGTGGCGCTCGGATTTTGGTGACGATGACGGAGTCTGAGGGCCCAGATGCTGTAGAACCAGATGTTATGGAAGTCGGTGTGCCTCAGGTCAATAATTTGGCGGAGCTGGGGATTGAGGCGGTGCGATCGCAATATCTGGGTCACCTAAACAACCGCCCCTGCTATGCGGCACAGCTGCCCTCAGAGCTAGACTTACCCGCTAGTCTAGCCCTTAAACCCTTGCGGAGCCTATACGGTCAGTTAGACGATACCTTCTTTGCCATTGCCGGTCGGGCCGTCCAGCTGGTGGACTGGGATCGCACCCATCAATACTGTGGCTGCTGCGCCACCCCGATGGAGCAGTCACTCCATGAGCGGGTCAAACGGTGCCCCCAGTGCAATCTTCGCCAGTATCCCCGGCTCTCCCCCGCTGTGATCATGCTGGTATCCCGTGGGTCAGAGGTACTTTTAGCCCGTGCCCCCCGCTTTCGAGAAGGGCTGTATAGCGTCTTGGCCGGGTTTGTAGAACCTGGTGAATCGTTAGAAGAAACCGTGGCTCGGGAAGTGCGGGAGGAAGTGGGTGTGGAAATAACGGATATTCGTTACTTTGGTTCCCAGCCCTGGCCGTTTCCCAATTCTCTAATGATTGGATTTACCGCCCGTTACGCCAGCGGTGAAATTGTTATTGACCCCGTTGAAATTGAAGCAGCCGACTGGTTTACCAAAGACTCATTGCCCCCTGTTCCAGGCAAGTTGAGTATTGCCAGAAAGCTCATTGATTGGTTTTTAGCCCAAGACACCCCATGAATACCCCCAGCCATGTCATTCTCAATCTGGCGCTCTTGGGGCGTCGGTCGCGATCGCAGCTAAACAAACCCATCTTTTGGGGGGCGATGCTGCCAGATTTGGCCATGTTTGGCTTCTACGCCTGGGCTAAGCTCATTGCCCAAATGGACGAAGCCACCATCTGGCGTGAGGCTTACTACGAGCCATTTTGGCAAACCATTTTTGATGCAGGTAATTCGATTCCCCTGGCGCTCCTGGCCATTGCCATTGCCCTCGGGGTCAGGAGTCGGCGACCAGGGTGGCAGCCCCTGACCGATAGCGTGCTCTTTTTATCCGCCAGCGTCATTTTGCACTGTCTGGCCGATTTGCCGGTGCATGTGGATGATGGTCACCGTCACTTTTGGCCTTTAAGCAATTTTCGATTTGAGAGCCCCATTTCCTATTGGGACCCCGATCACCACGGGGCCGCTGTTGCCGGGGTGGAGTATGCCTTGGTGCTGTTTGCTAGCTGGCGGGTGTGGAAGCTATTGCGATCCCATTGGATGAGGGCTCTGTTAATCGTTAGCAACGGTCTCATGGGGTTAGTCTATGTCCGTTTTTATGGGTAGTTAGAGGGCTGTCAGTAGAGAGCTTTGCCTTTTGCAGCCCATGTCTGACTGGGAATTCCATTTCAAACATCCAATTTCACAATGGTCCCGTACATCTTGTAGTGGTGGTCAATAATATGTGCCGTCCATAAATCAGCTAAGTCGGCCCGCGCCGATGATGTTTAATGATGGCTATTCAAGCTTTGGAGTGTCTGATTAAACCTATGGGGCCAATTGAATCTTGGGAGGCCACGGACGACACCGTCTCCTCTGATGCTGCTCTGCTCGCATCTCTGCGGGCTGGCCAGGTGGAGTCGTTGCGCGTCCTGTATCAGCGCTATGGGCGATTGGTGTACACCCTGTCGCGTCGGATTCTTCACAGCGATGAAGAGGCGGAAGAAATTACCCAGGATGTGTTTCTGACGCTGTGGAACAAAGATGCTTATCAGGCCAAGCGGGGGTCCCTGAGCCGTTATTTGGTGGTGCTGGCCCGGTCGCGCTCGATCGATAAGTTGCGATCGCAAACCTCCCATCGTCAGCGCTTGCACAAGTGGCATCTCATGATGGCCGACGTGTCCCCCACCCCGCTAGATGTGGCTACCCTGGATGAACGAGGAGAGCGCACCCGTCAGGCCCTAGCCAACCTGTCCGACAACGAACGCCAGGTGATCGAAATTGCCTATTACGAAGGTCTCAGTCAATCAGAAATTGCCAAGCGCTTAAACATTCCCTTGGGCACGGTCAAATCCCGTTCCCGTCAGGCCCTGCGTAAGCTGCGACAAACCTTACAGGCACGGCTCTAGTCCCAATCATCACCATTGTCCATTCCTTGTTTTCAGATTATCTTTTCCAGATTATGATGCCGTTCGATTCGCCATCCACTTCAGACCCTCATCCTGACTGGCAAGACCTCCTGGCGGGCTACGCCTTAGGTGACCTGTCACCGGAAGAGCGGGCAACATTACAAACAATTTTGACCCAGCGTCCTGAGCTTAAGGCGGAGGTGTTGGCCTACCAGGAAACCTTAGCTATGGTGCCCTATGCCCTAGAGCCACAGTCTTTACCGGCGGCTCTAGAAGACAGCATCATGGCGGCGGCTGAGGGACATGGGGCGACCCTGAGCCCGCCCCCACGTCGTTTGCCTCGCTCCCGCTGGTCCAGTGCTGCGCTGGTCGCCGCTGGACTATTAATTGCCGTTGTTGGCACAGATAACTATCGCCTGCGGCAACAGCAAATGACCTTTGAGACTCAGTTAGCCAGTCGTCAGACTGAAATTGAAACCTTAAAAGCCGATCTATTGGCCGCCCTAGAGGCCAAACCTGACTTTGAAAACGTCGTTGAGATTCTACGGCAGCCCGATGCCCTGGTTTACTCCCTACAGGGGACGGACAATGCCCTTACCTCATCCGGTAGTCTGCTCACCCTGCCGGATCATTCAGAAGTGCAGCTGGTATCCCACAATTTGCCCGTTTTGCCAGAGGACAAAGTTTATCGTCTCTGGTCGGTGGCAGCGACGGGGGAAACCCCAAGGTTTTGTGGTCAGTTTAATAACACCGATATTGGTAACGTTCAGTGGACTGTCCCGGATGCCACCTGTAATGCCACACCGGTCCAAGTGATTATTACCGTTGATGCCGTTGTTGATCCGCAGCTGCCTACAGGTGAAGCGGTACTCACCGGAACGATTTAATCGGGCGTAATGTATCAAAAGCTACAAAAACTTAGCGCCGGTTTAGATGTCCCTCATTGAAATCTCAGTGTTAGTTTTCACCCTGGTAGTAGAACAGTTTAGTTTCATACCAGGAGGTCCCTATGAAACGCGTTAACGCTTCACGTAGGCTTTCGAGCGGGTTCCTGACAGCTACCCTGATGGCTATTCCAGTCGAGGCGACAGCTGCCACCTTCATTCCCCAGCTTGAAACCGACATTCCAGTCCAAACGGTGATTGAAGAATGGCACTGGCGCAACATGACGTTTTGAGGTGTCTGTTAGGTTCAAACCCTGTCGCGTTGACTGAGCGACAGGGTTTGAACCGGGTTGAGCTCAGGTTAGCTCAGGTTTAAAGGGTCGATGTCGATGGTAAGCCGGACGGATTTGGGGAGATGCGATCGCAGCGGTGTCAAATCCGGTACCGTCATATCCAGCGGTAGTTTTAGCAACACATGCCAGCGGTAGCGACGTGCCACCCGCAGAATGGGGGCCGGGGTCGGCCCGAGAATAGCCGGTCCGGTCAAACTATCCATCAGTGTATCGGTGGAGGGGCCCCTGTCCCCTTCATTTTCTGGGGATGCGATGAGTGTCTGTAGCTTGTCGGCACAGAGCTGGGCGGCTGTTTCTGCCTCAGTTTCCGTGGGGCTGGTGAGCCGCAACAGCACCAGCCGACCGTAGGGCGGATAGCCCAGCAGCTGTCGATGTTCGACCTCATGGTCAATAAACGCCTGATAGCTGTGGTCTTTGGCCGCTTCAATGACCGGATGCTCGGGTGTGTAAGTCTGCAAGATTACCTGGCCAGGTCGGTCCCCCCGTCCGGCGCGTCCCGCCACCTGGGTCAGTGTTTGAAACGCCCGCTCTCCCGACCAATAATCGGGCATATGCAACAGCCCATCGGCAGCTACCACCCCCACCACGGTAATTTGCGGTAGATCAATGCCTTTGGTGAGCATTTGCGTACCCACCAAGACATCTGCTTCTCCGGCTGCAAACCTCTCTAACAAGGCTCGGTGGGCTCCTTTGGCCCGTGTGGTGTCGCTATCAAACCGCAGACACCGCAGCCCTGGAAACTGGCTCTGTAACTCCTGCACAATCCGTTGGGTGCCGCTACCAAAGTACTTTAAGTAGGGCGATTTGCAGCTGGGGCACTGCTCGGGGTGGCGCTGCCCATAGCCACAGTAATGGCAGCGCAGATGCGCCGGACCATCATCCTGAGGCTGGTGGTAGGCCAGGGAGACATCACAGTCCGGGCATTCCATCACATGCCCACATTCACGACAGGAGACAAATCGGCTGTGCCCCCGCCGATGGATAAATAACAGCCCTTGTTCTCCCCTGGCCTGCATCTGCCTAAGGGCGGTTTGTAGCGGCTGGCTAAAGATGGACCGATTTCCTGCCTGCAGCTCAAGACGCATGTCAACCACGGTCACGGGCGGGAGAGGGCGCTGATGTACCCGATTGGGTAACGTCAAATAATGTAGGGGCATTGCATGCAATGCCCCTACATTATTTCGATTCTTGACCCCTGCCCATGTTTCTAACGCAGGCGTTGCCGACCCCAACACTAGCGGACACCCCGCCATCTCAGCCCGCCACCTGGCCACCGTCCGGGTGTGATAGCACGGTGCCGGCTGGTCTTGCTTAAAACTGCTGTCATGTTCTTCATCGAGCACAATCATCCCTAGTTTGGGCAAGGGCAAAAAAATAGCTGAGCGGGTGCCAATGACCACCTGGGGATGACCGTCGAGCATCTGTCGCCAGGTATCGTAGCGTTCACCCTCGGACAGACCACTGTGGTACACACACACCTGAGCACCAAAGCGGGCACGAAACCGGTCGGTTAGCTGCGGTGTCAGACCGATTTCAGGTATGAGCACTAAAACAGACGCCCCCGCTCGTAGCCTTTGCCCAATGGCCTGCAAATAAACCTCGGTTTTGCCCGAGCCGGTCACCCCATGGAGCAGGATTTGACCAGAGCCGGTCAGATCATTGAGCACGGTGACCACACGCTGTTGGTCGGGGGTGAGGGGCTTGGGGCTGTCTGCCGGAGCTTGGGAGTGACTACCTACCCGTAACTGCTCGCGCGGTTCAATGGTGAGATAGCCTTTGGCGGCCAGGCGCTGCAGGGTGGTGCTACTGGTGCGTAGCCTTTGCAGGGCATCGCTGAGCCATAGGTCGCCACCGTATCGCTGCAGCGTAATGAGAATTTCTTGCTGGCGGCTGGTCAGGGTATCAGGGGAGGCGGGACCGGGGTTGAGTAAACTCACAGCCTGACGCTGCTGGGGCCGCGGCGGGGTGGCCATGGCCAAATAGCTCTCTACCCAGCCCTGACTGAGCAACTGCCCTAAACCGGCTTTGGCCTGCTTATGCTGACGTTGCAAATAACGCCAGGTGTAATCCCCATGGGGAGATTGCTGCAGGGTGTCTAGCAAGGTCTGGGCTGGTGGTGTGAGTGTCGCGGGCGATAGCGGTGTTGTGTTGCTGGGTGATGTGAGCCGAATTCTGCGTTGAGAACGGCCTAATAAGCCCGGTGGTAACGCCGTTCGGATCACCTGAATTAGGGATGTCTGGTAATAGTTAGCAACCTGTTCTAGTAACGTCCAATAATCTTTAGAAAAAAAGCCTCGACTAACAACACTATCAATATTGCGAAGTTTGTAATCAAGGCAGGATATCGATGCTATCGATACCAATCGAATTGCGATCGCACCCAGCTGACGGCCCCCAAATGGCACACTGACAATATCGCCAGGTTCAACCCTGAAATCGCTAGGAATTGTATAGGTATAAAGCCCCTGTATACCGGGGCAGTCCACTAACACCTCAACAGACTCAATGTTCGTCGGGGCAAGGGATTCAGACTGAGACATGTAATCTAAATTAGCAATAAATATAGACGTCTATAGACGTCTGCAGATGTCGATCAAACAAGAAATAGATGCATCAAACTGATAGTTGAAAGATAAAAAGATAGGAAGATTTTGAATCTGCTTTTAGCGATGAATGTCATGAAAACTTTACAAGTTGCAATGAATGGAACCAATCGTTACAAAAGCTACAAGAACCTTGATAAGTAAGAGTTTTCATCGTTCAAAAAATATCATGGTGGACAGTGCTTCAGAATGAGATTGGTATAGTGTAATTGGAGCTGCACACAGTCTCTTTTAAATCTATCGATAGCGGCATCCCCCGGTTACGTTTTAAAACCCTTCAGGCAAAGAATTTTCTTGCGGAACTATGGCTCCTTCTGTTAATTCCCCAGAAACAGCAGTAATTGAACCTTGGTCTGAATCAGACCAGGCATCCAAAAATCAGAGCACCAATCATCAGGGCGGCAAGTTGAGCGAAGATGCGAATCCTCCTGGTTGGGATCGTTCGGCAGGTGGTGAGTCCGACGATGATATCAATGCAGATCCGACCGCTGAGCTAACTGCTGAAGTAGCCTCTGCCTATAAGAAGACCCTTGCTGACGATGCTGTCGGAGCTTTCTTTAAAGAGATGGCCCGCTATCCCCTGCTCAAGGCGGATGAAGAAATTGAGCTGGCTCGTCAGGTTAAGTTTCTAGCGGATGTAGAAGCATTGTCGAAGCAGCTGGGTGAGCAGTTAAAGCGCACGCCCAGTGGTTTGGAAATGGCCAACGCCCTCGACTGTAGCGAAGCTGATTTTCAGCATCGTTTGCAGTATGCCCGCAGTGCGAAGCGTAAAATGATTCGCTCTAACCTGCGTTTGGTGGTTTCCATTGCCAAGCGCTATCTAAACCGCGGAGTACCGTTTCTTGATCTAATCCAAGAGGGGGCGCTGGGGTTAAACCGGGCTGCCGAAAAGTTTGATCCCGATAAGGGGTATAAGTTTTCCACCTATGCCTATTGGTGGATTCGTCAGGGAATTACCCGGACTATTGCCAATGATGCCCGCACCATTCGTCTGCCGATTCACATTGTAGAGAAGCTTAATAAGCTCAAAAAGACCCAGCGCGAATTGCGTAAGCAGCTCAACCGTGCCCCTACTGAGGCTGAGTTGGCGGGGGAATTGGACTTGACCCCTGAGCAGCTGCGGAGCCTGCAGCAGGTGCGGCGTAAGTCGCTTTCCCTGAATCATCGGGTGGGTAAGGGCGAAGACACAGAACTTATGGAACTGCTGGAAGATGGCAGTACTCTGTCGCCCGAGTCCCGGATGAACGAGTCCATGATGCGCCAGGAGATTTCGGATGTCCTCACCGAGGTGCTAACTGAGCGTGAGAAGGACATCATTTCCCTTCGCTACGGACTGACTACCGGTGAACCCCACACCCTTGAAGAAGTGGGCGGTATTTTTAACCTGTCTCGAGAGCGGGTTCGTCAGATTCAAACCAAGGCCATGCGTAAGCTGCGTCGTCCCCAGGTGGCATCTCGTCTGAAGAACTGGCTGCGTTAGTCTGACGAGATGCCTGCGAGGCCTAGCTTCATTGAGTTGCTCAGCCGAGCTGCTATGACCGTAGGGTCCCTTGTATCGATCAAGGGGCCTCCTATTCTTGTACCGATCATCTTGTGCAGATCGTATAGGGGTGTTTGGGGGGATGTATACAGTAATACCGAGAGCCGCTGTAGCGTTGAGGACACTATTTGCCTAGAATTTTCCCTATGATGTGACTGAACGCTAGTGGGTGTCTGGGATCTAATGGATTATAAACAGGAACGAATCACTACAATTCACGACTTTGGTGGCGACTTGTTGCGACTAGAAGAGCGGTCATGCGAGCTGACCCACGATACGCCCACCGCTGTTTTGATTCCTTCCCTCTATGAAGAGCTGGAGCGACCTGCTCTGACCCGGATTCGCGATCATCTCAAGGATTGTGCCTTTATTAATACCGTTGTCGTCAGCCTTTATGCGGACACAGCGGAACAGTATGCCAAAGCGGTTGAATTTTTCCGACCGTTGCCCCAGAAAACCCACATTATTTGGGAAAACGGTCCTCGGGTGATTGCCCTGCTTAAGGAGATGCAGGAGAAAGGCTTGGATATTCTCATGCACCGGGGTAAGGGGCGGGCCGTATGGCTGGGTCTGGGTTTAGCGACGCTCCATGCAGGTGCGATCGCACTGCATGACGCCGACATTATCACCTATGACCGTTCCTACCCCCTAAAGCTGCTATTTCCCCTGCTTGAGCCTGAGTTTGGCATTGCCTTTACCAAGGCCTACTATGCCCGCATCAGTAGTGAGCCTCGTCAGATCAATGGTCGGGTCACGCGCTTGTTTGTCGCGCCGCTGCTCCATTCCCTGATGGATGTCTGGGGGCATCGAGATTACATTTCCTATCTGTCGGCCTATCGCTATCCCCTCTCCGGTGAGTTTGCCCTGACCAGCGATCTTGCCTTGACTATTCGCATTCCTGCCAACTGGGGTCTGGAGGTGGGCTTGCTAGCGGAGGTATATCGCAATGTGGCCCGCAAGCGGATTGCCCAGGTGGATCTGGGCACCTTTGACCACAAGCACCAGGGGGTGGGGACATCCCCCACCGAAGGGCTGCAAAAAATGTGTCGCGATATTTTGCAATCCCTGCTACGCACCCTGACGGAAACTGAGCAGGTGGTGATTGGTAAAGACCAGTTGCGATCGCTACGGATTAAATTCCGTCGTGAGGCCCAGGACCTAGCCCGGCAGTACTTTGTCGATGCCCGATTTAACGACCTGCAGTACGACCGCCACAAAGAGGAAAACACCCTGGAAAAGTTTGAGGAAGTGATTATAAAAGCTGGAGAAGAATACCTCGAAGATCCCACAGGAACTGAAATTCCTGACTGGACCCGAGCCCTGGCGGTGATGCCCGATTTGCGGCAGCGCTTAGGACAGGCCGTTAGCGATGATATGCAGGATGTCCTGAGCCAGCTGGCCCCCTCTTTTGTCGCGGCTGATGATCACGGCGTGACCGCCGCCAGTACCGAAGACCTGGTGGTATTAACTCAGTAGGTCTGACCGTTGGCCAAAACGCAGGTGGGGACGTTCCATGGAACGTCCCCACCTGCGTTTTGGCTCTATATCTGAAGGTTGATGCTAGAGCGCCACTCGATTTGTCGCGCTGCGGAATGTGACATTCACCCCTTCGCTAGTTTGCTCTAGTACCAACAGCGGTGTGGGTTTTGCTTTTTGATCCCAGTGCATGGTAGCCAGGCGTCCCAATAATGTCGGCTGCCAGAACTTTTCGTCCCGCTCTGGGCTCAGGAAGTTCTCAATACAGTCAATAATTTCTTGGACGGTGATGGACGTAGCCTGGGTGGGCAGTTTGACAAGTTTGATTTGAATGCGGAAAAGCACCCGCTTCTTCTTTTGTGAATCTTGGATGGTCTGATACTCTACATCAAAGATTTGATCCACCGCCCGGGGTTTGGAAGAAGCAATACCCACCACCCCTTGCTGTGCCTGCTGGGGCCGTAGCGCCAGGGTTACTCGCTGCTTGACCTTGACCTTGAGCTGATTGACCACGGAGGCATGGAAGAGCTTCTCCTCCATGCGCATCCTGAGATAGTCAAGGTTAAAGTCTCGGGAGTGCACCAGATCGGGGTTTTTCTCCATTTTGCTGATGGTGGTCAGCGCTAGCTTCACCCGCTTGTGTAGCTCCTTATTTTTATAGGCCTCAAACTTGAGCTTCTTACGTATCCGAGCAAACTGCAGCTGAGATACAACACCCAAAATCAGTAAAAGTACGGCCAGCCCAATCGATGTATACATCCAAGGGTTTTTGGGCTGGGCGACAACTGTCGGGGCCTGGGCCACCGAGGTATTGAGCTCAATAACGGGGTTAGACATAGCTAAGCGTGGGTGCTATCCGATTACATTTAGCATGCCCTGGGTGGTGGTTTCCGGACTAAGAGGATATATCTAACGCTGTGTAAAACCTATGTGAATTTTCGATAGGCCTGGGTGCAATTAGTGACGCCAGCGTGCGCGATATCCCCGAGCATCCAAATGACTCAAGCGAGCAAATCTAGTGTAGCGGCCCAAACCGCCGGGCCACCAGGGGTCTAGTGCCCAATAAATCTGATCCCCTGATAGACCGTCGACATAAAAATCGATGGCATCGCCGACAATATGGCGGCTGTTGGAGGCTCCTCCAACCTGGCGATTGATGTCAGCGGGCCGGTACCAGCTGGTGATACGGAAGGGGCGACCGATGCGATCGCGAGCCTGCTGAGCCAATGTAGCAATTCGTACCATGCTATCTACCGTAGCTTGGTTTGGGGGCATGCGAGTGCCCCCTCGGGTAGCTTCGGACCAGGTAAAGTTACCGTTGACAACGATAGAAGCACTGAGCTGAATGTTGTAGGGTGTCCAGCGGGCTGGGCGGGTTGGGAGCGGTGCTGGTTTGGGGGCTGGGGCTGCATCAACGGAGTCCCGATTTGCGCGGGTCATCGTACGAACATCGTCAAACAGAGACTGAATAGCATCGACGCGTCGATCGAGCTTGCGCCAGATTTGTACGAAACGAATAAGCGCCTCGCGCTGCTCCTCAATCTCTTTGTAGACTTGTGGAATATCTTCCATAAAGGAAAGCAGCGCCTTATCCACTCGCTTAGCGGCTTCGGCCAAGGCCGTTGGGTTGTTCTTGTTGGCGCTCAGAAACTGGGGGGTGGCCCCCAGTTCACCTAGAGCTGTGGCCCGCGAGTCTAGACCCTTCCACATGCGATAGGTTTCGGTGAGGGCAAACCGTTGATAGCCATCGCCTTTATAAAAGTCGGGAACCCGTTGGACAAAGGCGATTAGGGCCGGGTCCACAATTTCTAGATTAGTTTCCCCGGCCCTGGGGTCACTGGTTTGCAACCAGTCAATGGCCTCTTCTCGCGAGTCGAGCTGTCTCCATAGCTGGGTCAGCCGCAGCAGGGCTTCGCGCTGGTGCGGATAGCCGGAGTAAAACCGGGAGACCTGCCGCATAAACTCAGTCAGCGCCTTATCTAAGGCTGCCTCATCGGCCACATCATTGTTGATGGGCACATCCATCGCCTTGATGGTGCTTTGGTGGGAGTCGAGCTTGCGCCAGATGCGAGCCACCTCTAGCAGAGCCTCGCGCTGAAAATCTAGACGGCTATAGTTAGGTGCAATGCGGTCGGCTAGGGCCAGGAGTTCATCGTCTAGCTCAGATAGGTTATGGGGCAGTTCCTGGGCACCATAGTCATAGTCAATATCTTCGAGATAGGCCGCCAGCAGCTGCTCGGCATTACAGCTTTCTAAGCGGGCGGAGTTCTCTTCAGACCCGGCGGGCATATACCCTTCGGCAATGCGCTCAATAAAGCGATCGCTATAGCGACCTTTGGCAGCATCCCAGAGATCATTGCCACTCCAACCGTCAGCGGTAAGGGTGCTGGTCAACCCTCGCAGGGTGTTGGCGGCGTACTGTATCTGCTCAGGCAATGTGTTGACCTGATCCACAGGTACTTTATTGGCAGCGGCGATGCCAAGTCCAGTTTCACCATCCATTAAACGGGGGGATTGGTGCACTGAGTAGAGACCCGCCAAAATTGGCTTATGGATCCCGGCTCTTTCAGCCTCTAGAAGGTAGTAGTAGTTGCGCTGGTCGGGTACGAGTTCTGCCATGGTTAGCTGGGCTAAAACGTTTTACCTTGACGGGGACAAATGCCTGATTATAGGACGTCTGTGTTCATAGGACCTGCGATCTCTATGAATCGTTGTCAGGAGATGGCATCTAACGTATATCAGTTTTGTGATATCTGGAAAATTCCTTAATTAAACTCTAGTGCTTGTCTGGCACTATGACTTTGGGCCAGAGCCCCATAGAAGACTTTGGGCCAGAGTCCCACAAAAACAGAGACGCGCACAGCATGGTAGAAAATCGGTTACAGCCCCTGGCAACAACGCTCGGGCGTCAGGCCTTGGCTCAGATTCGTTTAGTGGCCACGGATATGGACGGTACCCTGACGCAGAATGGTGGGTTTAATGACGCCTTGCTAGTGATTTTAGAAAAGCTCAGGCAGTCCGGTATGTCGGTGTTGATTACCACCGGCCGTTCGGCGGGCTGGGTCAGTGGGCTACTGCACTATTTGCCGGTGGGGCTTGCGATCGCAGAAAACGGTGGCCTCTACTTCACCAAAACCAACCCCTACCCCACATTCTTGCAACCCCTGGCCGATAACCACAGACAGTTGCTGTTACAACAGTTTGAGCGACTGCGTCAAAAATATCCCCAACTCAAGGAATCTAGCGACAATGCCTTTCGGCTGACCGACTGGACCTTTGAGGTCACCGGGCTGAGTCTAGACGACCTGCAATGGATGACCGACAGTTGCCATGACAACGGTTGGGGCTTTACCTACAGCACGGTGCAATGTCACATCAAGCCCCTGCCCCAGGACAAAGCCAGCGGCCTTACCCAGGTGGTGGCCCAGCAGTTCCCTGGTTTGACGCATCCCCAGGTGCTCACCGTGGGTGACAGCCCCAATGACGAAAGCATGTTTGACCCAGTCCAGTTTCCCCATTCGGTGGGGGTGGCCAATGTGCGCCACTACCTGGATGCCCTGGCTCACCACCCGACCTTTATCACCCAAGCCGAAGAAGGTCAAGGATTTCAAGAATTGGTGGCGGCATTATTTGACGCCGCCAATTTACCCTCCGTGTAGGGGCGTTCCATGAATCGACCATTGCTGCAGGGGCGTTCCATGGAACGCCCCTGCAGGGCCCCTATCCAGGATTCAATATTTTTCTTTCCCATTGGCCCTTGCCATTAGACAATGGAGCCTGACTTCATTCGGATGGCTATGGCAGATACGCTGCGATCGCAACGCTGGACCATTTCTAAAACCCTGATGTGGATGGGGATTGTCATTACCCTTCTGTTTATTTTGGTAGCGTTGTGTGCGCCGCTGCTACAAAGCTGGGGTTGGATTCAAGATCCGCTGGTGACGCTAGAAAATCCTGTGCATGTGCCGCCGTCTGGAAAATATTGGTTTGGCACCAGCCGTCAGGGCTACGACGTATTCTCTCGGACGCTGTTTGGGGCCAGGGCTGCCTGGCAGGTGGTACTGCTCGCAACAGCCATGAGTGTGGTAGTTGGGGTGCCACTGGGTATGGTGAGCGGCTACCTGGGTGGAAAGCTGGACCGGGGTCTGCTGTTTTTTATGGATACGATCTATACCTTGCCGGTGCTTCTGCTGGCGGTGACCCTGGCCTTTATTCTTGGCAAGGGGGTGGTGAATGCGGCTGCGGCCTTGAGCATTGCCTATGTGCCCCAGTATTACCGGGTGGTGCGTAACCACACCGTGAGCCTAAAGACAGAGCTGTTTGTGGAAGCGGCCCAGGCCATGGGGGCGTCCACCTGGGCAGTGCTGTCGCGCTATCTATTTTTGAACGTGGTGCAGAGTGTGCCCGTTTTATTTACCCTGAATACGGCGGATGCGGTCCTGATATTGGGGGGCTTGGGCTTTTTGGGATTGGGACTACCCGACGAGGTGCCGGAGTGGGGCAGTTCGCTGCGACAGGCCCTGGACGCGCTACCGACGGGAATTTGGTGGACGGCCCTGTTTCCTGGGTTAGCGATTACTGGCATGGTGACCGGGCTATCTCTAATCGGAGAAGGCTTAAACGATCTGGTGAATCCGCTGGTACGCAAAGAAAATTGAACCGTCATCGCTGAATGACCACAGTCGAACCGTGTTTTGGGAGATATGACCGGCCTTAGTCAATCTGACAGAACCATTGGGTGATGCCGATCACTTCAAAGACTCAGCATGACTTAAGTCACTCTTATCCCTTATTCAGGGCCGTTTCAGAGACCCATTAGCTACCATTGCGATAGTTAGAGCAATCAATTGTTCATGTCCCTTTGGGAGCTATCACCATGAAAAAAGCACTTACTGCATTAGTTGTCGCAGGATTGACGACCGGTACCTTGGGTTCAGTCCTCGCCACCCCCAGTTCAGCTGATCTGTTAGAAAGCATCGGTATTGGTGCTGGTACCGGTATCGTTACGGGTACCGTTGTCGGTGACAATGCTGGCGTTGATGACATCGTTAATGGCGCTGCTGCCGGTGCGGCTGTTGAGGCTGTGCGCGGTAACAATGACTCCAGCCTGGCCCAAGATGCCGCTGTCGGCGCTGCAGCTAGCGGTGTCGTTGGCGTGATCACCAACGATGATTCCTTTATAGAGAATGCTATCCAGGGCGGTGCTGCCGGGGCTCTGATTAATATTCTGGGTGACTAAACCCGTCGAGACCCATAGCAAGTTCAAACATTAAAAAGCCCCGTCTCCGAGTGCATCTGATGGCATAAGAGACGGGGCTTTTTTTGGGGTTTCCTTAGGACGATTCGAGGCGTTTGCGCCATTCTTCGTCAATTTTGTCGCGGTTAGTGATGTCTTGATCGATCAGGTCGGTTTCAGTGGTGTAGGCCAGGTTGTCTTTGCCCACGATGGTTTCGGTGGCGAACTGTTTGGCGTAGTCCAGCTTGCGCGCGACTGTTTTGCCCACCAGTCGCTGTCGCTGGCTGTTGCGGGTTTCGATTTTTTGGTTTTGTTGCTTCATCCAAAAATAGCGAACGGCGGGAATGCCAAGAAAGGCAAGGCCATAGGCTAGGAAAAGGTCGCAGAGGGAATAGATTAGACCGATAAAGCCTGTGGTCCAACCAGCGGCGATATAGCTGAGGTATATGGACCCGGCCACTAGCAAGGTGCCAAGGCCAATGGCAATGGTGACTTGGTCAGAGCTGGCACTGGTAAAGCGGCGTTTGGTTTCTTTTAGAAAGGCAGGAACCGACTGGTTTTTTTGATTTTTTGCGGTGACCTGTAGCTCGGGGAAGTAATAGACCAAATCGCCCTGGGGACTCACCTTGGGACGACCATCAAACCGGCTAAGGGCGGGGATGACGTAGTCTTCAAGGTCGTCGTTGAGGTTGGCATTATCTAGATATGGGGCCAATTGTTCGGCGGAGACGGCACCGCGATTGTTGCGAATGACGGTTGCGATCGCACCCCAGCGTCGCTCATCCAAATTCTTATTAGGATCACCATCGCCAAACAAAAACGAATAGATCCCCTCCAAAAAATTCAGCTCGCTGCTGGGTCTGGAGTGACGGCGTGGCGACGAATCATATCGACCATACTGCCGGCGGGGACCATAGCTAAACCAATAAAACCAATCCCGACCAATCCAAAGCCATGGGTTAAACCCAAACCCACCGCCGCCCCTGTAGCCGCCACCATTATCATCATCCCGCTGGGACTGCATACCAATTTGAATGGCAATAATCGCCACAAACACCAGCACCACCGCCGCAATTAGCATGATGCCAAAGGAAATCCGAATCAGATAAAACAGCACCGCCCAAATCTTTGCCCACGTCTCCTGCCAGCGCAGCTGCCAGTACTGGTTACGCAGAATTGACCGAAACTGTCGAGGAAACTCATAGGCAATATCCCCCGTCTCAGCCACCTGCATGTGGGCCTGGGTCGCAGACGCCAAGGCCAGCACCCCTGCTTCTGCTTGGGAAAGGTTCAATCCAGTTTTAGCGGCTACATCACCCGCAGTCACCCGATATTCCAGGCTTTCGACCGCTTTCATGACGTCCTGACTTAGCTCCATGGGTCCCTCAGACGGCTGTAAGTGCTGCCTATTAGTATAGAAACCCCCATCCGACATCTGCCATGACGGTGCAGGTGCGGGTTTCCAGCCTCAGGATAGTTGCGATCGGCTCAATTACAGACAATAAAAAATAGCTGGACATGAAGCTATCCAGCTATTTGCAACATACGTTTAATTAGCGCCGATCGATTAGCGCTCACACGTTAGCCCAGCGAACAGCCAGCTACTTATTGCCCGTAATTTGGTCCTTTACATCGCCCAGGTTGCTCAGCAACTCACTGCGATTGGTGGCCTTAAGCAAGTAGCGATATAAAAACCAGCCGGTATAAATTAGGCCAATCAGCTCCATTGTGGGAGCCAGGACTGGAATATCGTTGATGGCACTCAAGATAGCAAAGGTCATCTTAATCGCGATCAAGACACCAAGTACAAGACCAATAACGGTAATTGGCCGCTTGTACTCATTAAACGTCTGAACCACGTATTCTGGAGCATCCCCTAGTACGCTGGCCACTTTAGCCAAAATCTCTTTGGCCTGCTCAGCAGTATCAGTAGTGCTTTCAGTCGTCGCGTTCTCTTCGGGGGAATTGATATCGGTGCTCATATTTATATGGGGAATTAACAACCTAGGAGCGGATTTCCTACGCTCGCCTACCATTTCAGGGGATGGCTAGTGGATCAGCTTAGCTGTCAGTTTCTGAAGCTAGACTAGAGTTGGCACAAATGCAAGCTGCCAACCATTCACTCATGGGTCGTGCCAATAGGCATTACCTGACTAGAGGCTGATTTTAGCCAGCACACTACCAATAGTTTATTCTGAGTTCATAGAAAAATAGTGTCTCGCAGCGACATATAGTCAATTTCAATCATTACCCCTGACGAATTAATCCAAAACGTTTCAATTTGAGACTGCTTTGTCATTGAAATTGAGGTGATCGTTAAAATAGGGGCTGTTGCATTCTCCAAGGGCCTATCGAAACCATCCACGGCGAGCTAAAAGGACTTAAACCCAGTCAGCTCAAGCAACTACGTCGTCTCTATCACCAGCGAATTCCGGGCAGTCAAATCACTAACCGCGAATTTGCCCAGCGCCTGGCGGCCATCAGCACAGATATCAATCAGCCGGTCTGTGCCTACATTGACCGACGGGGGCATGTCATTCGCGTAGGGGTGGGCTCACCACGCCAAACCCAGATTCCTACCTTAGAACTACCTCGCTATGGTGCTGAGCGTCTGAGTGGTATTCGCTGTGTTGCGACCCAGCTCAAGCTGGAAAAACCTGACAATGCTGTTCTGACGGCCATGGCCCTACAGCGATTAGATGCCTTGGTGACGCTAACCCTCACAGGCAGTGGTTTTCAGCGTAAGGGCGGTGGTGCCACTGGCTATATTCGTGAGGTTTACTTAGCCCATCTGGTGCCTAATGAGGCTGAGCGCTGGTCAGTGTCTGAGCCCATAGATTTAGACACCCTAGATCTCGAAGACTTTGTTGCCCTGACTGAGGGCCTCGAAGAAGAATTTCGTCGTTTATTCATAGCCCAGCAGGTCGATGCTAGCCATGACCGGGTGCTATTAGTGGGGCTACAAACCGAGCGCATCTCGACGCGGCGCTTTAAGAGCGGTCTCGAAGAAATCGTTCGCTTGGTGGAAACTGCGGGGGGAGAAGTGTTAGAAACCCTTAAGCAAAAGCGATCTAAGCCCCATCCCCAGACTGTGCTAGGCGCGGGTAAGGTGGATGAAGTCGCCTTAGAAGCCCAAACCCTCGGCGCAAGCTTAGTGGTATTTGATCGGGACCTATCCCCGGCGCAGGTACGTAGCCTGGAGCAGCGCATCGGCGTTCGGGTGGTGGACCGCACGGAGTTAATTTTGGATATTTTTGCCCAGCGTGCGCGCACGGGTGAGGGTAAATTGCAGGTGGAGCTGGCCCAGCTGGAATACCAGCTGCCGAAACTAACAGGCCGGGGACAGGCCATGTCTCGATTGGGTGGGGGTATTGGTACCCGTGGTCCGGGTGAGACAAAACTAGAAACAGAACGGCGAGCAATCCAAAAACGGATTACGCGGCTGCAGCGAGAGGTGAATCAGCTCCAGGCGCACCGGTCTCGGCTCAGACAAAATCGTCAGCACCATCAGGTGCCGTCGGTGGCGGTGGTGGGCTACACCAATGCGGGTAAGTCAACGTTGTTAAATACACTGACCAATGCTGATATCTACGCGGCGGACCAGCTATTTGCCACCTTGGACCCGACCACAAAGCGGCTGGCGGTGGTTGATCCTGAGACCCATGAGAAACGGTCCATGGTGCTAACCGATACGGTGGGATTTATTCAAGATCTGCCGCCCTCACTCATGGATGCGTTTCGGGCCACCTTAGAGGAAGTAACCGAAGCAGATGCCCTGATGCATGTGGTGGATTTGTCCCATGCGTCTTGGCAGGAGCACATTCGCTCGGTGATGGGGATTTTGAAACAGATGCCAACAACACCGGGGCCAATTTTATTGGTATTTAATAAGTTAGATGCGGTGGATAGCGATACGTTGGCCCTGGCTAAAGATGAGTATCCTCAGGCAATGTTTATCTCGGCTGTGAATAAGTATGGATTGGAAACGCTTCGGCAGCGGCTGGTGCAGCTGGTGGATTATGCGATCGCAACCTAGGGAATAAGGATTGTATCAGCTCCAAACGTTAATCTCGGAGAGATGTTCCATGGAACGTCTGTACCTCTAAGCAAAGCGAAGTAAAGCAAAACAATTACTCCTATGGGAGAGTATCCATTTGGGTATAACTTCAAATGCAACGTTACTGTGAGCGTATTTGTAGCGTAAGCATCAGTTCGAGTACAACGAAAAACTGATAATTCTCTTGATAGTGTCTGCTCAGGCATCAGGAGACCCATGGCTCAAAACTCGCTCAAGCGCATGCTTTTCAAGCGGCGACAGGTACTTCGAGGTGTCACGGGGCTGAGTGCAGCTCTTTTAACATCGAAGCTAGCCGGTTGTGCCACCACCAGCGGCACCGCACCTGCTGCTGAGGGAGACGAACCCGCCTCTTCTAGTGACCCCATTAAGTTAGGTCTAATTGCTGCCATTACAGGGCCTTCAGCCGTTTCAGGTGAATCGATTACGCGGGGATTGACCATTGCCCTAGAAAAAATTAACGCCAGCGGTGGCGTCATGGGAGGACGTCCTTTAGAACTTGTCATTCGTGACGATGAATCCACCCCTGCTAAGGGCGTAGCAGCGGCTCGGGAATTAATTGAGCAGGAAAATGTAGCACTGGTTTTTGGGGGCTTAGATTCTCCCGTATCATTGGCCATGTTGCCCGTTTTTCATGAGCTGGAAGTGCCTTACATGGGTGTGTGGGCGGCGGCCACAGGCATTACGCGCAACGAATTTGACCCCAACTTTGCCTTTCGGGTCTCGGCTAACGACAACATTGTAGACAGTTACCTACTGCGCTATGCCAAGCAAGAATTAGGGGCCACTAAGGTCGGCTTAGTGCTGATCAACAACCCTTGGGGCGAATCGAACCAGGCTGGGTTTGAAGAATGGGCACCGAAGTATGACATGGACATTGTTGGCATTGAAAAGTTCAACGATGGGGACACTGATATCTCTCCCCAGTTAGGTCGTTTGCAGGAGGGAGGTGCGGAGGTGTTGCTGATGGTGGCCAACGCTGCACCGTCAGCGGTAGCGATGAAGTCTTTGGTACGCCTGGGTTGGGAGGTGCCGGTTGTCTCCCATTGGGGACCGACGGGGGGGCGTTTCCCTGAATTGGCTGGTCCGGCGGCGGCTCGGGTGGTGTTTATGCAGACCTATAGCTTCTTTGATGCCGAAGGAGAACGCCCAGAAGCCCTAATGAGCAAGTTACAAGAGAAGTATGATGTCAAAGGGCCAGAGGATGTTATTGCGCCAGTGGGAACGGCCAATGCCTATGACGCCATGAATCTGGTGGCCCTGGCCATAGACACGGCAGAGAGTTTAGACGGGCCCACATTGCGAGACTCTTTTTATGATCTCCCCCCCTACGAAGGTCTGATTAAAACCTATGATCAGCCCTTTTCAGCCGATAACCACGATGCCCTGAGTGAAGACGATTATATTCTGGTGCAGTGGGAAGATAACAAACTAGTCCCCTTCAAAGGGTAAATATACCGGGTAGATGCAATGTGGTCTCAACTGGTCCTGTCAGGGATTGCTGTTGGTAGTCTGTATGGCTTGGTGGCTCTGGGCTTTCAGCTTACCTATGCGGTCTCGAAGACGATGAATTTTTCCCAGGGCGCTTCTGTGATGGTGGGAGCTGTCTTGTGCTACAGCCTGAATATTACCCTGGGGGTACCTGCCGGTTTGGCTGTGCCGATCACGTTGGTGGGGGCCTTTGGGTTAGGGCTGCTGATTGAGCGGTTTGTGGTGCGTCCATTTTCGGATGGGGGCTCCAACAGTTGGTTACTGACGACAATCGCCCTGGGCATCATTCTCGAAAATCTTGCCATGCTGATCTTTGGTAAAGAGAC